>Ga0209933_1001118_pt1 | contig 30625 bp, 32 predicted proteins | sample ThiBiot_300_biof_FD_183944 | JGI IMG/M metagenome (GOLD analysis project Ga0209933, IMG submission 183944) | Wastewater bioreactor microbial communities from Cape Town, South Africa - Thiocy_cont_300_biof (SPAdes) | ecosystem: Engineered > Bioremediation > Thiocyanate > Unclassified | place...
AAGCCGATCGGTGCTTCGGCACTCCTGCGCCGGAACCTGTTCATCTACGGGCTCGGCGGTATTGTCGCCCCTTTTGTCGGAATCAAACTGATTGATCTGGCTGTAGGGCTGTTTATTTAATCACCATCCATCGGAGTACGCGCTTTCGTACTCCGACTATTTAAACTTGAACAAATACCATGAAATCTCATATTGGTCCAGCCATCCGACTCACGGTGGTCATGCTGGTTTTATTAGCGGTTATTTATCCGTTGGTCGTCGCAGGCATTGCTAAATTAGCCCCTGGTGGTGGTAAAGGCGAAACGGTTACCGTGAATGGTAAGGTAGTCGGCTATAAGCTGATCGGGCAGAAATTCACTGAAGATCGTTATTTCAACAGTCGCCCCTCGGCGGTAGAGTACAATGCTGCTGGTTCGGCAGGCTCAAACAAAGGCCCATCGAACCCCGACTACCTGAAATCCGTTCAGGCCCGCATCGATACGTTTCTGGTACACAATCCTGGTGTACAAAAAGACGCCATTCCGGCTGAGCTGGTAACGGCTTCCGGTTCAGGGCTTGACCCAGATTTATCGCCAGCAGGGGCTAAAATTCAGATCGCCCGTATTGCCCGCGTGCGGAGTCTTTCGGCCGAACGACTGAATCAGTTGGTCGATGATCATACCGAAGGCCCTTTGCTGGGTTTATTTGGCCCTGCCAAAGTGAATGTGTTGGCCCTGAACGTAGCTCTTGACCAGTTAAAGTAATCCAGACCGGCTTGTTCCGGGGAACCGGATGAGCCGGTTCTTCCGACGAACGAGTATGTATTATCAACTGTTGGGGCTGACCCTGCTGTTCGTATTTGCCGCTGGTCTGGCCGTTCTGATGGGTCGGTACATGAGTCGGGTCTTTAGAGGCCAGCCTACGGCGCTCGATGTGTTGACCCCTGTTGAGCGGTGTATCTATCGGGCTGGGGGCATCGATCCGTATCAGTCGATGACCTGGCAGCAATATGCCCTCTCGCTTTTAACGATCAACAGCATCTGGCTTGCTTATGCGCTCCTGGCCTTACGAACGCAGGCTTCGATACCTTTCTGGAACCAGGGGGGTATACCCTCCATGGACTGGTCACTGGCCATCAATACGGCCATTAGCTTTCTGACAAGCACAAATCTTCAGCACTACTCCGGTGAAAGCGGTGCCACCTACTTCACCCAGATGGCCGTACTGACTTTTTTGCAGTTTGTCTCGGCAGCCACCAGTTTAGCCGTCGGGGTAGCAGTCGTCCGTTCGTTACAGGCCAAAACGAGTTCAAACGTAGGCAACTTCTACCAGGATTTTGTGCTATCGATTACGCGGGTATTTCTGCCCCTGTCGGTTCTGGGTGCGGTATGGCTACTGCTACGTGGGGTTCCCATGACATTTCAGCCCTACACCCTCATTCATACGCTGGAGGGCGTTGAGCAGACGGTAGCCACAGGCCCCGTAGCTGCCATGATTCCCATCAAACACCTGGGTTCGAACGGTGGCGGCTTTTTTGGAACCAACACGGCCCATCCGTTCGAAAACCCGGACATGGTGAGTTATGGCATAAACCTGATCAATGTGCTGCTCCTGCCCATCGCTTTTGTGGTCTTCGTCGGCTACTTCCTGCATCGAAAAAAGCTGGCCTGGCTGCTGTTTACCATTATGACGGGTTGCTGGCTGGCGCTTACGCTACCCATCATTCAACAGGAACTGACGGGCAACACCGCCGTTTCGTTGCTGGGGGTCGATCAGTCGATGGGGAATCTGGAAGGCAAGGAAATGCGATTTGGCACCCTGGGGTCAGCTTTCTGGTGCGGTGTGAATGTAGTAATACCGGCCGGAACGCTCACATCCATGCATGACAGCTACACTCCTCTGGCCAGTCTGTTCATGCTGCTGGGTATGCAGGTCGATGCCTTTTACGGTGGTGTTGGAACGGGTTTTCTGTACATGTTTCTCTACCTCATCATCGCTATTTTTATTGGCAGCCTGATGATTGGGCGAACCCCCGAACTACTGGGCAAAAAAGTAGGTATTCCCGAAATCCAGGTAGCCGCTCTGATTATGGTCATTATGCCCCTCCTGTATCTGGGTGCCACCGCCATAGCAGTCGCCATTCAACAGGCGAATCCCGATATAGGCTGGTTAAGCAATCCTGGCTTTCACGGATTCACGACCATTCTGTACGAATATGTGTCGTCGGTGGCCGGGAATGGTTCTGGCTTTGAAGGGCTGGCCGATAACACTCCGTTCTGGAATTTAACCACCAGCTTTGTTATGTTCATGGGGCGATTTATTCCCCTGATCGGCCCACTGGCCATCGCAGGCAGTTTATACAGAAAGCAGTATACACCCCCATCAGCCGGTGTGCTGCCCACTGAATCCGTTACATTTGGCATCCTGGTAACGGCCGTTGTGCTGATCATCGGCGCGCTCTGTACCTTTCCTGCTCTGGCGCTCGGGCCCATTGCAGAGTATGTATCCCAGGCTAAATAGCCCAGGAATAACACGTTTCCCGGCAGCCCGCTTTTTCCGCTGTCATTTTTAAAAGTACAACAACCACAGACCGACTCATCGGTCAAACACAGTCATGAACCTAGTTTTAAGTACCATTTTCGCAGTATCGGTCGTATCCAGTTCGTCCTTTGGTCAAACCACCGACACGACTCAACACGCTATTCAACCAGGAACTTCATCAACCGACTCCACCAAAAGCCCATCAGCACCCGACCTGTCCGTCCATTCTTCCGGCTCTGGACTGACGTTAACGGGCTATGTAGAAGCGTATTACACCCACGACTTTACTGCCCCCAAAACGACCCAGGAACGACCCGGTTTTCTGTACAATCACAAACGAAACCGGGAGGTGAACATCAATCTGGCGTATTTGAAAGGAGCCTATTCAACTGATCGGCTCCGGGCAAACCTTGCCCTTCAGGTTGGCACATATGCTCAGTACAACTACGCAGCCGAACAGGGTCTGCTGAAAAATATCCTGGAGGCCAACGCTGGGGTCAAGCTCAGTAAATCCCGCGACCTGTGGCTGGATGCGGGTATTTTCACCTCGCACATTGGCTTTGAAAGTGCTATTTCGAAGGACTGCTGGACGCTTACCCGTAGCCTGCTAGCCGAAAATTCGCCTTACTATCTGTCGGGAGCCAAGCTCACCTACACGACACCCAACGGCAAATGGGTACTTCTTGGATCGGTCCTGAATGGCTGGCAGCGGATTGCCAAATTACCTGGCTATAGTGGTCCATCGTTTAGCACCCAGGTCCAGTTTAAACCATCGGATAAGGTAACCCTGAACTGGAGCACCTTTATTGGCTCCGATCGGCCCGACTCCCTGAAACAGGGGCGATTCTTCAATAACTTCTATGCCATTATCAACCCAGCCGGTAAAGTGGGCGTAATTCTGGGCTTCGATATCGGTGCCGACCGCAAACCCATCGGCCCCGGCGACCGTCGGATTGGTACAGGCAGCTATGTCTGGTATTCCCCGGTTGTTATTGCTCGTGTAGCTACCAGTGCCAAAAGCTACCTGGCTGGCCGTATCGAATACTATGCTGACCAGAATGGGGTCATTATCAGCACCGGAACTCCCAACGGATTTCAAACCATAGGGTATTCTCTGAATTATGATTATGCCATTATGCCCAACGCGCTGGTTCGTATCGAAGGCAAGATGTACGACAGTAAGGATGCGATCTTCGAGACGGCTACCGGATTCAGTAAAACAAATTCCTCACTAACAACCAGTCTGGCCATCAGTTTCTAATCCCGCCCCTAGTCGGGTAACAGCTGTTACCCGACCAGACCAGCCCCAAAGCCTATGCAACCCAACGAACGCGATCAATCGGCCGAGCAGTTTCTTCGACTTATCCAGGAGTCGCGCCGGGGTAAGTTCAAGATTTATATTGGCATGAGTGCCGGTGTAGGCAAAAGCTATCGTATGCTTCAGGAAGCGCACACCTTATTACGCAATGGGATTGATGTAAAAATTGGCTTTATCGAAACCCACAATCGGGCCGAAACCCATGCGTTGATTGATGGCCTCCCCATCATTCCGCGCCGGAAGCTATTCTATAAAGGGCGCGAACTGGAAGAGATGGATGTTCAGGCGATTATCAACAATCATCCCGAGCTGGCGATTGTCGATGAATTGGCCCATACGAATATTCCAGGCTCCAAGAACGAAAAACGCTGGCAAGACGTACTCGAGATTCTGGATGCGGGTATCAACGTGATCAGTGCCGTGAATATTCAGCACATTGAAAGCTTATACGACGAAGTTCACGAGATCACTCATGTTGACGTAACCGAACGGGTTCCCGACCGGGTACTGCACCTGGCCGATGAAGTCGTCAACATCGACCTGACTGCCGATGAACTAATTACCCGACTGAAAGAAGGAAAAATCTATGACAAGGCCAAAGTTCAGACTGCGCTGACGAACTTCTTTCAACCAGAGAAAATCCTGCAACTTCGCGAACTAGCCCTCCGCGAAGTCGCTACAGCTGTTGAACGGAAAATCGAAACATCCCTTCCGGCTAATATTCAGGCAAAGCCCGAGCGTTTTTTAGCCAGCATCAGTTCCAATGCGGATGTGGCCCGGAAGGTGATCCGAAAAACGGCCCGGCTGGCCGCCTATTACAACTCACGCTGGTACGTGCTGTACGTACAGACACCTGCCGAATCGCCCGATCGGATTCGGCTCGATACGCAGCGACACCTCATCAACAACTTCAAACTAGCCACCGAACTGGGTGCTGAGGTCATTCAGGCGAAGGGCGATAATGTTGTCAACTGCATCATGGAAGAGGTTCAGAAACGTAAGGTAACAACAGTCTGTATTGGTAAACCCCATTTTAATCTACTCCAGATTATTTTACGCACATTTGCTTTTAATCAGCTCTTAAACCGGCTTTCCGAATCAGACACGGACCTGGTTATTCTTTCGTAACGTATGACGCTCAGGGCCAAAATATCATTATCGCTAATCTTTCTGGTTAGCATTATCCTGCTACTGGGAGGATTGGGTGCTTTTTATCTGAATCGACTGTCGGAAGATTCACAGGCAATTTTGAAAGACAATTACATCTCGCTGGAGTTTGTCGGGAATATGCAGAAAGCCCTGACAGACCTCAGCGATCCCGATGCGCTGACGGATTTCGAAACCAACCTGAAAAAGCAGGAACGAAACGTAACAGAAGCCGGTGAACAACAGCCAACGGCGGCCGTACGACGCGAGTTTACCCGGTTAAAGTCAGGGGCAACCGATGAGGCCACCCTGAACCGAATCCGTCAACACTTACTGGCTATTGATGACGTCAATCGGCAGGCAATCGTACGTAAAAGTAAAACCGCCGATCAAACCGCCAACGATGCGCTGGTGCTGCTGGGCTCGGTAGGTACGCTGTGCTTCCTGGTCATTTTTTCGTTTGTCATAAATATCCCCAGCTACATAGCCAATCCGCTCCGGGAGTTAACACGTGGTATCAAACAGATTGCCAGTCGAAATTTTGAGGAACGCTTGCATTTTAAATCCAGTGATGAGTTTGGTGAACTGGCTCGCTCATTCAATTCAATGGCGCAGAAGCTCGATGAGTATGAGCATTCCAATCTGGCCAGGGTATTGTTTGAAAAAAAACGCATCGATACCCTGGTGGAACTGATGCCGGATGGCATCATTGGACTGGATCAGAAACGGCGGATTCTGTTCGTCAATCCCGTTGCCGAACGGTTGCTGGGCGTGGAGCGGTATCAGCTGATTGGCCAGTATGCCCCCGATGTAGCCACCACCAACGACTTGTTGCGAACGCTCATACAAGATCTTATGACGGATCAAACCGCAACCGATGATTCAGTTCCCACGCCTATTCCACTACCCGAAAGCGCCAATACGATCTTAAAAATTTATGATACCGGCTCAACCGGAAAAGGGAAGGAAAGTTATTTTACAAAACAGACCCATAAAGTAGTTGTAACCCCAACCGGCGAATCGCGCCCGATCCAGGCCGGCTATGTCATTGTCCTTCAGAATGTTACATCATATAAAGAGCTGGACCTGGCTAAAACTAACTTTATCGCCACAATTTCGCACGAACTGAAAACACCGATTTCAGCGATCAAAATGAGCCTGAAACTCCTGCGCGATAAACGCCTGGGCGATCTCAATAGCGAACAGCAGGAAATGGTCACCCATGTCGAAGAAAACGCGGATCGTTTACTTCGTCTGACGGGTGAAATTCTGAATATGGCTCAGGTGGAGTCAGGCCAGATCGAACTTCACATGCAGCCGGTTAAGCCGTTGGAAATGGTTCAGACAGCGATGGCAGCCCTCCGAACGCAGGCCGATCAAAAACAGATTCAGTTTTCGCTGTCGGCATCAGAGTATTTACCACTCGTCAAAGCAGATTTGGATAAAGCCTCGTGGGTCCTGATTAATTTTCTGTCGAATGCCATCCGATACAGTCCTGAACAAGCAACAATCGACATTGGAGTTAATCAACTGGACAACGAAGTGGAGTTCATGGTTCGGGATTATGGCCCAGGCTTACGGCCCGAACACCGCGATCGGGTGTTTGATCGGTATTTTAAAGCGCCCGGCCTCAACGGTCAAGTCAGCGGTACAGGGCTAGGTCTGGCCATTTCCAGAGAATTCATTCAATCGATGGGTGGTCAGATTGGTATCCATACCGATGTTGAACCAGGGGCCGCTTTTTTCTTTCGGCTCAACGCTTCGTAATCTATTCGGTACACAGAACCACAGGCCGAGGCCCGGCCCATTCCCACTCAGCCACGCTGTATATTTATCAGCCACCCAGAAAGGCTGGCCGGTTCTTCGGCATATGCCTGATAAAACCATGGCCCCATTGTATTAAGGGAAACCAACTAGTCTCACATGAATGAAAAAAAGCAGACCAAAATACTTAGTCTGCTTTTATTGATGTTGTATGTCTATATTCTACTTGTAGTAAAAGAGCAAATACCGTGTCATAGTTGCCTCGCTTTTTACTGTATATTACGAATGAGCTATTTAATAACACCAACTGACAGTTAAGCTATATGTAACTGCAAATTTCTCGCTAATCGTGGGAACATAAAAAATTAACGCTAAACGTCTTTTTCAAACTGAAAGATCTGATCCATCAGCACCCATTTTTCGCCGTCTTGCGCCCAGGGTAAAGGCTGCTGAAACCGCCACATCAGTCGTTCCCATTCCTGCACATGCGGATTGTCAGCGTCTAGTTCCCGTTTCTTTTCGAAGCTAAATGCATCATCCGTTTCCAGTATCATAAACATCCGGTTGCCCGTTCGGTATATCTGAAGATCCTGAATACCGGCTTTCAGATCATTAGCCCGCACTTCTGGCCAACCACTCCCTTTCGCATGCCACTGTTCATATTCTTTAATCAACTCAGGATCGTCTTTAAGGTCGAGAGCCAGACAAAATCGTTGCATAAGCTTGCTATTAAATCGAAAACTTGTTTGATAAAGAGCGAATTAGCCAAAGTAGGCCTTGTATGACTGAATGGTTTGCCGGGCAGCCTGGTCAGGGTCTGGAAAAGGAAACGCTTCAGCCGAAATATACCCCGTATACCCAATCTCTTTGAGGGCGGTGGCCACTTCGTCCATAGCCGTATGCCCTAATCCTATAGGTCGTCGGTTGCTATCGGCAAAATGAACATGGCCGATAGACGCGCCCGCTGCGCGAATGCTCTCAGGGAGCGACTGTTCTTCAATGTTCATGTGAAACAAATCGGCCAGCAATACCACCTGGCTCGTCTGCAGCGAGCGGATAAACTCAGCCCCAGTGCTGAGGTCATTGATCAGGTTGGTTTCGTAGCGGTTCAACGGTTCATAAATCAGCTTCACGCCCAGTGTTTCAGCATGATTTCCTAGCGTATTCAACCCATCGGCCAGCCACTGCATCGCCTGCTCTTTCTCTACGCCCGGTACTACGTTTCCCTGCATAGAGCCGATAATAGCCGGGGCACCGACAGTTGCTCCGAACGACATCATAGCGGCAATGAAAGCCACTGCCTGAGTACGAATTTGTGGATCGGGGTCGGTCAGTGTTAATCCGTGTAATACTTTTCCGGCTCCTGTTCCTACAGCCGCTACTTTCAGTCCAAATTGATTCATCAACTCCGTTAACTGGCTTGAGCTAACGGTATCGGCAGCGGGTGTAAATAACTCAACAGCATCGAAACCCAGAGCAGCCGCTTTGGCCATACTCGTTTCCAGGTCATTCCAGTAAATCCAGGGGCCCGTTTTGATAGAAGGCACCAGCGCAATCGTTACACAGGATTTCATGAGTTGGTAACGGGATCAAAATTGACCATAATTTTCGTGATTGGCCCTGGATTAGCCGACCATTCAGCTAGGGCAGCCCCTGCTTCATCCAGCGAAACCACCCGGCTAATCACCGCATCGACCGGAAATTTACCCGCTTCCAGATACTCGATTACCTCCGGAAATTCGCCCAGGCAATTGCGAGAGCCCAAGATTTCAATCTCTTTTCGGACAAACGTACCGGTGTTGTAATCGACGGGCTTTTTGGCATAGCCAATATAAACTACGCGCCCAGTATACGCCACTTCATCGACGGCGGCCCGATACGTAACCGGATGCCCGACGGCTTCGATAATTACGTCAGGCCCATCTCCATCGGTGATTTCCTGCAGAGCCTCGTGCAGATCGACGCGGGTTGTATTGATGGTGTGAGCCGCTCCGGCCAGGCTGGCTGTTCGCATCTTAGCGTCGTCGATGTCGATGGCGATCACCTCAGCCCCTCGATGAACCGCAGCCGCTACAGCGCCCATGCCCACAATACCGCAACCAATAACGGCAACTTTCTCCCCTGCTACGACCCGGCCACGGCTCACGGCATGAAAGCCTACCGTAAGCGGCTCAACCAGTGCCAGTTCACGGGCCGACAAGGTAGCCGAACGATGCAGTTTTTGCCAGGGAACGCTAATAAAACGGGTCATTGCACCAGGTCGGCGAACACCCATCGTTTTGTTATCCTGACAGGCATTGGGCCGACCTTTGCGACAAGAAAGACAAATCCCACAATTCAGATACGGATTTAAGGTAACCTGCATTCCAGGCTGAAACTGATCCGGCACCTGGCTACCTGTTTCCAGCACTGTAGCTCCCACTTCATGGCCCAGTACGTTCGGGTATTCCTGTAATTCGAACAACCCCCGAAAGCCGTTGAGATCGCCCCCGCAAAAACCAACCTTATTTACCTGTAACAGTACATCCTCCGGGCCGGGTGTGGGAATATCGATCTCGCGTATTTCGGTTTTTCCGGGTTCCACCAGAACCAGCGCTGGTTGTTTATTCATGTTGACCGTTCGATTTAGGTATGTTATTTTCCGGTTTTCCTTCAAACCACATCTGATTTTTTACCGGAGCCACCAGCGTTTCAATACGTTGCCATAATTCGTCAGGAACGAGGATGTCCATCGCCCGCAGATTCTGCTCGACCTGATACTGCTCCGACATACCGACGATGGTGGTTGCAATCACAGGATGACGTACCGCATAGTTTAATGCCACGTCGCTCAGTGCCAGGTCATATTCCCGACATAAAGCGATTAGTTTGGGCTGTATGGCTTTCACGGCCGGGGGTGAACTTTGCCAGGGCGGTATCGGCGCATCCGACAAAATCCGCTGCATCAGTGGAGCGGCATTCATCAAGCCAAATCCTTTTTCGATGGAAAGCGGTACCAGTTCGTCGTTGATTTCATCTTCCAGCAACGTATAGTGTCCCCAGGATAATACCGTGTCGACCTCGACCTGCCGGGCAATCTGCGCCAGATAACGGACGGGTAGCCCCGAAAATCCGACATAACGCGCTTTACCCATGGCTTTTACCTTCAGGGCAGCCGGAATAGCTTCGTTCAGTACCTGTTCACGATCACCGAATTCAATGTCGTGAACAGTCAGTAGATCTACATAATCGACCTGCAACCGCTCCAGCGATTCGTCGATGCTCTGCAAAACCCGATTGTACGAAAAATCGAATACCCCATTGCCGTATCGGCAGCACTTTGTAGCCAGAAAAACGGAATTTCGTTTATTTTTCAGCGCCTTCCCCAGCCGTGTTTCAGCCAGCGTATCGCCATAGAATGGAGCTACATCAAAGAAATTAATGCCCTGATCGATGGCTGTATGAACGGAACGGATACTTTCGTCTTCAGATACATCATTAAACACATTCCCTAGCGGAGACGCTCCAAAACTTAACTGTGATACAATCAGGTCTGTGTTTCCTAGTTGACGATATTGCATTGATTCACATTATAAAACAAAAAAATCTGGTAAGTGCTCTCCCTCCTGCCAACACGGGCCCAAAGATACTCCTACCCGATATACTCAGATAGCAAACACGCTTGACCCCCATTTCTACTAGCAGAAAGCTTGTATCAAGCCCCAACCAACAGGAAATTTATCGACAATGGATGCATTGAGATGAGCAAAAATTAGTTGCAGGCTACTGACTTAGGTACCACTTGCGAGATGATCAGCCATTGAGGCCGATCACGTTGGCTCTACAGATCTATAACTATAGAACGTCCTCAACAATCTTTGAAACCGATTCAGCTTCCAAGAAAATCCACAATTAGTTTAGCGAAAAACGAAAGCCCTTACAAATACTGATCTACAGGAATTTGTAAGGGCTTGATGTACCGGGAGCCGGACTCGAACCGGCATGTCCTTGCAGACAATGGTGTTTGAGACCATCGCGTCTACCGATTCCGCCATCCCGGCATCTGGAACCGTTCGCCGTTACCGACGATGCGTTTGTCAAACGTGGGTGCAAAAATAGAGGTATGGTTCGTGTTTTGCAAATAAAAATTAAAAGATACTTTATTTACCACGCCCCAGCCTCCTAGCAGAAATCAAACGAAACCCGTAGATTTACAATTGCACAGATTTGCATTTGTTATGCCTTCGTCATCCCCGACCCTTCCTTTAACGCCTTCCCTTCCCCTGCTCACAACGCTACTCAACCACTCCCCCTATGGTGTAATTGCCTACCACGCCATTCGAGACTCCAATGGTGTAGTTATAGATTACCAGACACGATTTTATAACCAGCAGGTACTGGTTATCACAGGGCATACCGAAGAGCAAATGACTCAACAGACGCTGTTTGAACGGGCACCGTACATGCGCGAATACGCTGAAGACCTGCGCCGGGTAGTTGACGAACAGATTCCGTACGAAGTTGATGAGCTTTTACCAAGCAACAACCGCTGGTTCCTGTTCGATAACCGCCCGCTTGAGGACGGCTTTTTTACCACATTTATTGACATTGACGATAATAAACGCGCTCAACAACAGCTTAATCAGCAGCAGCAATTGTTACAGGGAGTTCTTAATGCGACTGATAACTTTATTGCCTACTGCGAAACCGTTCGGGACCAGGCTGGTGAAATCATTGATTTTGTGTATCGTCTGACCAATCGTTTTCTAACGCAGCGGTCCGATGTAGCCGCCGATCAGATTATCGGTCATCGCATGACTACCTACTTTCCGAGTGTCAGACAAGTGGGCCTGTTCCAGCGATTTGTGGATGTAATGAAAACAGGAAAGTCGGAAAGTTTTGAATTCCAGTATCAGGCCGATGGTTACGATGCCTGGTACCTGATTTCGACAGCTCCTTTAAACGAGGGCATCGTTATATCGTTCAAGAATATTTCAGTCCTGAAACAAGCATCGCTACAGCTTCAGCAACAAAATGAACTGGTCGAAGGAGTCCTGAGTGCATCAGACAATGGGGTTATTGTGTATAAAGCCATGCTTAATGACACCGCTGACCAGGTTGATTTTCAAGTCGTACTGATCAATGACGCAGCCCTTCGCTTTACAGGTTCCCCGCGCGAGCAGGTAGTTGGGGGATTAGTCACTGACTTGTTTCCTCACACGAAACAGCTTGGCATGTGGCACCAGTATCAGCAGGTCCATAAAACGGGCGAAACCTTCCGGGGCCAACACTATTATGCCAATTTGAACAAGTGGTTCGATGTAACGATCAACAAATTGGAGGATCGACTGGTCGCGACCTTCAACGATATAAGTCAACTGTATCTGGCCACTCAACAGCTTCAGGAGCAGGCCCGTCTGTTCGATGGCGTTCTGGACAACATCACCAATGGCCTATCGGTACTGGAAGCCGTACGAGACGAGTCTGGCACGATTACAGATGTTCGTTATGTACGGGTTAGTCAGGCTATCCTGAACGACACGGGCTTACAAGCTGAACAACTCCTGGGCAAAACAATGACTAGTATATTTCCGGGCGTTAAAAGCACCGCTTACTGGGGAGCTTTCCTTCAGGCATTTGACACTGGCGAACCTCAGCACTTTGCGGTTGATTATGCTTTCGACGGATTCGATAACTATACCGACAACTGGGTTACTCGCCTGGACGACAACCGAATTATTTCAGTCTACTCGATCATCAACGAGCAGAAACAGGCCGAAGCACAGGCTCGTCAGCAGGCAGCTCTGCTCCAGACATTACTCGACAGTTGCCCGATTCCCATTGCGCTGTTTGAAGCCATCCGGGATTCATCGGGTCAAATTATCGACTTCCGGTATTTACTTCAGAATGATACCAATGCCCGTCTGGTCGGCTTACCCAATGCTAATGCTACGAACAAAACCATGCTTGAAGTGCTGCCCATTCTGAAACCATTAGGCATTTTTGACGAATATGTCCGCGTGGTCGAAACGGGGCAATCCAAACGACTGGAACAGCATTTTACGGGCAGCCTTATTGATGGCTGGTTCGCTATTTCTGTTGTGAAGCAGGAAGATGGTATTGTGGTGACAGCCAACGATCTGACTCTACTGCATGAAACCCTGCAACGAGCCGAGCAATTGGTCAACGAACTAAAACTATCAAACCGAAACCTGGAGCAGTTTGCCTACATTGCCAGCCACGATATGCAGGAGCCCCTGCGAAAAATTCAGTCGTTTGGTAACCTGCTATTGGATTACTACAGCAGTGCACTTCCTGAAGATGGCCAGAACATGCTGCGCCGAATGCAGTCGGCTGCCGATCGAATGAGCCAGTTGATCCGGGATTTACTGGCTTACTCCCGTCTATCTATTGAATTGGAGCCTTTTAAGCCCGTTAGTCTTCAGCAAATTTTCCTCGAAATAAAAAGCGACCTGGAAATCATTATCCGGGAAAAAAATGCGCAGATCACGCTTGGCGATAGTTCGGACGGAGCCTTACCTACACTGGCCGGAAACGCCAGTCAATTGCGGCAGCTATTTCAGAATCTATTGAGCAATGCCCTGAAGTTTGTATCGCCCAGTACAACGCCTATCATATCGGTGCAGGCTCGTCCGATCAACAACTATGATCTTCCCGCTACGATTGTCAATCGGGCAAAGCGTTCCTGGGTTGCCATCGACATAGCCGACAATGGGATTGGTTTCGACGAAAAATATCAGAATCAGATTTTCCAATTATTCGAACGACTACACGGTCGAAACGAATACAATGGCACAGGGATCGGGCTGGCGGTTTGCCGAAAAGTGGCCGAAAATCACGGCGGAACGATAACGGTACGTAGTCAGCCTGGTCAGGGCACTACATTCACAGTGTATTTACCAGAGAGTGAACAAGTGATCGAATGATCGAGTCTATTCGTTCACTTGTTATTCATACCTCAATGCTTCGATCGGATCGAGTTTGGAGGCCCGTACGGCCGGATAGATACCGGCAAATAATCCTACCGACACGCAAACAACGATGCCCAATCCCATCCAGCCCCAGGGCACCACAAAACTACCATTGCCCTGGCTGACCAAACTAGCAATAAGGTTACCTACGCCCAGGCCCAGCACAATACCACCCAAACCGCCGAGGATACAAATAACAATCGCTTCGATCAGGAATTGCTCACGGATGCGTTTAGGCGTTGCACCCAGCGATTTACGGATGCCAATTTCGCGGGTTCGTTCTGTGACTGACACCAGCATGATGTTCAGCAAAGCAATCGACGCACCCAGCAACGTGATAAACCCAATCCCAAAGCCGCCAATGCGCAGATAGCCACTGATGTTTTCCGTTTCTTTGGCCAGGTCATCAGCTCGTTCAATTTCAAACGAATCGGGCTGACCCAGTTGATCCCGACGAACCTGGCGCATGGTTCCCCTGGCCTCTTCTACGGCCTCGTCCTGACTAGCAACCGATGGCGCTGAAGCCGTTATATCGAATGAAAGCTGTCGGTTACCCGCCAGTGCCCGCGCGTTATCCAGCGGAATCAGAATCATTCGGTCTTCGCCCCCACCCGAAAGTCCACCTTTCTTATTAAGCACACCAATTACTTTGTATTGCGCTCCCAGCACACGAATCGATTGATTCAGCGGGTTAATCTTTTTCTCGAATAATGTATTCGCCGTTTCACTGCCTATAACGGCGACATTCAGCGAGTTTTCCAAATCATTTTGTGTCAGATTACGACCACTTTGGAGCGTAAAAGCCTTAACAGTCAGAAAATTATCATCTCCTCCTATAAGCTGTACGTTTGGATTTGTTTTCCGGGAGCCAAACTTGGCCTGAGCGGCTCCAGCTATCACCGACGATACCGAAATAGTAGCCCCATACGGAAACCGGCGCTTAAACTGTATTGCATCGAAATAATCGATAGGTGCATCCTGCCGCAGCACACGCCCTCCCCTCCGGAAGGCATCCTGTCGGGCAACAATGCTGAATGTATTGGCCCCCAAACCCGCAAAGCTATCGTTTACAGAATTCTGGAGCCCATCAATAGCCGTCAGGATACCGACCAGTGAGGTAATGCCAATAGCTATGATCAGCGACGTCAGTATCGTCCGAAGCCGATTACCTGCAATCGAACGAAGGCCTTCCCGTATGTTCTCAATCAGATTCATTTTTGACTGAGTGATTGAGTAATTGAGTGATTGAGCGAATAGTTTGTCTCAGTTATTCGCTCAATCACTCAATCGCTCAGTCACAATTAAATTCTTGCACAATATTTGTGTATATTTCGTTATAGCAAAACTACCAAGCGCATCTTTAACGGGGAAACCAATGAAACGGCTGCTATTACCGCTTATCCTAATTCTGAGTCTGGCTGGTCAGGTCTGGGCCTCTAAAATCCTGATTCCAATGGACGATGCCCAAAAGAATCATCTTAAAGCCTATGGCATTGCCTATTGGGTTCTTAAAGTGCATGATACCGAAATCGACTGGTTGCTCAACTACCGGGGCGGTTCGTTCATGATGCCGCAATCGCAGGCCTTTATCAATGAAATGGTGATCCGGGGTGTCAGCTACGAGGTTATTTCTGATGCGCAGTCAGCTCAGATACTGTCCGAAGTTGCGGCTGCCGATGCCAATATGGATGCCGTTAAGCTCCAGAAACCACCGAAAGTAGCCGTCTATTCGCCCAAGACCAAGCAGCCGTGGGACGATGCCGTAACGATGGTGATGACCTACGCCGAAATTCCTTACGATGTGATTTTTGACGAAGAGGTGATGAATGGCAAAATGCCTGAATATGACTGGCTACATCTTCATCATGAGGACTTCACAGGACAATATGGAAAGTTCTTCCACTTTAAAGACCAGCCCTGGTACATCGCCCAAAAACGGGAAGCGGAAACCATTGCCCGAAAATATGGCTTTACCAAAGTGCCTCAGCTTAAGCTGGCTGTAAGCCAAAAAATCCGTGAGTTTGTGCTCGGTGGCGGATACCTGTTCGCGATGTGCAACGCAACCGATACCTACGACATTGCCCTATCGGCTCATAACACGGATATTGTCGATTCGTTCTACGACGGTGACCCCGCCGACCCAAACGCGAATAGCAAGCTGGACTACAGCCAGACATTTGCCTTCCGTAATTTTCAGGTTTATACTAATCCGTATCTGATCGAGTTTTCTAACATCGACAATCAACCTGAAGAACGTGGCCTGAGCGAGCATAACGATTACTTTACGCTGTTTCAGTTTTCGGCCAAATACGACCCCATCCCAACCATGCTGACCCAAAATCACCAGAACGTCATCAAAGGATTTATGGGGCAAACGACGGCGTTTAAGAAAGCTTATATCAAACCGGAAGTAGTCATTATGGCCGAAAACCGTTCGGTAGGTGAAGCCCGGTATATCCATTCGCCCTATGGCCGGGGATTTTTCACATTCTACGGAGGCCATGACCCGGAAGACTACCGTCATGAAATTGGTGAGGAGCCAACCGACCTTAACCTGCATCCCAATTCAGCTGGTTACCGACTGATTCTGAACAACATTCTGTTCCCCGCAGCCAAGAAGAAGAAGCAGAAAACCTAGGATGGATACATTCACCGAATCCCAGCGCTTTCGCCAATGGTGGATCTGGATAGTAATGGTCGCTGCCCTGCTCATAACAACAGTGCCGTTGGTGACTACAGATGCCGGGAAAGAACCGTTTGCCTGGGGCGGCCCTGTAATAACCCTACTGGTTATGCTTCTACTGTACGTCTGGCGACTGGATACCCGTATCGACGACCAGGGTATCCACTATCAGGTTTTTCCTGTTTTCACCTGGCGTACCATCCCCTGGGCCCACATTACGTCTGCCTCGATAGCTACTTATGGGTTTGTTGGCTATGGTATTCGTCTGGGTTTCGATGGCTGGGTGTATAATATTGCTGGCAATAAAGGAGTGCGTATTACCAAAAAAGGGAACACGATCATCACGATTGGCACGCAGCGCCCCGACGAACTGGAAGCGTTTTTAGCTTCCCACCAAAGTTTAATAACAACTTAATTCGGTTTCAATAAGGGGTTAATGCATCGGTGAGTAGTTAGCGCAATAATTTATTTCCGCTAACAATCATGAAAAATCTCATACTCTGTGCATTAGCTATCTATCTGGCAAGTAGTTGTACCACCATCCGCCAGGGTGAAGTAGGGGTCAAGCGTCGATTTGGCAAGCTGGACCCATCGGTAAAAGGGGCGGGTATTCATGGGTATAACCCGTTCACGACGACCATAATCCGGGTGCCCACACGGACCATTAATTTACCGCTAGCCCTGGAAAATATCCCCTCAAAAGAAGGACTCAACATCAGCTCCGAAATGGCTGTTCTTTACCGAATTGTGCCCGAAAAGGCTCCTCAGGTACTGACGACCATTGGCGAGAAATACGAAAGTGTTGTGATTGTGAGTGTATTCCGATCGGCAGCAGCGGATGTCTGTGCCCGTTTTTATGCGAAAGATATGTACACCGGTCAGCGCGAAGAAATCGAAAAGGAAATTGCGGCCGAAATGCATAAGGTGCTGGAGCCTAGAGGCATCGTTGTGGAAAGTGTACTCATGAAAAGCATCGAATTACCCAAAGGACTGGCCCAATCCATCGAGCAAAAGCTTGAAGCCGAACAACAGGCTCAACAGATGGAGTTTATTCTGCAAAAAGAGCACAAAGAAGCTGACCGCAAAGTGATTGAAGCCAAAGGGATCGCGGATTCCCAAAAAATCATTTCGGAAGCGCTCAACAAGCAGATTATCGAGTATAAAACCATCGAAGCCTTCCGGCAGTTGGCCACTTCACCTAATGCCAAAATCATCGTTACCGATGGCAAAACGCCCATGCTCATCAATCCGAATCAGTAGTCTGATTTAGTTGCTAAACCATTCATCCACCATTTCTTCGCGGCTTTTGCTTTCCAGCTTTCGTTCCAGGTCGTCGGGGATTTTGGGGAAGAAATCAATGCCCGTTAACTGCTCGATTAAATCAACCGGTACCACGAATGTTTTCAAAGACTCCGTTGACCCTTCGTTGTCGAGCAGGAAGCCAATCATCCGGATTTCAGGCTTATTGCAATACAGGATGACTTTGTAAAATTTTTGGGGCACACTGACCTCGGTACTTTTTCCGATAGTAGGCAAACCAGGTTTCAGCACAGGTCCTGTAATGACATATAAACCATTATCCCGGCGAGCCCAGGTACGCACCAGATTTTCCAGATCACTCCAGATACCCCGGTTAAAATCCGGAGCCTGCGGGGTGATGTTGCTCATAAAAAACGTTTCGCGCATGATTCGCTGCGAAAATTTAAAGTCACCAGCCGGAGCCAGGTGGCCCCGGTCGTAGCCCGACCGGGTATAGTCGGATGGTAAGGCCGTTCCATTTTCGACAGATGGGTCCGGTTTAAACTGTTCGTTTTTACGATCGGCATCTCCTCGGGTTTCATACGAAAGCAAGGGGTAGGCTACCCATTCGGCGTCTTTGTACTGATCTCTGTAGTTGAGTGTATAGCCTTCATGACGGATCAAATCGCCGTTCCATTTGGACTGGGGCAGCAGGAAATCAACCTGTTTTTCAAAATCGAACCGTTCGTTTCCCGATGAAGCCTCCGAAGGCGAATTCCGATCCCCATCGGAAGCCTCGCTTTCATCCGACCGCGATTTGTTTCGATCATCGGTAGCTACATCCGACGATTGGCCAGGTTCGGGTGCTTTGTATGGGTTATCTCGTTCCCGGTCTGGTCGGGAACGGCCCAGGCCAATGATCTCCCGAACATCGTTCCAAAAGGCAACCACTGGTTTGGTTTTGCCCCCGTAATGCAGAAATAACCCGATCAGGAAAAAGACAAACAGCGTTACGAGTGTATTTCCCCGCAGACGGAAGCCCCGGCGGGTCGTATTTTTTGGTGAAAAGCGAGGTTTCAGATGCATAGGCCAAAGTTAAGTTTTTGTTTGATGCTATAGGATGGTCGTTACAAAAGAGGTACTACCATCGTCGAGCTGATCTATCCAGCCTATTAGTCGGAACATGAAATTCAAAAAGACTGTTACCCCTCCATGTCATCCTTACGTATCGTTGTTATTGGTGGTGGAGCAGCCGGTTTTTTCGGGGCCATCACAGCCGCCGAAACCTTTCCTGACGCCACAATCACAGTTTTAGAGAAGAGCCGAACGGTACTGAATAAAGTCCGTATTTCGGGCGGGGGGCGCTGCAATGTTACCCATGCCTGTTTCGACAATAAAAAACTGGTTAAATATTATCCCCGTGGTGAGAAACCGTTACGCAATCTATTGAATCAGTTCGATGCTACGACCACCGTACGCTGGTTTGAAGCGCACGGGGTTGCGTTGAAAACGGAAGCGGATGGCCGCATGTTTCCATCAACGAACACCTCCGAAACCATCGTAACCTGCCTGATGGGAACAGCCCGCCGACTGGGGATTCAGGTACGGACCAGTTGTGGGGTATCAACACTTACCCCTACAAAAACGGATGATGGACAAACGGTCTGGCAGGTAGCCCTGTTGAACGATGAAGTTATTCAGGCCGATCGAGTCTTGATCGCTACGGGTGGCTATCCGCAGGCATCCTCTTATCAGTGGCTCCCTCAACAAACCGAAGCCCTGGTATCGCCCGTTCCTTCATTGTTCACGTTTAATGTACCCGAGAGTTATTTATTGCCCTTAGCAGGTGTATCGGTTAGCGATGCGGCCGTCTCCATACAGGGAACAAAACAGGAACAACGCGGCCCATTGCTGCTGACGCATTGGGGATTTAGTGGCCCGGCTATTCTGCGCCTATCGGCCTGGGCGGCCCGTGAACTGGCCGCTATGGACTACCGATTCACGCTTCGCATCAATTGGGTCCCTACGCTCAACGAGCATCAACTCCGCAATCTGCTCCAGGATTACCGGCAACAAAACGGGCGGAAACAGGTATCTTCACAAAATCCGTTCGGTTTACCGAATCGATTATGGCAGATTTTTGTGTCGGAGTCAGGCATGACTGACGCACAACGCTGGGCCGACTTACCTGCCAAATTGCTGAACCGATTAATTGAGCGACTGACCAATAGCCAGTTTCAGGTTGTTGGAAAAACGACCTTTAAAGACGAGTTCGTTACCTGCGGAGGCATTACCGTTGACAGTCTGAATCCACAAACGCTTGAAAGCAAAACCCAACCCGGTCTATTTTTCGCGGGCGAAGTTCTGGACATTGATGGAATTACCGGGGGCTTCAACTTTCAGAATGCCTGGACTACAGGATATATAGCCGGGAAGCATATTGGTCAAGGATTGGCAAGCATAGCCTGAGCATCCTTGACCATCTTTGACTATTTCTGGTCAAGCACTACTCGTGCCGTTTCCTCGTCCCGTTTCAACTGAGCTACGAGTGCAGGGAGGCCGTCGAATTTTTGCTCCGGGCGCAGAAACTCCCGAAATTTCAGGGTCATGTGTTCGCCGTAGATGTCCTTGTCAAAATCGAAAATATACGTCTCGATGGTTTGGTGCGTCCCCGCCACAGTCGGGCGGAAGCCAATGTTGAGCATTCCGCCCAGCGTTTGCCCGCCATACTCCACCTCAACCGCATACACCCCATTGGCCGGAATTAGTTTTGTTGGATCATCGACCTGCATGTTGGCTGTGGGGAAGCCAATCGTACGGCCTAACTGACGACCTTTTACAATCGTACCTGTTAGGTTATAAGCGCGTCCCAGCAAGCGATTTGCGGTGCGAACATTACCTTCGTTCAGGGCCGCCCGAATTTTAGACGAACTAACCCCTACGGCATCCACATCCTGACGGGGTATTTCTTCTACTTCAAATCCATATTCACTCTGGTGGGCACGGATATATTCGAACCCACCTTCGCGATCGCGGCCAAAACGGTGATCGTAGCCAATCACCAATTTTTTTGTACCAATTTTATCGATCAGAATCTGACGGATGTATTGTTCCGATGTCAGTTCAGAAAACGAACGTGTGAACGGAATAACCACCAGATGATCGACACCCGCCTGATCGATCAGTTCAATTTTTTCGTCGAGCGAGGTCAGCAATCGTAGATTCTGGCTATCGTTCGATACGACCGTTCGGGGATGCGGCCAATAGGTAATCAGCACCGACTCTCCCCCACTCGCCTGGGCTACCTCAGTGAGCCGCGCCAGAATCGTCTGATGGCCTAAATGAACCCCGTCAAATGTTCCGCTGGTGACTACCGCATTGACTAAAGGTTGTATGTCGTTGAGACCGTTGTAAATAATCATATTCAGTCGCTAATCGTCAGTCATCAGTTTATACGGGTCAACAATAGTACTATTGCTGACTATTGACTGCTGACTCACGACTTATCTTTATAAACTCGTCGATAGTATGGGCTTCTTCGATGCGAAAATGACCAATCCGCGTTCGACGCAGGCTACTCATGTATGCACCATTGTTGAGCAACAGCCCCAAATCGCGTACGAGACTGCGAATATAGGTGCCTTTCGAACATACGATGCGAAAATCTACTTCGGGGAAACGGCTGGCATCAACCTCAAAAACGGAAACCGTCACCTGCCGAGCCTTGATACCTCCCTCCACACGGTCAGCGGTTTCGCCCCGTCGGGCTTTTTCATAGAGCCGTTCTCCGTTGACCCGTACAGCTGAGTAAATGGGTGGAACCTGCAAGATGTCGCCCGTCAATTGTTGAGCTGCTGCCTGAATCTGATCGGCTGTAATACCCGTTGTCTCGAATTCAGCATCGAATCCCGTTTCCAGATCGACCGAAGGGGTTGTTTTACCCAGCACCAGTGTACCCGTGTATTCTTTTTCCTGCGCCTGATACTGATCAATTTGTTTGGTCATCTTGCCCGTACAAAGAATGAGCAGGCCGGTTGCCAATGGGTCGAGCGTACCGGCATGACCAATTTTCTTGAATTTACAGGCGTATTTTAACTTATTGGCGACATCGAACGATGTCCACGTAAGCGGTTTATCGATTAGGATAACCTGACCAGGGTCAGAAGCAGGGCTTATTTCAGTTTGTTGTGGCACAGCAATACATGGAGAAACCACAAAGATACACAGAGTAAAGTCCAATGTGTGTCTTTGTGGTTCCTCGTGTATGCTATACCTAACCTTTTAGAGAACATCCAGCTTTACGCCAGCCGCCAGCAAACCCAGCAACACCAGCCCAAGCACGATCCGGTAGTATCCAAAAACTTTAAAACCATAACGGGTCAGGAAACTAACGAATCCCCGAATAGCCAGCATACCAACCACGAAAGCAATGGCATTCCCGATCAGTAACGTTTGGTAATCGTCGGGTTGAAGCAGTTTATAGGTTTTCAGCAGTTTATAGCCCGAAGCCGCAGCCATGGTGGGAACCGCCAGAAAAAAGGAGAATTCGGCCGCCTGCGCTCGCGTTAACCCCTGGAACATACCCCCAATGATGGTTGCCGCCGATCGCGAAACCCCCGGAATCATGGCAATACACTGAAAAAAGCCGATTCGGAGCGCATCAGGAACAGAAACGTCACCATCTTTCGGCTCCCGGTTCACAATTCGATCAATGAACAGCAGGATAATACCACCCACCAGCAACATGATGGCCACAACGGTAACATTTTCGAGCAGTGAATCAATAAAGTCGTTCAGCAAGAAGCCGATCACAGCAGCTGGAAGAAAGGCAATCAGGATTTTACTATAAAAATCGAGCAGAGGCTGCAAACGGGGAGGAAATGATTTCAGGTAACTGGGTATGGTAAAATTACCTGTGCGAGGGTCGGTCAGGAAACGACGATGGTATAGCACCAGTACCGACAGAATACAACCGAATTGAATATCGACCGTGTAGAGTTTGGTAAATTCATCACTGGCAATGCCGGCCAGCGATGAATAGATAATCATGTGCCCGGTTGAGGAAACGGGCAGAAACTCGGTTAAGCCCTCAATAATCGCCAGTACAATTGCGTGAATCAGCTCCATTAACTAATAAAAAAAGGTATAGCGTTGTAAAGTTGTCGAGTTACCGTCAGAAAATCTTTTCGGCAAAACTACTTTACAACGCTATAACTTTATAGCACTTCAACGTTATAACTTTCCGCTACGCCTTTGGCCGGGTCAGGATGGCAACGAATTCCAGAACAAAACCGCTCATTACCACAATCGGGCCGAGGGTCAGTCCTAAAAAGCCAAACCCAAATTCTTCCTTATCGAGACTCATAATGAAAAACCCGGCCAGAATTACCCCTATGCCGATTAGCATGAACAGGTAGTTCTGCTTCCCAAACGGAAGTGCCGTGGCTGGCGATGGACGCAACGGTTCACCACTTATGGGCCGAGTAGGCGAACTTTTCGGAGCCACCGTCGGCGTGACTGTCGTTTTTTTTGCTGGTTCTTCGCGAGAGAGCGTAGCTGAGCCAGTCTGCTTATCTTTTGCCATCGTTTCGTCTATTTAATGGAGAATGAACACTAGTGAGTAAGGATGGCTGAACGAATCATCAGCAGCACATTACTCTTTACGCATTATTCCGTTTAAATTATTCACTACTCAATAAAGCTCATCCAGTGTTAAGCCGAGGTAACGGTTTACGGCCTGAAACGTACTCAAAAAGCCAATCAATATACCTAATCCAACCACACCCGCCATCAGAAAAATAGTCTTTTCAGTATCCTGAAACATCCCCACTTCGGGCAGATTATGGATGGCAATCTGTAAACAAACCAACAACAGGGCAACTGCAATCAATCCAGCCAGAAACCCCTGCCACATACCCCGGCCTAAAAAGGGTCGGGTAATAAATCCATTCGTTGCTCCTACCAGTTGCATACTCCGGATGAGCATACGCTGTGAATGAAGCGCCAGCCGGATCGTATTATTCATCAGCACTACAATGATCACTAACAAAATCACGGCAAATGCAGACATGACGGCGTAAATTTTGGTGATATTCCGGTTGATATTATCGACCAGATTTTCTTGATATACCACTTCGAATACTCCGTCAATCTGCTCTAAATCCTGCTTTACCTGCTGCAGTTTCGCTTCTTCAAAATACCCTTCATTGAGCTTGATGCGGTAGCTGTCATGCAACGGGTTCTCTCCTAAAAACTTCGAAAAATCCTCTTTGGTTTCGGCAATAAATGCTTTGGCTGCTTCATCTTTCGTTACCAGAACCACCTGCGGCTTTCCATCTGTTTTCAGGACGTAGGGCCGTTCGGCAATAGTCTGAAAAAGTTTTTCTGTTTGTTTCTCGTCCAGGTCTTTATCCAGAAACGCCCGGATTTCGTAATTTTCACGAATATAGGTAACCAGTTTTTTCGACTGAATAGCCAGCAAACCGCAAAAACCAATTAAAAACAACGCCAGCGTCAGACTAAACAAAATCATACCGCTGGGATAGGCACCAACTTTCTTTTTTATACGAGCCATTCAGGGGTTCGTGTTATGTGACAAAAATAATGGATTCAACTGCTGAGCGGTCGAATTTAAGAAAATTTAGCTTTTCACTCCCCTGTTTCCTCCTCATTCGTCCGCTATCTACCTAGTATCAACGTTTTAATTTCTGCTTTAGCCGAATCATTCGGATAGTATCCGCTTCGCTTTGACTCCATTCTTTGCCTTGGGGTCAACGGTTATTTTTGACCGTTTCCAGGCTTCGATCGACTGGCTGACGATCATCTGGTTATCGACCGTTGCGTATTTCTGGGTTGACGCAATCGATTTGTGGCCCATGATCTCCTGCAATACTTTGGTAGGCAGTCCCCCTTGGGTCATCAGGCTGGCAAACGTGCGACGGGCCATGTGAGAGGTCAGCGTGTCCCACAAAGGTAAATGATCGATCATCAATTCTCCCTTGTAATACGACCCAACGGTGACAATTCGCTCCAGCCCCGCCTGCTGACCAATTACTTTCAGGTGCATCATGTAGGATTCCATATTGGCAGGTTTGCTGGTAGGCACCGGATTGTGCAACATGGTCAGCGTTTGCTCGCCAACAGGAATGGGCACCGCTTTGCCCGTTTTTTTCTGAACAACCTGCAAACAGGGTACGCCGTCGAAGCGAATAATCGTTGGATGCAGGAGCTGATGCAAATCCGAGTAGCGTAGACCCGTCGCGCAGGCCAGCAGAAAATACCATCGCGTCGCTTCGATGGCTGCCAGATAGGTTGGATGAGATTCGTCCGAGTGTGTCAGTTTGACGGCCGCGATGGCATCGATGTCGGCGTGGGTCAGAATCGGCCGCAGGGTATCCCCCACCGATCGCGTTTCGACAAACTGATAATCGGGTGGCACGGGGTATCCCAGCCGAATGGCGTAGGTCAGCATGCCGCGCAGTAGCGACACGTAGGTTTCCAGCGTTGCGTCGGAGTGTTCGCAGTCGTCCTGCAAATAAGCCGTAAACTGGTTAAGGGTATTTAGCTTCAAGTCTGGCCAGTCCAGATCGGCCCGAAACGCAACCAGGTGACCCGCCAGTACATCGATCGACTCCTTCCAGCTTTTAGAGCGTTCGGCTCTTCGCAGTTTACTATACCCTTCAGCAAATTGCTTGAAACTAGGCTGCGCGGGTACGTGGATGACAGGTGCTTTGGCTTTGGGTGATTTACCCAGTTGCTCAGCCCGAAGCTGATTGATGTGTTCCGTTACCTGCTGTTCAGTCGGGGCAATCAAAAGCGGCTTGAAATAATCGTCGATACCATCCTGATAGATACCGATCCGCCGGTTGATCACTTTGGCGACCTGAGCACTGCGTTTAACGCGTTGGCTGGAATCGTCCCACTGATCAGGATGGACCTTTTCACCGATGGAGCCCCGTACCTTGAGCGAACCCCAGCAAACCCGAAAACTGATCGGACAGCGGCCATCAGCGGCCTGCCGGTCAAGCCTGAGTTGAAATGTGATGGTGGCTTCCATTTCTAGTTGTTGAGTAATTTACTGACTTCCAGATGTGCCGCTTTGTAGGCCATGCCCGATGTGTACATAGATGATACGGCCGTAAAATCCTGTTTTTGCTGGCTTCGAAACTTCACTTCCAGTAGGTTAGCGGAGATAAGGGCTTCGTAGTGGACTTTTTCCCGAATCAGAGCTTTGCGGGTGGACATGGAATCTTAAGAATTTTGTCTGAACTTTATAGACAAATAGATAGACTATGGAACAGGCAATCGAAAGACAAAAGCGTTTGTGCGGACTAATTGAAGCTGGCTTAACTAACCCACACCTGACTGATGAATATAAAGCAGAGCTTGAGAGATATATCAAAAATTGTTCAGAGTCTCCATCTTCCATTGTCCCTTTGCCACAAGTTGTTCGACAATTGGCTTCAGTCGTTGAAAATCCGCTTTAGCCATACCGCCAGGCACTCCCCCCATTGAGAAGAAATAAGTTGACTCATGAACGAAGTCATAATACTTACGGATGGTGTAATCACTGGGATCATTGCGTTTTAATTGCCGAACAGCATGTTCAGAGCGCCGAACTTCTGCATTGCAATAATCTATTAAATCATGCCAGTCCAAGGCCTGAGCCTTTTGAAGAAACTTATCAATATCAAAGTATTTATCTCTGTCCACTTAGTAAGCATTTAGAATTAGTGATTACTGATTTAACAGTTTCTTTTTCTGAGCGTCATATTCCTCCTGTGAAATAGCCCCAGCGTCTAAAAGCTTTTTGAATTTCATCAACTCATCAGCGACGCTCGTTGCTGGCTGATTGGCTGAAGTTGTTGGTTTCCTAAATTGTGGAGGAGGTATAACTTCACCCGCTTCAATCGCGCTTTCAAGTTCAATGTAGTAGCGAACCGCCAGCCCTACTCCGACTAAGGCCACCATTGTGAACCCTGTCTTCTTACTGCCAATCATACCCAAATCTTTGACAATGAGCCGGGTATTAGCATAGCGAGTCGGTAAATAGGCTTTTACCAAATCGCCATTGGGCTTCATAACGGCCGTTAAGGCTGCCGGATTTTCATAGGCAAAGGCAAAGGATTTGTCTGGCATTGTCCCTTTACCCATCTGAAGCGTATCCCCTCGTTTGATCGTCCAACCAGGCGCTGCCGATGGCTGATACCCATAATCATAGTCGTACGCATTCAACCGCTTACTGCCATGCATATCCGCTTCCGTAACAGGAGTTGTACGCTTTTTTACGGGTACATAATCATCCTGAGCGAAACAAAAGACAGGCACTATAAACAGGAGAATGGATAGATATTTCATGGTGAGGAAAGATTATTACCTATAAGCTTCGCCTAAGAACTTCGTCGCCTTTTCTGTTGCAACGAAACGATATTATAAAGCTCATAAACTTCGGAAAGTCGGTAAAATGAGTCTGGATAAAGTTCTTTATTTGGATTCAGGGACTTACAGTATAGAATACCCTTTTTGACATCATGGTCAACAATGCGTTTTATAACAACTCCATCTTGATGGACAATTACAAAATCTGGATATTCGTGATAGTGAAGCTTATGTTCCCAGAAATGAGAAGGTAGTCGGCGCGCATCTACAATATCTCCCTCACAAATTGACTCCCTACTCCCATCGTCCATACTATCTCCCCGTACGGCGAACGCCTTGTATATGCCCTGATGAATCTGATCTACTGTTATTACGTGTTTAGGTAACTCCTGAATGTATTCGGGGTCTTTCCATCCAGCTAGATACCCAGCATACGCATGCTGTTCAACTAAAGGTATAAACATTCGATAACGACCGTCCTTTAGTTGCTGAAATTGCATGCCATTAGCCGTCATCAACGTAAACTCTTCTTCGCTGGTTTGGATAGGAATAGCTTCAAGGTATTCTTCAGAAGAATCCTCTTCACCCTCTTTAATTAAATTCAAGTCAAGTATACTCTCATTGCCTAACAAGGAGTAAACCGGAACATTTAACACTTGAGCTAAACTCATAAGTTTAGTCACGGTAATGTCACTCTTATCACTTTCGTAAAGAGAAAACATACTTTCCGATATGCCTAACTTCTCAGCTAACTCCTTCTGGGTAAGCTTTTTAGCCTTTCTTGTGCGCTTGATATTCTCGCCTAATGACATATAGCTAATCGCCACCATACTTGAGCAAGGTTAAATTTTGTTCAGTTTTATTTGGAAACTTGAGTTTAATTAAATTATATTTGTTATGCGATTTCAATGAAACTCAAGTGATAAACCTTGTCAAACGTATGACAAACAAAAGTAACAAACAAAATGGACTCGACAAACGGCAAAGAGGGCTGATTTCGCGGTTCAGATCAGCATATGAGCGGCTGAGTTACAATCAGCGACAAACGGCAAGGGGTCAGTTTTGCGGCATTCACGGGGTAACAGAAGGGACATTCAGAAATAAGATGAATGGATTTTCGGCTCTGTCGGAGACAGAAGTAGAATGGATGGAGTCGTATGACCCCTATGCTCAACCATTAGCTGCCTAAGTCATGAGCCCATCAGCGCAACCCCAAACCATGACCAGCCTGGAGATTGCTCAACTGACGAGTAAGACCCATAAGAATGTACTTCGGGACATTCGCAAAATGGTCAGTGAGTTTAAAAAATCAACGGGCTCAACTTTGAGCCGGTTAAAATGGTACTGCGAGGAGTCATCGTACTGTGATGACAAAGGCGAAAGTCGCCCTCTATTTCTGCTCGACAAAACAACCACGATTACGCTTCTTTCCGGTTACGATGTAGTTGCCCGTCATAAGATCGTCACGCGCTGGGAGGAACTCGAAACCGAGCGGGTTGCCGCAACGCACGAGGCTCAACAGCTACTGGTTTTTACGGATCGAACCAAGCAGATCACCAACTCGAAAGAGGTCAATAGCTTCAACTTCAACAACGGCGGTGTTGATAAGGTGATTGACTACAACCGGAAGAACTGCTTTTACCATACGGGCAAACTCCCTCATGAAATCACGGATTGGGCCAAAAAGAAGAAATGGCCTTCAAAACTACGCTCCTCTGCCAAAGAGGTAATTCGGGCAATTCGGCCAGCCGTGAGCAGTTCAATGGCTTTGACCGACGACTTCTGTAAAACCGGGAAGATGGACGTAGAACAGGCAGCTAGTTTCTGTAAATCACATGCCTTGCCCCTGTTTGAGAAGATGGCCGAATTCGGCCTAATTGGTACACCCACACCTAAACAACTCGGTTAATCATACTGACAATGAGCTACTTATTAACTATCAATGAGGAGGTAGTATCAAGCCTGCCTCTAACTGAGCTGATGGCCCTGGCGAATTTGATCGAGGTAGAATTGAGCGGTTACCATGACCTGCTAAAGACCCTAAAGGGAGTAAAGGCAAAAGCACATTATCAGGAGCTATTCGATACGTTGGCTGTAGCCAATGAGATTGTTCAGAATTACATCGACAAACGTCGTGAGTCGTACTTCACGATTCAGCTTCCTAGTGGCGAAAATGCTTTCGAGCACTACCCAGCCGAAGAGGGTGAAGAGTTTCCTTTCTCTGCAACCGCCTAACCTGCCATGACCACAGCCACACTCATTACAATGTCTGCTGATGATATGGCAGACCACATTGCAGCCGCTGTTCGTAAGGCGATGCTGCAACTCGAAAACCGGACTGCTCAATCGGTTTTATCGGTTCAGGATATTGCCAAAGACTCCGGTTTTTCGGCTGATACGGTTCGTAGCTGGATTCAGCACGGCCGCACGGCTCCCGGTGGGAAGACCGTCAAACTGAAAGTCATGGACGGCATCAGCGACACCTACCGCATTCGCTGGGAGGCTTACCGGGCGTTTCTGGCTGAGTTTCCCGACATCGTATGCCCAACGCCAAAACGATAACAACCTAACCGCTCCGGCGGCCCGGCCCTAACCCATAAGTGCATCGGTTATACCGCAATTCATAATTCTAATTCTTTGAAAAGTCCCTGATTCTGCAACATGGGTCAGGGCAACTTAGACGCCTGTCGGCAATTCATAATTCTAAAATAAAGTCCTCCAACCGGGAGGCATCGGCTGTCTGCAATTCATAATTCTAAAAACAAGACAGGCCGGACTCAAATGCGGTCCGGCCTGTCAGCAATCATAATTCTAAAATTAAGCTGTAAAGATGATGAAAAATCAGTTCACTCCGACCCTGCAAATGGTCGATCATTACCGCAACAATCAGCCGCTTACCCTGGCTGACCTGGACAACGATCAGGATGATTCGCCCCTGGATTCATTGATTCAAAAAATGGCAGGTCCATTTTGTAAGAAGATCGAATTCGTTGATGATAAGACCGTTGACGGCTGGCGTCGGCTGTATTATCAGGTAACAACGCCCGTCTATACAGGCCGAATCGACACCGACGAGAATGGTAAATATGCTGATTCGGATGACGCGAAAGAGATCGTCTGGGTGCCCGTCGCACCGGATATGGGCATCCGATTTATCGCTATGCAGGTAATGGTTCAGGTTCGCTCAATCGAAAACAACGTGTTTACCACTCTTTAACCTCCCGACAATGGAAACCTTTCAACAACGCAAAGACCTGATTACCTCTCGTGCCAAATCGGCTCAGGCCTGTTCGGGCGAATACAGCAAAGCCATTCGCTCGAATACGGATGGCGAATTACTGGCCGTCATTAAGGACAATTTCAATTGGTGTACGGCCTATAAAGTCATTGACCTGGATACGTTGAAACTATTTCCCGAAGCGGATCTGGTTGCGGCTGGAATATACATTTCAGGCTTCCATCGGGCCTATGGCAACGCGACGGTTCGGGCCGATGGCAACGCGACGGTTGAGGCCGATGGCAACGCGACGGTTCGGGCCTATGGCAACGCGACGGTTCGGGCCGATGGCAACGCGACGGTTCGGGCCTATGGCAACGCGACGGTTC
>Ga0209933_1001132_pt1 | contig 29805 bp, 30 predicted proteins | sample ThiBiot_300_biof_FD_183944 | JGI IMG/M metagenome (GOLD analysis project Ga0209933, IMG submission 183944) | Wastewater bioreactor microbial communities from Cape Town, South Africa - Thiocy_cont_300_biof (SPAdes) | ecosystem: Engineered > Bioremediation > Thiocyanate > Unclassified | place...
CTGCGAAGGACGGCTGTGTGGCCGCTCCGACGCAAAGGAGAAACGCCATGAAGTTCAAGGCTTTCGCTGGCGCGGCCATGGTCGCCGCCAGCCTGCTGGCGGCTGGCGGTGCGAGCGCGCAGGGCATCATCATCGACGAGAACGGCGTGCGGGTCGCCCCGCCGATGCCCGATCGCGTGCCGCCGCCGCCCCCCGCGCATTGGGACAACGGCCCCGGCCGCGGCGCCTATGACAATGACCGCGGCGTCGGTCCGCGCGAGGCGCGGCGCATCGCGCGCTCGGCCGGCGTCGTCGAGACCTGGGGCGTCGACCGCCGCGGCCCGGTATGGGTCGTCGAGGGCGCCGATCGCCGTGGCCGCGCGCTGCGCGTGACCGTGAGCGCCCGTTCCGGCGACATCCTCAATATCGACCGCGCCCGCCGCGGCTAACAGGAACTGGCGGCGGCGCTTCAGCCCTCGCCCATATCCTCGTCATCACGGCGCCGCGCCTGTCGCGGCGCCGTTCGTTCTTCGAATTGCAGGAGGCGCAGCGAGGCGATCTCTTCCCGCGCGCCGGCCTCGGCATCGGCCTTGAGCGAGGCTTCGACATAGGCGATATGCGCCGCCGCCGCAGCGCGGGCCGCGCCGCCATCGCCGGCGAGGATAGCATCGAGCAGCGCGCGATGCTGGCCGAGCAGGTCGTCGCGCGAAGCCTGGCGGCCATAGAGGCGGCTGCGGTTATAGAAGATGCCGTCGGCCAGCAGCCGGTAGCAGGCGCGCAGCACATGAATCATGACGATGTTGTGCGACGCTTCGCCGATCGCCTGGTGGAATTCGACGTCGAGCGCGGCCTCGCGGCGGAAATCGTCCTCGCCATGCGCCGCTTCCATGGCGGCGAAGATCCGCGTCAGGATCGTGCGGTCGGCCTCGGTGGCGCGCGCCGCCGCCATCGCCGCGGCCGTCGCCTCGACCTCGCGGCGGAATTCGAGATAGTCGCCGCCCGCCTTCTGCGACCCGGCGATGAGATCGATGACCGGGGAGGCGAACAGCGTTCCCTCGATCGCGGCGACGAAAGTGCCGCCGCCATGGCGGCTCTCGATGAGGCCGCGCCCTTCCAGCGTCTTCAGCGCATCGCGCAGCACCGGCCGCGAGACGGCAAGCCGCGCCGCGAGCTCGCGCTCGCCGGGCAGGCGGTCGCCGGGATGCAGCACGCCCTCCAGCACGAGAAGCTCGATCTGGCGGGCGACCTCATCGGCAGTCGGGCGTGACGCGACGGGTTGAAAGGGCATGAGGGGAAGCCTATAAGCGCCACAGGAAGAGTGGTCAACTAAATGGACCAGTCACCGCTCTCGGCGGTGACGAGCATCCGGCCAGGGACGGGCAGAAGGCGAGCAACATGTCGCTGCAGACGGCAACTTCGATCGACGATCTGAGACTGATGGCGAAGCGCCGCGTGCCGCGCGCCTTCTTCGAATATTGCGACCGCGGCTCCTATGCCGAGGAGACGCTGGAGGCGAACCGCGCCGATCTCAAGGCGCTGAAGCTGCGCCAGCGCGTCATGGTCGATGTTTCCAACCGCTCGACCGCGACGACGATCATCGGCCAGCCGGCGGCGCTGCCGCTGGCGCTCGCCCCGACCGGCCTCACCGGCATGCAATATGCCGATGGCGAGATCCTCGCCGCCCGCGCCGCCGAGAAGGCCGGCATTCCCTTCTGCCTCTCGACCATGTCGATCTGCTCGATCGAGGACGTGGCGGCGGGAACCTCGAAGCCGTTCTGGTTCCAGCTCTATGTGATGAAGGACCGCGGCTTCGCGCAGTCGCTCGTCGAGCGCGCCATCGCGGCGAAGTGCAGCGCGCTGGTACTCACCGTCGATCTGCAGGTGCAGGGCCAGCGCCATCGCGACATCAAGAACGGCATGACCGTTCCCCCGCGCATCACGCTCGCCAATCTCGTCGACATCGCCACAAAGCCGGACTGGGCGCTGCGCGTCTTGCGCGGCAAGCGCAAGACCTTCGGCAATCTCGACGGCTTCGTGAAGGGCATGACCGGCGTCAAGTCGCTCGGCCAGTGGATCTCCGGCCAGTTCGACACGACGCTGAACTGGAACGACGTCGCCTGGATCCGTTCGCTCTGGCCCGGCAAGCTCATCATCAAGGGTGTGCTCGATGTCGGCGATGCTAGGGCCGCCGCCGCGACCGGCGCCGATGCGATCGTCGTCTCCAACCATGGCGGCCGCCAGCTCGACGGCGCGCCGTCCTCGATCTCCGCGCTGCCGCGCATCGTCGACGCCGTCGGCTCCGACACCGAGATCCTGTTCGACGGTGGCGTCCGCTCCGGCCAGGACGTGCTGCGCGCGCTGGCGCTCGGCGCGCGGGCCTGCATGATCGGCCGCGCCTTCCTCTACGGCCTCGGCGCCGGCGGCGAAGCCGGCGTCGCCAAGACGATCGACATCATCGCCAAGGAGCTTTCCGTCTCCATGGCGCTGACGGGACGGCGCACCATCGCCGAGATCGACGACACGGTCATCGACCGCGGCTGAGCAAATCAGCAAGGGCTCCGGCCTTTTTCCTCCGCATCGGCGCCGGCGTGATTATGCTGGCGCCGATGCGGAGGATGAATCATGGGCGCGCTGCAATCCGGCGACCGGTCGAGCTTTCCCGATCCGGTCTATCGCGAGACCGTTCTGGAGCCGCTCTTCGACGGCGCCCGGCGCCATCACGCCGACGCGCTCCGGCGGATCGACCGCGCCCATCTCGTGATGCTGGTCGAAACCGGCATCCTCGACGCGGCACAGGGCGCGGCGATTGCACGCGCGCTCCTTGCGATGGAGCGGGAGATCGACCCGGCCGGCCTCGGATATGGCGGCGATGTCGAGGACTATTTCTTCTTCATGGAGCGCGAGCTGAAGCGCCGCGCCGGGCCGGATATCGGCGGCCGGCTGCATACGGCGCGCTCGCGCAACGACATCGACCACACCTTCCTGAAGCTCGGCCTGCTGCCGCGCATCGATGCGCTCCTCGCCGACGCGCGCGATCTCCTCGCCGTGCTGATCGAGGTGGCGACGCGCGATCGGGATACGCTGATCGTCGCCTATACGCATGGCCAGCCGGCGCAGCCGACGACCTATGGCCACTATCTCGCGGCGATGATCGAGGTGCTCATCCGCGACATCGAGCGCATCGAGGCGGCGCGCGCGATCGTCGATCTCTGCCCGCTCGGCGCGGCGGCGATCACGACATCGGGCTTCCTGATCGACCGCCATCGCACCGCCGAACTGCTCGGCTTCGCGGCCCCCTTGCAGAATTCCTATTCCTGCATCGCGGCGGTCGACTATCTGACGGCGACCTATGACGCAGTCGCGCTGCTCTTCCTGCATCTCGGCCGGCCGATCCAGGATTTCCTCTTCTGGTCGAGCTTCGAGGTCGGGCAGCTCTATCTGCCGAACGCCTTCGTGCAGATCTCCTCGATCATGCCGCAGAAGCGCAATCCGGTGCCGTTCGAGCATCTCCGCCATCTCGCCGGCCAGACGGTCGGCCGCGCCCGCGCGGTGGTGGATGTCGTGCACAACACGCCCTTCACCGACATGACGGACAGCGAGGCCGAGACGCACGAGATGGGCTATCAGGCCTTCGCGGTCGGCCACCGCGTGCTCGCGCTGCTCGCGGCCACGATCGCGGCCGGGAGGATCGATCCGGAGCGCGTCGCCGTCAATCTCGACCGCTCCTGCGCGACGATCACCGAGCTTGCCGATCGCCTCGTGCGCGAGGAAGGGCTGCCCTTCCGCCTCGCCCATGAGATCGCCGCCGAGGTGGCACGCGCGGTGGTCGCCGCCGGCGGCAGTCTCACGGAGCATGGCTATCCGGCCTTCGCCGAGGCCTTCGAGCGGCATGTCGGCCGCCCTCCGGCCGCCGGTCGTGACACGTTCAGGGACATGGTCTCAGCGGAAGCGTTCGTCGCCGTGCGCGAGCGGTTCGGCGGCCCGGGGCCGGCCGCGCTCGGGGCGGCGCTCGCCGGCTATCGCGCCGCGCTCGATGCGTTCGTTGAGCGGTCCGGCGCGATCGCCGCGCGACAGGCCGCGGCGCATGCGACTTTGGAACGTCGCATGCATGAGATCGCCCAAGGCTAATGACAGGGGCGGGCGCCGAAACGGGGGCAGGGGCAGGCGATGGGCGAGGGGATCAGGCGTTTCGCGGATCATCCACTGCGGACGGCGGCGCTGCACGAGGTGCATGCGCGGCCCTTCCACATGATCGCGGCGCCGCGGCTGGTGCTGCACTATGCCTTCATGACCGACGCCGCGCATGCCGACGCGGCGCGCGGGCGGCTCGCCGAACTCTGCCGGCGCAACGGTCTCGCGGTGCCGGCGCCCGATGCGCGCCACCACGTGGTGCCGCTGCTCGGCGGTTTCCTCCGCTTCGAGAGCCACGCCGAGTTCACCACCTATAGCTGGGATGCGCCGCGCGGCAGTGGCGGGCTGCCGGCGGAGACGCCGTTCGGCGAGGCCTTCGAGCCGCCGGGCCCGTTGATGGTGCAGGCGCGGCTCGATCTCGTCGACGATCTCCGGCCGCCGGCTGAAATCCTCGCCGGATTCGATCCCGGCTCGCTCGCCGCCTCGCAGGCAGCCGGTGGCCGCGCGCTCATCGCCACCGATTTCCGCTCCGACGGCGACGGCTTCACCCGCCTTCTGATCGTCGATCGCGGCCTCGGGCCGCAGGAAGCCGGTCCGCTGGCGCAAAGGCTGCTGGAGACCGAGACCTACCGCGTCCTCGCGATGCTCGGTTTGCCGGAGGCGCAGCGGCTGCAGCCGGAGGTGCGCCGCATCGAGGAGCAGCTCGTCGCCGACACGGCGCGCTTCCGCTCCGCCGGCGGCTTTGCCTCCAACCGGGCGCTGCTCGACGATCTGACGGCACTCGCCGCCGATCTCGAGGCCGGCGCGGCGGAATCGGCCTTTCGCTTCGGTGCGAGCCGCGCCTATGCCGAGATCGTCAGCCTCCGCCTCAACGCGATGGACGAGCATCCGCTCGAGGGCTATTCGAGCTTTACCGCCTTCCTCGCCCGTCGCATGGCACCGGCGATGCGCACCTGCGCGACGCTGGAAAGCCGCCAGCAGGACCTCTCGCGCAAGCTCGCCCGGGCCGCGGCGCTGCTCCGGGCCCGCGTCGATGTCGAGCTCTCGCAGCAGAACCGGGCGCTGCTCGATTCCATGAACAAGCGCGCGCGCCTGCAATTGCGCCTGCAGCAGACGGTCGAGGGCCTCTCGGTGGCGGCGGTCAGCTATTATGTCGTCGGGCTCGTCGGCCATCTCGCCGAGGGCGCGCCGCTCATCGGCCTCCATATCGAACCGGCGGCCATCGAGGCGCTCGCCGTCGTCCCGGTCGCGCTCGCCGTCTGGTTCCTGGTCCGCCGCATCCGCCGGCACCATGCGGATGGCGGCGGCGAGGAATAGCCGGATCACCCGCCGATCATCGCCTCGAGCCCCTCGTCCCAGGCGGGGTGTTCGCCGTAGAGCGCCGCGAGGTGGTCGATGAACAGGCGGACCTTGGCGGCGAGGTAGCGGCGGCTCGGATAGACGGCGTGGACCGCGACGCGGCGGGAGGCGCGATAGCCGGGCAACACATGGACGAGCTGGCCCGACCGAAGTTCCGGCCCGACATCCCAGGTCGATCGCAGCGCGATGCCGAGGCCGGAAAGGACGGCGGCGCGCACCACCTCGTTGGAATTGGTGCGGAGCCTGCCGTCGATATGCACCGTCACCGGCCCGTCGCGGCTTTCGAGGCGCCACGGATCCTGCCCGGCCGTGGCGAGGAGGGCATGGCGGGCGAGATCGGCGATCGTCTCCGGCGTGCCATGTGCCGCGATATAGGCGGGCGCGGCGCAGAGCAGGCGATGGTTTGGCGCGAGGCGACGGGCAACGAGGCTCGAATCGGTGAGCTCGGCGATGCGGATCGCGACATCGACGCCTTCCTTCACGAGGTCGACGAAATCGTCGGAGAGCGTCAGGTTGACGGTGAGGCCGGGATTGGCGTCGAGGAAGCGGCCGAGATGAGGCGCGACATGCAGCCGCCCGAACGAGGTCGGCGCCGAGATGCGCAGCGTCCCGCGCGCGACGTCGGAGCGGCGGCTGACATAAGCCTCCGCCTCCTCGATCGAGGCGAGGATCTGCACCACGCGGTCGTGATAGCCGCGCCCGGCTTCGGTGAGCGCGATTTGCCGCGTCGTGCGCTGCAGGAGGCGCGTGCCGAGCCGCTCCTCCAGCCGCTTAAGCCGTTTCGAGACGACGGCGGGCGAGAGGCCGAGCTCGCGCCCGGCCGCCGAGAGGCTGCCGGCCGTGATGACCCGCGCGAAGATCTCCATATCCGTGAAATCGCCCATGCCTGATCGTGGCAATAAATCGCGGTGACTTTCAACGTCCAGGAAAGAATGATTGTTGAAGGGAATGCTTCTGCGCCTCGAACGGGCGTCCTAGAGTGCGTCGTCGCCGGTCGGACCCGGCGGGAGGAAGTCATATGTCCGCCATCCTGATGCCGAAGCCGGACCAGCGCGTGCTGGATCGGCGCGATGCGATCATCGCCGGTCTCGCGAAATTGGTGCCACCCGCCGCGCTCATCACGGCCGAGGACGAGCGCCGCGCCTATGAGACCGATGCGCTGACCGCCTATCGCCAGCTGCCGCTCGCGGTCGTGCTGCCCTCGACGACCGAGGAGGTCGCCGCCGTGCTCGCCTTCCTGAACGCCGAGGGCGTCAAGGTGGTGGCGCGCGGCGCGGGAACCTCGCTCGCCGGCGGCGCGCTGCCGGCCGAGGATGCCGTCGTGCTCGGCGTCTCCAAGATGAACCGCGTGCTCGAGGTCGACACCGCCAACCGCACGATCCGCGTCGAAGCCGGCGTCACCAATCTCGGCGTCACCGCGGCCGTGCAGCATCTCGGCTTCTTCTACGCGCCCGACCCGTCGAGCCAGCTAGCCTGCACCATCGCCGGCAATATCGGCATGAATTCCGGCGGCGCGCACTGCCTCAAATACGGCGTCACGACCAACAATGTGCTGGGCGTCAAGATGGTGATGATGGACGGCACCATCGTCGAGATCGGCGGGGAGGCGCTCGATGCCGCCGGCCTCGATCTCCTCGGGCTCATCGTCGGCTCGGAAGGGCAGATCGGCGTCGTCACCGAGGCGGTGCTGCGCATCCTGCCGCTCGCCGAGGGCGCGCGCCCGATGCTGATGGGCTTCCAGTCGGCCGAGGCCTGCGGCGCCTGCGTCGCCGCGATCATCGCCTCGGGCATCATTCCGGTCGCCATCGAATATATGGACCGGCCGGCGATCCGCGTCTGCGAGGCCTTCGCCCATGCCGGCTATCCGCTCGATGTCGAGGCGCTGCTGATCATCGAGGTGGAGGGCTCCGAGGAGGAGATCGCCGACCTGATCGACCGCATCACCGCGATCGCGGCGAAGTTCGAGCCGTCGACCTTCAAGGTCTCGCAATCGGAAGCCGAGAGCGCCGCGATCTGGAAGGGCCGCAAATCCGCCTTCGGCGCCATGGGCCGCATCGCCGACTATATGTGCATGGACGGCACGATCCCGACCGGGCAGCTGCCGCGGGTCCTGACCGGAATTTCCGAGATCTGCGCCGGCTACGGGCTCGAGGTCGCCAACATCTTCCATGCCGGCGACGGCAATCTGCATCCGCTCGTGCTCTTCAATGCCAACAAGCCGGGCGAACTGGAGAAGGCCGAGGCGGCCGGCGCCGACATCCTGAAGCTCTGCGTCGAGGTCGGCGGCTGCCTGACCGGCGAGCACGGCGTCGGCGTCGAGAAGCGCGAATTGATGGTGCACCAGTTCAACCGCATCGACCTCGACCAGCAGATGCGCGTGAAGACGGCGCTCGACCCGCAATGGCTGCTCAACCCGCACAAGGTGTTCCCGCTCGAAGGACGGCCGGTGTGATGGTGTCGTTGTCTGCGTCCGCTGGCCTTTCTTCCCCCTCTCCCGCAGCGCGGGAGAGGGCCGGGGTGAGGGCTTTTCTCTTTCCTCGCGGCTCTGCCACTTCAAGGAAGACCCTCACCCGGCCTCTCCCGCAAGCGGGAGAGGGGAAGAAAGAGGGTGCCCATTCATGACCGCCCCCCTTCGCCCAACCTCCGAAGCCGAAATCGAAGCGATCGTCGCCGAGGCGGTGGCGGCCCGGACGCCGCTCGCCATCGAGGGCGGCGGCACGCGCGATATCGGCCGTCCGGTGCAGGCGGCGCGCGCTGTCTCGACGCTGGGCCTTTCCGGTGTCACGCTCTACGAGCCGTCCGAACTCGTGCTCTCGGCCCGCGCCGGCACGAAGCTTTCCGAGATCGAGGCGCTCCTCGCCGGCAATCGCCAGCGGCTGGCCTTCGAGCCGATCGACTGGCGGCCGCTGCTCGGTACGTCCGGCGAGCCCACGATCGGCGGCGTTACGGCCTCGAATGCCAGCGGTCCGCGTCGCATCCAGGCGGGCGCGGCGCGCGATCATCTGATCGGCATCCGCGCCACCACCGGCCGCGGCGAGACGATCAAGTCCGGCGGCCGCGTGATGAAGAACGTCACCGGCTATGATTTCGCGAAGCTCGCGGCCGGCTCCTGGGGGACGCTCGGCATCCTGACCGAGGTCACCTACAAGCTGCTGCCGATGGCCGAGACCGAGACGACGCTGGTCTATGAGGGCCTCGACGCCGCCCGCGCGGTCGATGCCATGACGACGGCGCTCGGCACGCCCTTCGAGGTCACCGGCGCCGCCTTCCTGCCCGGCGAGCCGTCGCGGACGCTGATCCGCTTCGAGGGCTTCTCCGCCTCCTGCGGCTATCGCGCCGGACGACTCTCGGACATGCTCGCGGCTTTCGGCGCGCCGGAGCGTCTCCATGACGAGGCCTCGCAATCGCTCTGGACCGCGATCCGCGATGTCCGCCCGCTGGGGGCGACCGGCAGCGATGTCGTCTGGCGCATCTCGGTGAAGCCGACCGACGGCCCGCAGGTCGTGGCGCGGCTCGAAGCCGAGGTTTCGGCGCGGACCTTCCTCGACTGGTCGGGCGGCCTCGTCTGGGCGGCCATCGACGGCCCGGCCGATGGCGGCGCGGCGACGGTGCGCACGCTCGTCGCGATGCTGGGCGGCCACGCGACCCTCGTCCGCGCCCCGCACGGCCTCCGCGCGGCGCTCCCGTCCTTCCAGCCCGAAGCCCCCGCCGTCGCCGCCATCACGGCGAAGATCCGCGAAAGCTTCGACCCCGCCGGCGTGCTCAATCCGGGGCGGATGGGATAATCCATGCAGACCTCCTTCACCCTCGCCCAGCTGGCCGATCCTGATACCGCAGAATCCGAGAAAATCCTCCGGACCTGCGTGCATTGCGGGTTCTGCACGGCGACCTGTCCGACCTATCTACTGCTCGGCGACGAGCTCGACAGTCCGCGCGGGCGGATCTACCTGATCAAGGACATGCTGGAAGGCGGCAAGCCGGCCAATGACGAGGTGGTCAAGCATGTCGACCGCTGCCTCTCCTGTCTCTCCTGCATGACGACCTGCCCCTCGGGCGTGCATTACATGCATCTCGTCGACCATGCCCGCGCGCATATCGAGGAGACCTATCGCCGGCCCTTCGCCGACCGCGTGATGCGCAGCCTGATCGCGCATGTGCTGCCGCATCGAAACCGCTTCCGCATGGCGCTGGTCGGCGCCGCGGCGGCGCGGCCCTTCGCGCGCACCATCGGCAAGCTGCCCGGCCTCGCGCGCATCGGCGCCATGCTGGCGCTGGCGCCGCGCTTTCCTTCAGGCCGCAGCGCGGTCGAGGCGCCGGGCCGTTTCGCGGCCAAGGGCGAACGGCGGGGCCGCGTCGCGCTGCTCTCCGGCTGCGTGCAGCCGGTGCTCGATCCGGCAATCAACGAGGCGACGGTCCGCCTTCTGACGCGGCTCGGCATCGAGGTCGTCGTGGCGAAGGGCGATGGCTGCTGCGGGTCGCTGGCGCATCACATGGGCCGCGAGGCGGATTCGCATGCGACGGCGAAGCGGGCCATCGACGGCTGGATCGCCGAGATGGACGGCGAAGGCCTCGACGCGATCATCATCACCGCGTCGGGCTGCGGCACGACGATCAAGGACTACGGCTTCATGTTCCGCGAGGACCCGGCCTATGCCGAAAGGGCGGCGCGGGTCTCGGCCATCGCTAGGGATGTGACGGAGTACCTGGAGACGCTGAAGCTCGACCGCGTCGCCCCACCCGAGCCGCTCACCGTCGCCTATCACTCGGCCTGCTCGATGCAGCATGGTCAGCAGATCAGGACGACGCCGAAGACGCTGCTCGCGCGCGCCGGCTTCACGGTCCGCGACGTGCCGGAGGGGCATATCTGCTGCGGCTCGGCCGGCACCTACAACATGCTGCAGCCCGAGCTCTCGCAGCGGCTGAAGGCGCGCAAGCTCGCCAATATCGCCAAGGTCACGCCCGACATCATCGCCACCGGCAATATCGGCTGCATGACGCAGCTCGCCTCCGGCCCGACACCGATCGTCCACACGATCGAACTGCTCGACTGGGCCTATGGCGGCCCGAAGCCGGAAGGGTTGTAGGCGCCAATCCTCAGCATTTCGCGAGGGCGCCCGTGACCAAGACCCGGGCGAGGCGGCGGGATTCGCGGGTGATCGCGGCGTCGTCGAGGCCGCAGACGTCGCGGAACACGACGATCGTCTCGATGCCGGTGAGCAGCGCGAGCCCGGTCGTGAGGCCGTCCAGCGCGCCGGGCGGAAGATCGCCGGCGACGGGGACCAGCGCCTCGCGGATCCAGCCGAGGCGGCGGCCGCCGCGCGGGGCGGGCGGGCGCTTGCCGCCGCCGACCGAGACGCTGAGAAAAGTCCGGAACAAAGCTTCGTTGGCCAGCACCATCGCGATGATGCCGGCGACGACCGCTTCCGCGCGCGCCGGCAGGTCCGCCTCAGCCGGCAGGTTGCGGAAATGCACCGCCGCGAATTCCTGCGCGATCGCGTCGAGCACCGCTTCCTGCGCCATCGCCTCCGGCGTCGAGAAATAACGATAGGCCGTCGCGCGCGAGATCGTCGCCCGGTCCGCCGCCTCGGCAATCGTCGGATGCCGCCCCTCCGCCAGCAATTCACGCGCTGCCTCGAGCAGCGCATTGCGCGTGCGCTGCTTCTGCGCGACGCGCTCGAAACCCTCTTGACGCTTCAATCGGCACCTTTATAAGACAGATATCTCATAACGAGAGAAATGTAACACGAACCTACGGGGACGACAAATCCATGAACGCGCATTCTCCATCGCCGGCCACGGCCACTGCCGGCTCGACCGTCCATCTGCTCGGGACGCTGGTCACGTTCCGCGCCCTCGCCGCCGACACCGAGGGCGCCTTTTCGCTCGTCGAGGCGGTGACCGCGCCGGGGCAGGGCACGCCGCCGCATCGCCAGAACGACGACGCCGAAGCCTTCTATGTGCTGGAGGGGAGCTTCGAATTCATGCTGGACGGCAAGACCGTCACCAGCGGACCGGGGGCGTTCCACTATGTGCCGCGCGGCATGCCGCATGGCTTCCGCAACCCCGGGACCGCGCCGGCGAAGATGCTGATCATCAATCTGCCCGGCGGGCTGCATGAGAACTTCTTCCGCGAGGCGGGCGACCCAGTGGCCGACGCGACGCGCTTCCCGCCCATGGCGCCGCCGGATATCCCGCGGCTCGTCGCGGCGGCAGGGCGCTACGGCATCGAGATGCTGCCGCCGGCGTAAGCCGCTAAAGAAAGATGCCCGAGGCGCGCCTGCGCTCCGGGCATCTTGCATCCGAGGTTTCTCCGTTACTGCGTGGCGCGGCAGCGGGTGTCCTTGGAGACCGTGACGGCGCCCTTCGCGAAGTCGAAGCGCGCCTTGGCTTCGATGGTCGGCGTCAGGTAGTCCTTCTCGATGGCGGCGATGTTCGGGCAGTTCTTGCGCGTCGCCTTGGCGCCGGTCTCGGTCCAGAAACTGGCGCCGGTCGCGTCCGCCTTGAACGTCTCGTCGTCATAGCCGGCGCTGAAGATCTCGCTGCCGTCGCGGAGATCGTAGATCACCAGGCCGCGATCGGGGCCGGTGCCGGCATCGATCATCAGATAGTTGCCGGCGAGCTTCAGCAGGAAGAACGGATCGTCACTCTTGCCGATCACCCGGTCGCCCTTCGCGGCCTTGGTCGAGCAGGCCGGCTGCGGCGAGGCGGCCTTGCTGCGGACGATGTAGCTGTTGCCGACATCGTCCTTGTGCGGCTTTTCGACGATGAGCCAGTCGGCATTCGACGTGCAGGTCGGGCCGGCGGCGAGAGCCGGCGCGGCGATGAGGCTCGCGAGCGCGGCGAGAAGGAGGGTCGTCTTCATGGTCAGCGTGCCTTCCTTATGGCGTCCACGGTCATGTCGATCAGCGCGCTGGTCGTGGTCCTGGCCGGCCGGCGCATATAGGTGACGAGGTCGTCGCCGATCGGATCGATCCAGCGGCGGTCGATGGTGGCCATGCCCTTGGCCGCGCCGATGGCGGAGAGCATCTGCGCCGCGTTGCAGTCGACGTCGTGGCCGCAGCCACCGATGATCGCCAGCGTCTCGTCGAAATCGCCATCGCCGAACCACAGCGCGACGACCTGTGCCGCCGCGTTCGGATAGGCGTGGATCCAGTTGTATTCGACATATTCCGCGTCGCATTTCGCCCAGGCCGTCTTCCAGTCCGGCGAGGACTTCGATGCGTCGAGCGCGAAGCGGACGACGGCGCCATATTCGGTATCGGCCGGCATCAGCGCGACGGTCTCTTCCGTCAGCGCGCGGAAATCGTCGGTGACGAAGGCGCGGGCGACGAGGACGGCGTTGAACACCTCGCCGAGAATGCCGTTGCCGGCATGCGAGATCTCGGCATCGAGCCAGGCGAGACGGGCCGCCTCGCGCGCATTGCCGGGCACGACCATGCCGCAGATCGCCCCGCGCATCTGCGCCCCGATCCATTCGTCGAACGGGTTGCCGTCGAGCGCCGAGTGCGGCGGATAGATGCCGCGCTTGATATTGTCGAGCGCGATCGCCTCGGCCGACCAGCCGAGCGGAATGAGCCCGACCCAGCGCTCGGCGATATCGGCGCTCGTCACCGCGCGGCCCTTGTCGGCGAAGGCATAGAGGAAGGCGAGCTCGAAGGTGATGTCGTCGTTATAGGTGTTCGGCGGCCGCATATAGCGGTCGATGCGGCCGAAGGCGCGCTCGAGATTCTCCGCGGTATAGCCTTCGAGCGCCGTGCCGACGGCCGCGCCGACGATCTGGCCCCACCAGGCGCCGGCGATGCGATCATGGAAGCCGGCGGCGTTCACGTCGACCGCGACATCGGCGGGGAACTCGACCGCGGCGGCGAAATCCTCGAAGCGCGCGAAGCGGCGGGTCTTCTGCGAGGGGTGATCGGGATCGGGCAGGGCGGCGCGCAGCACCGCCTTCAGACGCGCGTGGATGCCATGCAGCCGCTCCCAGTCGCCGCGCTCGGCCGCTTCGAGCCCTTCTGTGAGCAGCGCCTCATGCGGCGGCACGATGAAGCCCTTGTTCTCCAGCGACTGCACCGCCGCCACCGCCAGCGATTCCGGCGCGCCGGAGCCGGGAACATTCGATTGCCAGAACAGCTTCAGCCAGAAATCCTGCTCACGAATCGCCGCCGACGCATCCCAGGTCTGTTCCTCCTCGGCGAGCAGAACCGGCTCGGCATTGCGGAGGAGGTCGCGGGCGTATTCCCAGGCTTTCATCACTCGGTCCTGTTCGGGGAAGGGGTCGATCGGAAGGCGGCCTGAGAATAGGGAATTCGGCCGGCCTGTCGACTGCCAAGGAAAGCGGGGACCGCATGAAGGGCTATGTCGCGCTGCTCTATTCGATCGTGCTCGGACCCGGGCGCCGGGTGGTGATGGCCGAGCTCCGGGCGGTCGCCGAAGCGCTCGGCTACCGGGATGCCGCCACGATCGGCGCGAGCGGGAATCTGCTCTTCCGCGCTGACCCGGTTCCGCTCGGGCAGCTCGAGGCGGAACTCGAGGCCGGCTTCGCGGCGCGGTTCGGCAAGCGCGTCGACATCATCCTGCGCGATGCCGAAGGCTGGCGGCGTCTCGCGGCCGGCAATCCCTTTCCGGAAGCCGCGGCGCGCGACGGAGCGCGGGTGCATGTCCGCGTCATGCGCGAGCCGGCCGGTGCCGGCGATCTCGCCCGCCTCTCGGCCTATGCCAGTGGCGGCGAGGAGCTTCGGATCGTCGATGGCGATCTCTGGATGCATTTCGCCGACCGCCTGCCGAGCGAGGGCAAGCTGCTCGGGCAGCTGACGGCGAAGCGGAGCGGCGTCGGCACGGTCAGGAACTGGAACACGGTCGCCAGGATCGCGGCGGCGCTGAAGGAAGGCGGCTAGCGACCCTGCTCGGCGGCAGCCAGTTCGCGCGCGGTGTCGCCGCCGATCTGCGCCTTGAGATAGGCCTCCGTCTCGGGCAGGGCGAGATGGAAATGCGTCAGCGGCTCGATGCGGAGGCGGAGGCTCTCCGCCTCGACATCGAGGAGGTGTCCACCGAGGCGCCGGTCGTCCGAGATGAAATGGAAATGGTAGCCGGCGACGCCGAAGGGGCCTGAGAATTCCGGCGACCACAGGCCGACCAGCGTCCCCTCGATATCGGTGAAGGTGAATTCGTTCTGCGTGCGCGTCGCGTCGAGGAGACGCGTGCCGGGCGGCGGCGGATTGACGGAGCGGGCCTTGATCCGGGCGAAGCGGCCATCGAGGCGGATGGCATAGAAGATGTTGCCGCTGTCGCGCAGCGGATCGCAGTGACGGCCGAGGTCCTGAAAGCCGCTGGTGCCGGTGATCGTCGTCTCGCTCTCGGGCTGGAACCGCGTCACGATCGCGAAGGGCGCGCCGGCATCGCGCGGCGCCTCGGTGACCACGCCGTTCGCATCGGCATGGAAGGCGCGGCCCTCCAGAACGATCATCTCGCCGTCGAGGCCGGTGAAGGTGCCAAGCCCGAAATCGCCATGGGCGAGGATCGTCTCGACGCTCGCCTCGCGCTCATAGACGCCGGCGACCAGCGCCCCCGAGGTCGAAACCTGGAAGACGGTGTGCAGCTCGGTCTCGAAATGGCGCGACAGCGCCTCGGTCACGATGGCGTCGACGCTGCGGCCGGTGCGCCGGCTCTCGGCCTCGATCGCCGCCTCCAGCGAGGCGGGAATGCGGACATGGGCATGTTTCATCGCGGCGTTCCCCCCGAAAGCATGGCTGGCGCCGGCGCCTCGCGGCGCCGGCCCCTGTTGCGGCAAGTGATACCGTGTCTAGCCGCTTTCGGCGAGGCGCTTCAGCTTGGCGACCCGCGTCGGCTGTTCCTCTTCCAGCGACAGCGTCCCGGTGAGCTCACCCTTGCCGTCCATCAGATAGACGGTGGCGGTGTGGTTCATCGTGTAGTCGCCGCCTTCGGTCGGGACCTTCTCGTAATAGACGCGATAGGCCTTGGCGACGGCGGCGATCTCCTCCGGCGTTCCCGAGAGGCCGATGATCCGCGGATCGAAGGCCGACAGATAATCCTTCATCGATGAAGTCGTATCGCGTTCGGGATCGACGGTGACGAAGAGCACCTGCAGCCGGTCGGCGAGCGGGCCGAGCTGTTCGAGATCGAGCGTCAGGTCGGAGAGGGTCGTCGGGCAGATATTCGGGCAGCGCGTGAAGCCGAAGAAGACGGCATAGGGCTTGCCGCCGAGATCGGCCGTGGAGAAGCGCTTCCCCGTCGTCGCGGGCAGGTCGATCGGCCCGCCGATGCCCAGGCCGCGCTGGGCCGTGGCGGCGCCGCGGCCGGAGAGCTGGTAGCCGACGAGGGCCGAGCCCGCGAGGGCGACGATCACCGCCAAGGCGATCGCCGCGATCCGGCGCTTCGTCATCGTCAGTTCTCCATCTTCATGCCGGACATCTCGCCATCGCCGCCATGCTCATGTTTCGGCATCGCGCCGATGGCATCGATCTCGAACACGACATCGACGGTGCCGGCCTTGGCGAAAGTGAGCGTGCCCTTGACGCTCTCGCCCTGCTTCAGCGGCTGCTTCAGGTCCATGAACATGAGATGGAAGCCGTTCGGAGCGAGTTCCGCCTTGCCATGCGCCGGCACGGCCACGCCGCCCTCGACCGGGCGCATCTTCATGACGCCGTTGTCGACGCTCATCTGGTGAATCTCGGTGCGGCCGGCGCTTTCGAAGGTCGCGGAGACGAGCGTGTCGTCGCTGTCGCCGTCATTGGCGATCACGAGATAACCGCCGCCGACCTTGGCGCCGGGCGGGGTCGCGCGCGACCAGGGATGCTCGACCTCGATCGCTCCGATCTTGAACTCATGCGCGCGGGCGGCGTCGACGCCGACAAAGAGGAGGCCGATCGCCAGCGTCGCGATGGCGATGCGCTGCTCGATGCCGGAGAAGGAGCGGAAGAGGCGGGTGGAAGCGGATTGGGTGCGGAAAGCCTGAAGGGTCATGGCCGGTCCTGAATCAAATGCCTGAGAAACCGCGCGGGCGAGCCGGCGGCGCAAGACGTCGCGGATGGCGACGTGAAGCCTCAGGCGGCAGGCGGCGCGCGGGAGAGGACCGGCGCGAGCTCGAAGCGCGGCCCGCTTGCACCGGCCGAGGCAGGCACCTCCGCGGCCAGGATGGCAACAGCCTTGCGCGCCAGCGGCGGATGCGCGGGCGAAGGCGCGGCGGCGCCGACCATCGGGCAGCCGAGCGTGCAGCAATCGAGGAGATGGACAAGCCCCGCCGGCGCGTCGGCCGCCCGGTCGGGCGAGAGGGTTCCGCAGATGACGTCCCTGGAGAGCGCCGGCTCGCTGGCGCGGGCGCCGGTGGCGAAGCCGCTGACCAGGGCCTGGACGACGAGGAACAGCGCGACGATCAACGCCGCGTCTCTCCGCCACAGGCCTCGTCTTTCGCCGCGCATCATCCGCTCCCTCGCGCCATGACATAGCATCACGCGGGGGCAAGCGGAATCTCGGCGGCCGGCGACAAATGCGCCGGGCCTCAGGCCGCGGCGGCCTTGACCTCCTCGGTCGTGACGCGGAACCCGGTCAGGACGTTGCGCCCGAAAGTATGCGTGAGCGGCACGTCGGCGGCGTCGCGCCCGCGGGCGATGAGCACGCGGCCGATGCGGCGCTTGTTGTTGCGCGGATCGAAGGCGTGCCAGCGCCCGCCGAGATAGACTTCCATCCAGGCGGCGAGGTCCATCGGCGGATAGGGCGGCGGCTCGCCGACATCGGAGATATAGCCGAAGCAGTAGCGCGTCGGGATGTTGAGCGCGCGGCAGAAGGCGATGGCGAGATGGGCGAAGTCGCGGCAGACGCCGATGCCGCCGGCATGCACGTCGGCGGCGCTGCGGAACGGGCTCGCCTGCTGGTAGTCGAACTTGATGGCGCCATTCACATGGTCGCAGATCGCCTGAACGCGGTCCCAGCCCGGCGTCATATTGCCGAAGAGCCGCCACGCCTCGTCGGCCAGCTTGTCGGATTCGCAGTAGCGGCTCGGCAGCAGGAAGGAGAGCACCTCGTCCGGCAGGTCCTCGACCGCATGCTGCACGGCATTCCGGTCGACCGGGTCGGGCAGCCCGTCGTCCCAGATGACCGTCTGCGTCGTGATCGTGAACGGGCCGGGCGGCGCGATGAGCCGGCAGCAGAGATTGCCGAAGCCGTCGCGATACTGCGTGACGTTCACGATCGGATTGGTCGCGAGCGTATCGGGATATTCGAGCGACTGGGCTTCGTCGGGATGCACGTTGAGCATCACGATCATCGGCGTCGGGACGTCGAATGTGTAGCTGAGCTCAGTGCCGAGCTTGAGGCGCATGGGACCTCCTTTGCGATCTGGCATCATGGCGCGAGCGCGGCCGGAGCCGCGGTCATTTGTGAGCCGTCAATGGCGCGGAATGCCAACGGTTCCGCTGCCGGTGTTGCGCCTCGCAACTTCCGTGCTAGTTTGCCGCCGTCTCATCGGGGTGCCTCGGTCCGCAAGGGCCATGGCTGAGAGGCTCGGCAGAGCCAACCCGCGAACCTGATCCGGATCATGCCGGCGGAGGGATTGAGCGAAGCGCGGGACGCCGATCGGCCCAACCCCGCGCAATGCCATCGTTCCGTCCCGTGCCTGAAGCCAAAAGCCAGAAGCCGAGGACGTCCGAATGTCGACCACCGAACAGCTCACCATCACCGCCGCCGGCGCCGCGCTCGACGACCTGCGCGCTGCCCGCCCGCTCGTCCAGAACATCACCAATTACGTGGCGATGACGATCTCGGCCAATGTGCTGCTCGCGCTCGGTGCCTCGCCGGCCATGGTGCATGCGCCCGAGGAATCGGCGGATTTCGCGGCGATCTCCTCCTCGCTCGTCGTCAATATCGGCACGCTCTCGGAGAGCTGGGTCGACGGCATGCGCCGCGCGGTGCTGCGCATGAACGAGGACGGCAAGCCCTGGGTGCTCGATCCGGTCGGCTGCGGCGCCACGCCCTATCGCACCGCCGTCGCCGTCGAATTGTCGCGGCTCGGCCCCGCCATCATCCGCGGCAATGCCTCTGAAATCATGAGCCTCGCCGGTGCTTCGGGCGCGGGCGGCAAGGGCGTCGATTCGACGACGAGCTCGGATGCCGCCATCGCGGCGGCCAAGGCGCTGGCCCGCGAGACCGGCGCCGTCGTCGCCGTCACGGGCGAGACGGACTATGTCACCGACGGCGCGACCGTCGTCGCGATCACCGGCGGCCACGCGCTGATGCCGCTCTCGACCGCGCTCGGCTGCGCGCTTTCCGCCACCGTTGCCGCTTTTGCCGCCATCCGTCCGCCGATGGAGGCCGCCGTCGCCGCGCTCGCCGTCTATGGTGCGGCCGGAGCGCTGGGCGCGGAAAACCTCGCCGGGCCCGGCCTGCTGCCGGCGGCGCTCTGCGACATGCTCTACGGCCTCGATGCCGAGAGCGTCGCGGCCTTCGCGAGCGTGTCGGTCGTCGAGACGGCGTGAGATGGGCTTCGACCCGACGCTCTATCTCGTCACCGACCCGCGCCTCGGCGCGCCGCGGCCGCTCGTCGAGACGGTCGCGGCGGCCGTCAGCGGCGGCGTGACGCTGGTGCAATTGCGCGATCCCGACGCGCCGACAAGAGCGCTCGTCGAGACGGCCCGCGCCCTCGTCGCGCTGCTCAGGCCGCTCGGCGTGCCGCTCATCGTCAACGACCGCGTCGATGTCGCGCTCGCCGCCGATGCCGACGGCGTGCATGTCGGCCAGTCCGACATGCATCCGTCCGATGCGCGGGCGTTGATCGGCCCGGATCGCATCCTCGGGCTTTCGATCACCGATGCGTCCGAGATGCGGCCCGCCGATCTGGCGCCGGTGGACTATATCGGCGTCGGTCCGATCTACCTGCAGGCGACCAAGCCCAACGCGGCGCCGCCGATCGGCCCTGAGGGGCTCACCGCGATCCGCGCCCTGACGCGCCTGCCGATCGTCGCGATCGGCGGCGTCGGGCCGGCCAATGCCGAAGTGCTGATCCGCGCAGGCGCCGACGGGCTTTCCGTCGTCTCCGCGCTCATGGCGGCGCCGGATCCGGCCATGGCGGCGCGCGTGCTGACGGCAGCGATCGCGCGGGCGCGGGGGTGAGCGATCTTTTCCGTCATGGAAAGAGTGCTCGTATCATTGCGCTTGTTTCGTTGAAGACGGCGAAATGACATGGTTGTCGCCAGCCATGTTTCCGCCTGAGGAGAACACGATGTCCACCAATGCCGACCGCCTCGTCGTCACCGGCCCGTCCGCCCCGCGCTTCGACGAGATCCTGACGCCCGAGGCGCTGGCCTTCGTGGCCGAGCTGCATGGCCGCTTCGATGCCGACCGGCGCGCGCTGCTCGAGTTCCGCAAGGAGCGGCAGGTGTTCTTCGACAATGGCGGCCTGCCGGACTTCCTGCCCGAGACCGCTTCGATCCGCGCCGGCGACTGGAAGGTCGCGCCGATCCCGGCCGATCTCCTCGATCGCCGCGTCGAGATCACCGGGCCGGTCGACCGCAAGATGATCGTCAACGCGCTGAATTCCGGCGCCCGCGTCTTCATGGCCGATTTCGAGGATGCGTCCTCGCCGGTCTGGGCGAACATGGTCGAGGGCCAGATCAATTTGAAGGATCGCTGGGCCGGGAAGATCGACTTCACGGACGCGAAGACGGGCAAGGCCTACAAGCTCGGCGACAAGCCGGCGGTGCTCATCATCCGTCCGCGCGGCTGGCATCTCCCCGAGCGCCACATCACTTTCGACGGGCAGCCGGCCTCAGGCTCGCTGGTCGATTTCGGTCTCTATGTCTTCCACAATGCCAAGGCGGCGCTGGCGCAGGGTTCGGGACCCTATTTCTACCTGCCGAAGCTGGAGAGCCATCTCGAGGCCCGCCTCTGGGACCAGGTGTTCAGCCTCGCGGAAGAGTGGCTCGGCCTGCCGCATGGCACGATCAAGGCGACCGTGCTCATCGAGACGCTGCCGGCGGCCTTCGAGATGGACGAGATCCTCTACGAGCTGAAGGACCATATCGTCGGCCTCAATTGCGGCCGCTGGGACTACATCTTCTCCTTCATCAAGACGCTCAGGAACAACAAGGCCTATCTGATGCCCGACCGCGGCCAGGTCGTCATGGGCAAGGCCTTCCTCAAGGCCTATTCTGAACTGCTGATCAAGACCTGCCATCGCCGCGGCGCCTTCGCCATGGGCGGCATGGCGGCGCAGATCCCGATCAAGAACAACCCCGCCGCCAACGAGGCCGCCTTCGCCAAGGTCCGCGCCGACAAGGAGCGCGAGGCCGGCGCCGGCCATGACGGCACCTGGGTCGCGCATCCCGATCTCGTGCCGGTGGCGATGGAGGTGTTCGACCGCCTGATGCCCACGGCGAACCAGCTCGGGCGGCTGCGCGAGGAGGTGTCCTACGGCCAGAAGGACATGCTCGAGATCCACGAGGGCACGCGCACCGAAGAGGGCCTCCGCCACAATATCCGCGTCGGCGTGCAGTATATCGAGGCCTGGCTGCGCGGCCGCGGCGCCGTGCCGATCTACAACCTCATGGAGGATGCGGCGACGGCCGAGATCAGCCGCGCGCAGATCTGGCAGCAGCTGCATTTCGAGGCGATGCTCGAGGGTGGCGTCCAGGTGACGGAAGAGCTCTTCCGCCGTTGCCTCGCCGAGGAGATGGAGGTCGTGAAGGACGAGATCGGGCCGGACAATTACGCCGCCGGCCGCTTCCCCGAGGCGATCGCGCTCTTCGACAAATTGTCGACGGCGCCGAGCTTCGAGGCTTTCCTGACCGTCCCGGCCTATGGGCTGATCGACTGATCCTGCCGCGGCTGGTGCACCTCGACCGTGAGATGCTCCAGCCCGGCGATCCCGGAGAGACGGCGGCGGATCGCCGCCGCATCCACCCGGCCGACGACGCCGACAATCGCCGCCATGGCTCCCGGCCCGACGCGCCAGACATGGAGATCGGTGATCCGCGTGTCGCCGAACTCCCTGAGCCGCGCGCGGAGATCCTTCTCGATCGCCGGATCGGTGCGGTCGAGCAGCACGGACGCCGTATCGGCGATCAGCGAGCGCGACCACAAGAGGATGACGACGGCGCCGACGATGCCCATCACGGGATCGAGCCAGACCAGGCCGAAATAGCGGCCGGCCAGCAGCGCCGCGATGGCGAGCACCGAGGTCAGCGCGTCCGCCAGCACATGCACGAAGGCCGAACGGAGATTGTTGTCGCGCTGATGGGCGTGGCCGTGCTCTTCGTGATGGTGATGGGCGTGATCGTGCTCGTGGTGATGCCCGTGGCCGTGGCCGTGCGCATGTTCTTTGCCATGGTGGTGTCCGTGGCCGCCGGAAAGCAGCAGGGCTGACACCAGATTGACGCCGAGGCCGATGACCGCGATCACGGTCGCCTCGCCGAACGCCACCGGCCCGGGCTGGAAGAGGCGCAGCACGGATTCCGCGCCGATGCCGAACGCGATGATCGCGAGGACGAGCGCCGAGGCGAAGCCGGCGAGATCGCCGACCTTGCCGGTGCCGAAGGTGAAGGCCCGGTTGCGGGCGTGGCGCCGCGCATAGGCATAGGCGGCCGCCGCGACGCCGAGCGCGCCGGCATGCGTCGCCATGTGGAAGCCGTCGGCGAGCAGCGCCATCGAATTGAACATCAGGCCGGCGGCGATCTCGGCGACCATCATCACGGCGGTGATGACGACGACGATCAGCGTGCGCCGTGCATTGTCATCATGATCGCTGCCGAGGAACACATGCTCATGCGCGAGCGCATCGGCTTCCTGGTCGAAGGTCCGGTCGAAGGTCATGCGAGACTCCTTCAGCGACTGTGCCGGCGGATGACGGCGCTGAGTTCCTCGGCGCCGGCAGCACGCTCGGCATCCGTAAGCCCCGGCTTCGCGACATGTTCCTCGAGATGGTCGACGATGAGTTCGTCCATCAGCCCGTCCAGCGCGCCGCGAATGCCCGCGACCTGATGGAGGACCTTCGCGCAGCCGGCATCGGCGGCGATCGCGCGCTCGACGGCGGCGATCTGGCCGGCGATGCGGCGGACGCGGGCGAGGAGCGGATCCTTGGTGGAACTGTCGGTGAGATGGGCCATAGGGTAGGGGTATACCCTATATCGGCCGACAAGGGAAAGGCCGGGCGAGAGCACCCGGCCTTCGACGCGTCTTCGGGCGGCTGACGCCTATTCCAGCTGCACCGGCGGCTTGGCGCTGCCGCCGCGCAGGGGCCGCTCCTCCATCGCGAGCAGGAGCAGGAAGGCGAGGATGATGCAGATCGTCGCCGCGCCGAACACCTCGCGGAAGGCGCCGCCGAGCGAACGGCCGCTCGCCGCCGCATTGGCGATCAGCGATTCGACCGACGACCCTCCGGTGGCGCCGACGCCGGCGAGGAAGATCGCCCCGAAGGTCGCGACGAGGATGGCGCTGCCGAGCGCGCGCATGAAGTTCACCGTCGCGGTGGCCGTGCCCATGTGATGCGGCGCGACCGCGTTCTGTACCGCGACCACCGTCACCGGGAAGAGCGTGCCGAGGCCGGCGCCGACGACCACCAGGAGCGCCTCGATCGCCAGCAGCGGTAGGCCGGCGGCGAACACCGTCATCGCGATCATGGCGAGGATCGAGACCGCGACGCCGATCAGCGGCGCCCGCTTGTAATGCACGGTCTTGGCCATGACCCGGCCCGAGGCCTGCGCGCCGGCGACGGTGCCGACGGAGAGGGGGATGAGGGCGAAGCCGGAGGCGGCGGCCGACATGCCGAGCGCCGACTGGAAGAACAGCGGCAGATAGATCGAGAGGCCGACCATGGTGCCGATGCCGAAGAAGCCGGAAAGGGTCGCAGTCGCGATCACGCGGTCGGCCAGCACGGCGATCGGCAGGAACGGCTCCCTCGCGGCGATCATGCGCCAGCCGAACAGCACCCAGGCGACGATCGATCCTGCGAAGAGGCCGATGATCTCGGGCGCATCCCAGGGATAGACGACGCCGCCCCAGGACAGGGCGAGCAGCAGCAGCACGGCGGCGACGACGAGGAGCAGCGCGCCGGCATAGTCGAGCGCATGCGCGCGGTCGTGACGCGGGAGCTTCTTCAGCGCCGTATAGGTCATCACGAGGGCGATCAGCCCGAGCGGCACGTTGATCCAGAAGATGGCCGGCCAGCCGACGGTCTGCGAGATCACGCCGCCGAGGATCGGCCCGGAAATGCTGGAGAGCGCGAAGACGACGCCGAAATAGCCCATATAGCGCGAGCGCTCCTTGGGCGAGACCGCGTCGGCGGTGATCGTCTGGGCGAGCGAGATCAGCCCGCCGCCGCCAAGGCCCTGCACGAAGCGGGCGATGATCAGCGCCAGCATGGTCGGCGCGAGGGCGCAGGCGACCGAGCCGATGATGAAGATGGCGATCGCCACCATCAGCGTCGCGCGGCGGCCGTGAATATCGCTGATCTTTCCATAGAGCGGCGTCGCGGCGGTCGACGACAGGAGATAGGCCGTCACTACCCAGGAGAGGTTCTGCAGGTCGCCCAGATCGCGACCGATGGTCGGCAGCGCCGTCGCCACGATGGTCTGGTCGAGCGCCGCGAGGAACATCGCCAGCATGATGCCGATGATGATCGTGCGCACGGTGGCATGATCGAGCGGCGCCGGCTCGGGGCGGGCGGAGACGGATGCGTCCATGATGAAGGCCGAATCTTGGAAGGGAGCGGCCGATGCCGCCCGTGGGAATGGTCTGTAAGGCCACCTGAAATTAGCGCGGCTGCCCCGTCATCTCAATGACGGGGCCATGCACTTTCTCCGGGGCGGCGAAAGGCGGCTCAATGCGCTCCTTCGGCAGCCGCGCCGCCGCCGCGCGGGGCCGGCTTTCTGGCGAGAGGGACCAGCAGCACGATCGCCGCGAAGATCAGCGCAAGGGCAAGGAAGACGTCCGAGAACGCCATGACCAGCGCCTCGCGCTTCACCGACTGGCCGAGCACCTGCAGCGCGCCGAGTTCGGCGTTGGAGCCGAGTGCCGAGAGGCCGCGCGACATGGCGGTGAGCCGCTCCACGGCCGCCTCGCGGCTCCAGGTGACCGATTCGTGCAGACGCTGGATATGCAGGTCCCAGCGGTCGTTGAGCAGCGTCGTGATCACCGCGAGGCCGACAGCGCCGCCGAGATTGCGCGTCAGGTTGAAGAGGCCCGACGCGTTCTTGATGCGCTCGGGCGGCAGCGTGCCCAGCGCGAGGATCGAGACCGGCAGCATCGAGGTCATCAGGGCGACGCCGCGCAGCGCCTGCGGGATGAAGAGTTCCGCGAAGGCCCAGTCCTTGGTGATCGGCACCAGTTCGAGGCAGGAGACCGCGAACAGCGACAGGCCGAACGCCATCATCATGCGCGGATCGACCCGCTGCGCGATGTTTCCGGCGATCGGCGCCGTGATCATCATGAAGATGCCGGTGACGAACATCGTCTCGCCGATCTGCAGCGAATCATAGCCGCGCACCCGGGCGAGATAGACCGGATAGAGATAGACGAGCCCGTAGAGCCCGACGCCGAGCATGAAGGAGAACAGCGAGCCGGTCGCGAAATTGCGGTTGTTGAAGGCGCGGATATCGACGATCGGCTCCTTTGCCGTCAGCACGCGCCAGAAGAAGGCGATGCCGGCAACGACCGTGACAACCGAGAGGACGACGATCGTCTCGTCCTGGAACCAGTCATTGGTCGACCCTTCCTCGAGGACATATTCGAGGCTGCCGAGGAAGGCAGCGAGGGTCGCGAGGCCGAAATAATCGAAATGTTCCAGGAGCTTCAGGTTCGGCTTGTCCCAGTCGACGCAGGTGAGCACGCCGATCGTGACCGCGATGCCCGGGAGCACGTTGACGAGGAACAGCCAGTGCCATGAGAAGAGGTTTGTGAGATAGCCGCCGACCGTCGGGCCGATGGTCGGCGCCAGCGTCGCGATCAGCCCGACGACCGCGGAGACCATGGCCTGACGGTGCTTCGGGAAGATGGTGAAGGCGGCCGCGAACACCGACGGGATCATGCCGCCGCCGATGAAGCCCTGCAGGCCGCGCCAGATGATCATCTCGGTGATCGTGCCCGCGGTCGAGCAGCCGATCGAGGTGATGGCGAAGCCGCCGGCGGCGATGGCGAAGAGATAGCGCGTCGAGAGCGCGCGGCCGAGGAATCCCGACAGCGGGATCATGACGATCTCCGCGATCAGATAGGCCGTCTGCACCCAGGAGACCTCTGACGAGCTGGCGGAAAGGCCCGCCTGGATTTCCGAGAGGGAGGACGAGACGATCTGGATGTCCAGGATCGCCATGAACATGCCGACGCACATGGCGACGAAGCCGACGATGCGGCGCGGCGTCATCACGGGCGGCTGGAAGGACGCTGGTCCGGCCATGGACGAGACTCCGAATGGGCGTCGGCGGTCGTCGTGCGGCCTTTCCGGCGTCGATGGGACGGTTGAAGATTGCGAGAGAGGAGACCTCCGCCGGGGTAGGGGCCGCGCAGGTCTCCTCTCTCATCCTCCCGAAGGAGGAAGCCGTGTCAGCCGGCGCTGCCGCCGGTGCGGCTGTCGACCTCGACCGTGACGGAGAGGCCGGGACGAAGGACGCCGCTTTCGATCGCGCCGGCCGGCAGCTGGATGCGGACGGGGACGCGCTGCGTGATCTTGGTGAAGTTGCCGGTCGCGTTGTCGGGCGGCAGCAGGCTGAACACGGAGCCGGAGGCCGGCGCGATGCTCACGACCTTGCCGTCGAAGCTCTCGCCATCGGCCGCGTCGATGCTGACATGGGCGAGCGCGCCCGGCTTGATGCCGGCGAGCTGCGTCTCCTTGAAGTTGGCATCGACATAGACGTCGCTGAGCGGCACCAGCGCGAGGAGGCGCTGGCCGGCGGAGACATATTCTCCCTCCTCGACCGCGCGGTTGCCGACGACGCCGTCGAAGGGCGCGCGGATGACGGTACGCTCGAGATCGAGCTTCTTTTGCGCCAGCGCCGTGTTCGACTGGTCGATCGCCCGTTCGGCCTCGACGCGCTGGGCGCTGAGGACATCGACATTGGCTTCCGCCGAGGCCAACCCGGCATTGGCGGAATCGACGGCGGCGGCGGCCTTGTCGGATGCGGCCTGCGCCTGCTGCAGCGACTGCTGGCTGGCGAACTGGCTGGCATTGAGGCGCTTGGCGCGGTCGAGATCGGCGACCGCGAGCTCGCGGTCGGCCTCGGCCGAGGTGATCGCCGTCTTCGCCTGGTCGACCGCGGTCTTCGCGGCGGCGATCTGCTTGTCGATGCGCGCGATCGTCGCCTGCTGGGAGGCGATCTGGTCCATGGCGGCGGTGATCGCGACCTTCTGGTCGGCATCGTCGAGATAGACGAGCGGGTCGCCGGCCTTGACGGCGCTGTTGTCGGCGAAGGCGACCTTGGCCACATAGCCGGAAATCCGCGGCGCCACGACGGCGGCGTCGGCGCCGACATAAGCGTCGTCGGTCGAGACCATGAAGCGGCCGGTCGTCCAATAATCGTGGCCGAAATAGCTGCCGGCGGCGATGGCGATGACCGCGACGGTGGCGAGGATGACGCGCTTGCGGCCGCCCTTGGACGGCGACTTGCCGGCGGGATCGGCCGGCTTCTCGGCGACCGGCGTCGCCGGGGCAGGGGCCTCGGTCGTGGTGGGAGCCGGCGAAGGCTTGGCGGGGGCTTCCGCGACCTTGGCCTCCGGCGCGGGAACCTCGGTCACCCTCGCTTCGGTGGCCTTGGCCTCGCTGGCCTTGGCTTCGGCATTCTTGCGCAGAGCCGGCGCCGAATCGCTCGATCCGGTGTCGCCTGCGTCCTCGACGAGGGCGATCTTGGCCATGGGCCACTCCTGGAAAAAGGCTGCATTGACCGAACGGTTCGGTCATTTGCAGCTTGATTTAGCGCAGCCGGGGCACTAGATCAAGATCGAACCGAACGGTTCGGTCAAAAAATGTTGCGACGCGATGTGCGGCCATGCTGCAGCGCGGCGGCGCCGGGTGGGTCCCAGTCGATCCTCCCGGGCGGGCGAGCGGACGGCGCGTGCCGGTAACGGCATTTGGTAAGTCGAGGCGGCGTCTGCTATTTTCGAAGTCGCAACCCGAATCCGTTCATTGCATGTCGAAAGCCGCCCGCGAGCGGCGAAGGGGATCAAAGACGTGTCCACGATGGTTGCGGAAGCCGCGGTGGCCGAAGACGGCGCCCTCGGACAGGATCCGCGCAAGCGTCGCCAGATCATGGACGGCGCCCGCGCCGTGTTCATGGAGAAGGGTTTCGACGCCGCGAGCATGAACGACATTGCCCGCCGGGCCGGTGTCTCGAAGGGGACGCTCTATGTCTATTTCGAGAACAAGGAGCGGCTCTTCGTCGAACTGATCTCGACCGAGAAGCGCGAAGAGCTGTTCAGCGTCATCCAGCTCGACCATGACAACCACGATGTCCGCGCGGTGCTCACCGATTGCGGCACCCGGCTCGTCGAGATCCTGACCCGGCCCTACTACGTCCAGGCGATGCGCACGGTGATGTCGATCGTCAACCGCATGCCCGAGATCGGCCAGGAATTCTACGGCCGTGGCCCGGCGCTCTGCGCCGACCAGATCGCCGCCTATCTCGCCTCGCAGGTCAAGGCGGGCGCGCTGGAGATCGAGGACTGCGAGCTGGCGGCGCTGCAGTTCATGGAGCTCGCGCAGACCGGCATCCTGCGTAAGCTGCTGTTCGGCATCGTCTCGACGCCGAGCGAGGTCGAGATCCGCGAACGCGTCGCCCGCGCCACCGGCTTTTTCATGAAGGTCTATGGGAAGGCTTCTGCCTGAAGGCGGCCAGCTGGAATCGGGCCGCGGCTGGGGCGCGGCCCTTCTCGCGTCAGCGGACGACGACCTTGGTGCCGATCGGCGTGCGCTCGTAGAGGTCGGTGACGTCGGCATTCACCATGCGGATGCAACCCGACGAGACATTGTAGCCGATGGTCCAAGGCTCGCTGGTGCCGTGGATGCGGTACATCGTGTCGCGACCGCGGTCATAAAGATACATCGCGCGCGCGCCGAGCGGGTTCTTCGGTCCGCCTTCCATGGATGCGGGCAGGATGCGGCCCTTCTTGCGCTCGCGGGCGCGCATCTCGGCCGGCGGCACCCAGGTCGGCCATTCCGCCTTGCGGCCCACTTTCACCTCGCCCTGCCAGCCAAAGCCTTCGCGGCCGACACCGACACCGTAGCGCATGGCGCGGTTGTTGCCCTCGACGAGGTAGAGATACTTGTTCTGCGAATCGATGACGATCGTGCCGGGCGCCTCGCTGCCGCTGTAGCGGACGCGCTGGCGCTTGTATTTCATCGGCACCTGCGCGCCGGGCGTGGCCTCGACCGGCTGGACGTCGAAGCCGCCGGAAAAGAGCTTGCGGAAGAATCCTTCGGCATGCGCCTCGCCCGCCGTGAGCGCGATCGCGGCCGCGAGGATGGCGGCTCCCATGGTTTTCTTGGCTGTCATCGGTCTCCTCTTGGCGTCGTTTTTATGAGGAAGGCGGCCGATCGTAACCGGCCGCCCCTAATTGCGCAAAAGCGCAGACTTCACATCACGATGACGCGCGTGCCGACGCCGACCCGTTCATAGAGATCGGTGACGTCCTCGTTGCGCATGCGGATGCAGCCGGACGAGACCGCCTTGCCGATCGACCACGGCTCGCTGGTGCCGTGGATGCGGTAGAGCGTCGAGCCGAGATACATCGCGCGGGCGCCGAGCGGGTTGTCGGGGCCGCCGACCATGTGCACGGGAAGGCCGGGACGGCGCTTGCGCATCTCCGGCGGCGGCGTCCAGCCCGGCCACTCGGCCTTGCGGGTGATGCGGTGCTCGCCGGCCCATTCGAAGCCGGGCTTGCCGACGCCGACGCCATAGCGGCGCGCCTGGCCGCCGGCCTCGACGAGGTAGAGATAGCGGGCATTGGTATCGATCACGATCGTGCCCGGCTTTTCGGAGCCGGTATAGGCGATGACCGTCGGCAGGAAGGCCGGATCGAACTGCCGGCTCGCCTTCTGGCCCTTCTGCGCCTGCTGGCGCTGCGGGACGGGGACGGGCGTGATCGAGGAGACGACGGTCGGCGCCGGCGCGCGGCGCATGACCTTGTCCGTCATGACGACCTTCTTCTTCTTCGGCACATATTGCAGCAGCCACGGCTCCGAGAGATCGGGGCTGAGCAGCACCGGCGGGCGCGGCACGTACCGGTCATTGGCATGAGCGAGCGCCGGCAGCGCGGCGACCGCAACGGCGGCAATGGTCAGGGTCAGGCTTCGCATGGACGTACTCGATACAAGCGTCGGCGATGGGGTTCCGAGCCGGCGGCGAACCG
>Ga0209933_1001137_pt1 | contig 29720 bp, 25 predicted proteins | sample ThiBiot_300_biof_FD_183944 | JGI IMG/M metagenome (GOLD analysis project Ga0209933, IMG submission 183944) | Wastewater bioreactor microbial communities from Cape Town, South Africa - Thiocy_cont_300_biof (SPAdes) | ecosystem: Engineered > Bioremediation > Thiocyanate > Unclassified | place...
TCTTCGCATCGCGGCCCGTCTTACGCCATACCGGCGCGCCGCTCGAGTCCATCACTTCCCAGTAGACGTCGCTGGTCGCGATGTCCGCGGGTGGCCGGAAGCTGACCATGCCGCCCTCGATCCTGAGCGTCGCTTCGACGGGCTTGCCGGCTTCGAGCGTGAAGTCCTGCGCCGTCGACAGCGGATAAGCGGCGAGCGTAGCGGTCACTTTATAGCGGCCGGGTGGCAAGGAGAAGGCTGCCTCCGGCCCGACGGCGCGTGCGATGCGTGCCTTGTCGCCATCGGCCTTGTCGATGCGATAGACGATGCCTTGCGCTGCCGTCGCGGGTGAGCCTGCGACGACGGTCGAAAGCTTCAGCGGCGCGAGTGCGAGCGTCAGCGTTTGCTTCACGGTCTCGCCGGCTCCGATCGCAATGCGCTGGCGCACGTCGGCGGCGCCGGATCGCGCGCTGGCGTAGTACGTTCCGGATGGCAGAACGAAACTCGCTTCGCTGGCGTGCGAGCGGCCAACTTCGCGCCGCCCGGTCGGGCTTTCGGGATCGTCCTCGTAAATCGTGTAGATCAGGTCATCAGGGACGATGCCATTCGCGCCCGTCGTGGCGGAGAGTTCGACGCGGCCGGTGCCGAGCGTCACGTTTTCGGTTTTGACGTCGCCGGCGTTGAGCGACATCGTTCGGCTCGCATGCGCGACGCCATCGGCGATGGTCACGGTGTAGTCGGCGGGCGGCAGATAGAGATCGATCACGCCGTTGCGCGCGAGCCCTACGGGTTTGTCTCCGGCTGCGACCGTCATCGTCGCGGTCTCAGATGGCGGGCTGCCTTTGGCCGCGATGGCGTTGACCTTGAGGTGCGCGGCGTCGATCGGAATGATGATGCTTTCCGCTGCGCCGTCCGTGACGGTGATCTGCCGCCGCGCGACGACGGAGCCAAGCTCGACCTCGATATCGTAGCTGCCGGCCGCGAGCTTGGCGCTGATGTCGGGACCAGTCGAACGCCCGGCGATATCCTTTTCGCCGGCTTTGAAGATGCTCCATCGCATCGGCACGGTGAGGAGCGGGCTGCCTTCGGCAAGGTTTGCCGATGCGCGCAGCGTCGCGCCTGCGGGCGGTGGCGGAGCAGCCGGCTCATTGGGTTTCGCGGCCACGGCCGGTGCGCCGGGAGCAAGGATCGCGAGTTGCGTCGCTTCATCGAGCGCCGCGTTCAATCCAGCGGCGTCGGCGACATCGTAGTAACGCCCGCCTGTCGCCTGGGCGACGCATGCGATGCGCGGCCGCTCCGTCGCGGGTACGCCTATGCCGATGACCTGAACGGCGACTCCCGGCGCCGACTTCGCGAAATCGTTCGCGGCGGCGCAGCTATCCTGCTGACAGTTGTCGGCGCCGTCGCCGACGATGATGATCTGCGCTGGTCGCGACGTGCCGATCGCGTCGGCTGCAATCTCCAAAGCTGCGGTGACGGGGCCGGGGCCTCTTGGATTCAATTTCGCGAGGGGGCCGAGAAGCGCGGCGCGTTCGCTGTCTGGCGAGGCGATCAGCTCGACGTCGTTGCAATCGCCACGGCGGCGATGGCCGAACGATACGAGCCCGACACGTGTCGACGACGGCGTCTGCAGAACTGTCGCGAGCTTCTCGCGCACGACGTCGATCTTCGGCTTGTTGTCGGGTGCGAGGCGGCCCCACATCGATCCCGATCCGTCGACGATCAGCATCGCCGTCGGTGCATCGTCGGCGCGCGCGCCCGAGAGCGCGGCAGCGATCGCGGCTGTCACCACTGCGGCGAATTGCAGAAACCTTAGGCGCATCGTCCCCTCACGCCGATTTCGTCCTGATTCCAATTGTAACAGGCGGCGGCCTGCGATAGCGAGACGGCAACCAGAACGAGACGGAATAAGACATGAATACCCCGATTTTTGAATTTCTTGCGGCAAGACGTTCAGTGAAGCCGGATCGTCTCGCAGCACCCGGACCGACGCCTGAGCAATTGCGGCAGATTCTGACGGTCGGGGCGCGCGTTCCGGACCATAAAAAGCTGGCACCGTGGCGGTTTATCGTTTTCGAAGGCGACGCGCGAAAAAGTGTTGGGGAAGTTTTCGCCAAGGCCTGCCAAGCTGAGGAAAGCCAGCCGCCTTCGCATGTCCGGCTCGACATGGAGCGTGAGCGATTCCTGCGTGCGCCTCTGGTCGTGGCGGTCGTCTCGTCGCTGAAGCCGCGGCCCGGCGCGCCGGAATGGGAGCAGATCCTTTCCGCGGCGGCTGTCTGCTACAACACGTGTCTGGCCGCGAACGCGCTGGGCTTTGGAACGACGTGGCTGACGGAGTGGATCGCCTACAGCAAAACGGTGCGCGAGGCGCTTGGTCTCAAGGAGTCGGAGCGGATCGCCGGGTTCCTCTATATCGGGCAGCCGATGGAGAAGCCGGAAGAGCGTGAGCGGCCCGTCGTCGAAACGCTGATCACCGAGTGGTCAGCATAATCGCCCGACCGTTTGGCTCGTCGATCTGGAAATCTTAACCGGTTGTTAACGGGATCGGCGGCATTCTAACGAAATGCGTGCTCCGGGCATCATCCGTTGCGGCGGGATCAGCACCGCTCCGCCAGCGGCAGAGATGCCGAGAGCATACTCACCAAATCATGGCCTTCTCCGCCCTCGGGTTCTCCCGTCCGGCCGAGGAGGCCAGTCGGTTTTTGGGGGTAGCATTGCGCTTTGCGGCCGGCTCCCCGCAGGGGAGTCGCAAAGCGCCGATCAATAACTAAACTGTTCGGCTAGCAGACGCTCTTCGAGGCCGTGGTTGCGGTCGAACATCATGTAGAGTTCGATGGCGCGCGCCTGTTCGATCTCGACCTTCACGACATCGCGCGTTTCGAAATGGTCGGCGGCGGCGCTGACCGGGCGCTTCTGCGCTTCCAGCACCGATATCGTGATGTGCGCCTTGTTTGAGACGAGCGCGCCGCGCCAGCGCCGGGGGCGGAATGGACTGATCGGCGTCACGGCGAGGAGCGCAGCCTTTATCGGCAATATCGGCCCGTGCACCGAAAGATTGTAGGCGGTCGATCCGGCAGGCGTCGCCACCAGAATGCCGTCGCAGATCAGTTCTTCGAGGCGGACCTTGCCGTCGATGGCGACTTTGAGTTTCGCGGCCTGATAGCGTTGCCGGAACAGTGAGACCTCATTGATCGCGAGGCTCTTCTGGGCCTTGCCGGTGCTGTCGGTCGAGATCATCGAGAGCGGATGGATGCGGCTGATCTCGGCGGCGGCGAGACGTTCGCGGAGATCGTCCTCGCTGTAGTCGTTCATCAGGAAGCCGACGGAGCCGCGATTCATCCCGTAGGTCGGGATCTTGTCATTGATAAACCGGTGCAACGTCTGCAACATCAGGCCGTCGCCGCCGAGGGCGACGATGACATCGGCGTTCGCCGGATCGGTCTTGCCGTAGCGTTTGATCAGCGCTTCGCGGGCCTCGATCGCCTCTGGCACGTCACTCGCGACGAAGGCGATGCGTTCAAACTTGTTTTTCTCTTTGGACATGAATGGCTTTGCGGCTGATGCGGGCCTATGGCGGCAGGGAGGCTCGCTCAAGTGCCGGGAAACGACAAGCCCCTAGTGGCTGATAAAGGAGCAGGTGTTGCCGCGCCAGCGGCAGCCGTGGTCATGATTTATGCGACGTACCCGGATCGTGACGCGGCCCTTGAGGCCGGGAGGGCCATGGTGGAGCAGGGGATCGCGGGCTGCGTCAATGTGCTTCCAGGCATGACGTCGGTCTATGTCTGGAAGGGCGTGACCGAGACGTCGAACGAGGCCGTGCTGATCGCCAAGCTCGGAGCAGAAGGCGCGGAGCGCGCCGTCGCTCACATTCTCGCGCATCATCCTTACGAAACCCCGGCGGTGCTGGTGCTGCCCGTTTCCGGCGGAAACGCTGATTACCTCAACTGGGTGTGCGAAGGGACGAAGCTCTGATCGTCAGCCGTTTGTTTGCTCGCCGTCAGTAGATGCCGCCGAGCACTTGCGCCACATTATAGCGGATCGTTCCGGGCCTTGGATCGCCACGCCGCGAGCGGCCGCCATAAGCGGAGCGGCGAGGCCGGTCGTCTCGCCATTCGCGCGTGTGGCGCGCACGGCGGGATTTCGCAGGCTTCGCGACGGGCGTGTACTCGGGGGGCGCTGCCGCGTCATCGGACGAGAGGGCTGCAAGCTTTTCGGGGCTCGCTGCCGGATCAGCGCTGTTTGCGGTCTCGGCTACCATGCGATCGTCGTCATGTTCGATGACGACCTTTTGCGCGAGGGGCAACGCGGGAGCAGGCCGTAGTCCAGAGCTTGGACCGCCGACGGACATCATGCCGGGCGGAGGCGCGGCGCGTGCGGTGGTGTCCGCAACGATCGAGCGGCCGTTACGATCGAGCCACGGCAGTTGTTCGGCCTTGGTCTTGGTCGCGGCGATCCGACCGGAGTCAGCAGGCGCGCGAGTTTCGGATGCGTAGCGCGTCTCGATCCGCTTCGATCGTTTCGAGGCTTGCGTCATGACCGCGTTCGGCACACAGCGTCCCGTATAATCCATCGCCTGACCTGTCGGGCAGCCGGACGCGCAGGAAATCTCCCGCCGGTTCTCGACGAGGCTCAGGAGAATGTAGTCCGGCGACTTGATCGGCAGCGTCGCGTTAGCGCGATCCATGAAGGCCGACATCGCGCGTTTGGTCGACGGATTCCAGAGGCCGTTGATTTCGCCCCAATAGCATCCGGCTCGTTTGAGCGCCTTCTGTACATCGCGCGCAAGCTCGTAGCGTGTGCGTGCGTCGGCCGGTTTCGCCGATCTGAGCACGGCGCTGGGCGATGGTTCGGAAATTACGGTCGCGGCCCATGTCGTGGTTTGCGGCTGGCGCGCCGGGAGCGGCTGCCCATTCGCAAGCACGGCTTCGCGGTAGGTCGCGGAGACAGGAGAAAAGGTGCGCGTGACGGTCTCGCCCGGACGGCGAGCATGATAGGGCACGACCGAGACGTGTGAGACTTCGGCGGGAGCGGCAACCTCGTCCGATGCCGGCGGCAATGTCAGATAGCCGCCCAACGCTACGACGCCCGAGAGCAACAACAGCCATCCACCGAACTGCTGCATGGCGAAACTCCACTCAACTCGGCGACGCGCAGAAGCAGGATCGACATCGCGATTTGCGAGTTCGAGCCTCGTCCCTTTCAGCGGCTGCGGGTTGCCTCGAACATGCCAGCTGAAGGGTCTGCGGTCGCGCGGCCGCATACATCCGCGCCGCCTCTGAGCATGCACCAAAGCGCAGGCGGTTGTAAGAGGTAACTCGTGTCGCGCGCGTGTAACATGATCGACACAGGGCTGCGGATTTGCTCGCCTCATCGCAAACGCGTCGATCGCCTGTGCGGCTAGCCTGTTCGTATGACAAAGCTGGGACAAGCGGTGCAAAACCTCTTGAAAACCGCTCTGTTATCAACTGCGCCTGGTTCTTGTGCACAGAGGCGCGCGAGGTTCAAAACTCGGCGCGCGGCGAAACCTAGAATTCTGATTCTCCTATCAAAACGATTCACAACCTAGGTCGACTCAGTTACGGCTGGGGGCGAGGGGAGTTTAATTCGCGTTTACGTTTTCCAGCCTCGCGTCGACCTTGAGGAAAAGTCATCCACCGGATTCGAGCGGCGAACCGGTATGGCATCTTCAACTCGGCGGAGATTGGTAGCTCTTGGCTCGCGTGGTTGCGCAGTATCCCAGTTGCTCGTCTGCCACTGTCATGGGGATGACAGTGGAGCTCACAGTCGGTCAAACAGGATATCGTTCGCAGCCGTGCCGGTTGTGCGTTCCGGAGCATTGGTCGCCGCCTCCCTCCTCAGGTGCGCAGCCACAAGCCGAAATGGCCGGTCTGTATCGCGTCACGTAAACCGGCCCTCACAGGAGAGGGCACACGAAATGAGACACGTTTTAGGCGTGTTGGGGGTTCTAGCAGCCGGCGTTCTATTAGCCGTGTCGGCCGCGATGAACTGGCGTTTTGGCTTCAGTCTCGGACGGTCCGAGCTGGACGGCCAGATTTATGGCGCAGCATCCGCTGCGGCCGACTGTTTAAAAGCACTGATACCATTCTTCTTCTTCGCCGCTGTTCGAAATCGAATCTGGTCGCAGGCGGCTGCGTCGGCGCTGGTGTGGACGGTCGTGACGACCTATTCCATGACCTCGGCGCTCGGACACGCAGCGTTGAACCGCTTCGACTCGACCGGGCAACGCGCGCAGGAAGCTCAGTCGTATCAGGATCTGAGAACCGAGCTGAAGCGTGCCGAAGAGCAAGCTGGCTGGATTCCTCAGCATCGGCCCTATGAGGCGGTGCAGAGTGAGATCGACGGTCTCAAGATGCAGAGAGCCTGGAAGTGGACGAACGGCTGCAAGGACGTCAATTCGAAGACGGAGCGCGGCTTCTGTCAGAAGCTGACTGGTCTTGATGCTGAGCTTGCTTCGGCGAGCGCTGCGAAGACCGCCGACGTTCGCATCTCCGAGCTCCGATCCAAGATCGACGCGGCCGCAGGCAAGCCTGCGCTGTCGGAAGCCGATCCGCAAGCCAAGGTTCTGACTGAGCTTGCCTCGGCCTTCTTCCCGAGCGTCAAGATCGAGAATGTGCAGATGGCCCTGACGTTGTTCGTGGCGCTGCTGCTCGAAATCGGTTCTGGATTCGGCATGTACGTCGCATTCAGTCAGTGGCGGCTCTATGACCGTCAGTCTGCCGCGCCGAAACTGGCGAAGGCAGAGGAAATCACCGCTGCGGCAGCGGTGGCGGCTCCGGTGCTTACACCGATCGCCGTTGAGACAAGCAAGCCGCGTTCCGGCGCCAACGACAACCGCTCGATCGAGATTCCTCTCGAACGCGAAGTTGTCCAAGTGCCAGCAATCGAAGCTCGTCCCGCAGAAGTGCATCAGGTCGAGCAGAAGGTTGTCGAAGCGAGAGTCGCAGTTCCGGTTGCGCGTCTCGCCCCTGAAAATAACACCGAACGTTTCTACAAGGAGAATGTCGAGGTCCGTGACGGATCAAGTGTAACGGCTACTGAACTTTACGAGGACTATTGCTCTTGGTGTGACTCCAAGAACAAGGAACCCGCAGCACTTCCGAGCTTCGCGCGTGAATTCGCCGAGCTTGGCGTGAAAAAGGAGAAGGTGGCCGGTCGAGTCCGGTATATTGGTATCGCACTCAAATCCGACATGGCACTCGAGGAGGCTACGAAATCGCCTACCTTCGGCACGGTCGCAGCCTAGCGCTGCTCCTTTGAAACGAAAGGCCCGCTTTGGCGGGCCTTTTTGTTTTTGGGGGTTTGTTACGAAGAAATTTTCAGACGATGTGGATGGCCGCTTTCGCGGCCATAACTTTTTTGTGCGTGACGAAGCACGATGGCGTCGTGCTCCGCTATTCCGTCAGGTCCGCGACCTTCAGTGCGAACGCGAAATTCAGGGCGGTGTCTTTGAGACCGTCGAAGCGGCCGGAAGCGCCGCCGTGGCCTGCGCCCATGTTGGTCTTCAGCAGCACGAGATTATCGCTGGTGTTCCGCGCGCGGAGTTTCGCGATCCATTTCGCGGGCTCCCAATAGGTGACGCGCGGATCGGTGAGACCGGCCAAAGCCAGGATGTGCGGATAGCGCTTTGCTTCGACGTTGTCGTAGGGCGAATAGCTCCGGATGTAGTCGAAGTCGTCCTTGCTGGTCAGCGGATTTCCCCATTCCGGCCATTCCGGCGGCGTCAGCGGCAGATCCTTGTCGAGCATCGTGTTCAACACATCGACGAACGGCACGTCGGCGATGACGCCGAGAAAGAGATCCGGCGCCATGTTGGCGATCGCGCCCATCAGCATGCCGCCCGCCGAGCCGCCGTTGGCGACGATGCGTCCGCGCTGGGTGAGGCCCTGTGCAACGAGATATTCGCCAGCCGCGATGAAGTCGGTGAAGGTGTTTTTCTTCTTCTTCATCTTGCCGTCGGTGTACCAGCGGAAGCCTTTGTCCTTGCCGCCGCGGATGTGCGCGATCGCGTAGATGAAGCCGCGGTCGACGAGCGATAGCCGCGCGGTCGAGAACGATGCGGGCATCGAAATGCCGTAAGCGCCGTAACCGTAGAGAAACAGCGGTGCCGAGCCATCGAGCGGCGTCGTCTTCTTGTAGAGCAGCGTGACCGGAACGAGCGCGCCGTCCTCGGCGGGCGCGAGCAGCCGTCGTGTGACGTAGTCGGCCGGGTTGTGGCCGCTCGGGACTTCCTGGCGCTTGCGCAGTACGCGTTCGCGGGTCGCCATGTCGTAGTCGTAGGTTTCGGCGGGCGTCGTCAGCGACGAGTACGTGAAGCGAATGCGGCTCGTATCGAACTCGTAGCCCGATGCGAGGCCAAGAGCGTAGGCTTCTTCCTCGAAAGCGATCGTGTGCTCTTTGGTGAGATCGAGAACGTCGCGATCGACGACGATGCCCGTGGTGATCGGCGTGACGACGATGCGCGGCAGGCTGTTCTCGCGTTCGAGGCGCGTCATGAAATTCTCATAGACGCCGACGTCGAGGATCAGGCGGCCGGGTTTGTGCGGAACGATCTCGCGCCAGTTCGCCTCGTCGGTCGCATGGACCGGCGTCACGACGATGCGGAAATCCTCCGCGTCGGCGGAATTGGTGGTGATGACCAGCAGCGACCAGTGATGCTCGACGCTGTATTGATGGCCGACGCGGCGGGCTGCGACGAGGCGGGGAGGCGCATCCGGGCTGTCGGCATCGATCAGATGAACTTCGCTCGTCTCGTGATCGTGAATGTCGATCAGGATGAACTTGCCCGACTGCGTCGCGGACAGGCCGACGAAGAAGCCCGAGTCCTGTTCGGCGTAGACGAGCTTATCGTCGGATACGGGCGTTCCGAGTTTGTGGCTGTAAACAAACAGCGGGCGCTGATGATCGTCGACTTTGATATAGAACAGAGTTGAGCCGTCGCGGGACCATTCCAGGCTGCCGCGCGTGTCGGGAATTTCGTCGGCAAGATCTTTGCCGGTCGCGAGGTCGCGGATGCGGACCGTGTAAAGTTCCGAGCCCTTGTCGTCGGTCGAATAGGCGAGCAGGCGGTGGTCTTCGGAATGGGCCGTGCCGCCGAGGTCCCAATACTTCTTGCCTGAGGCTTCGGCGTTGCCGTCGAGAAGCACCTCGGCGTCGTCGGGCGAGCCGCCGCGCGGGATGCGGCACAGCTCGGGATATTGGCCGCCTTTAACGAAGCGCGGAAAGTATTCGTATGGGCCATCCGGCTGCGGCACTTGGCGATCGTCTTCCTTGAGCCGCGCCTTCATCTCGAGGAACAGCGTTTCCTGCAGCGCTTTCGTATCGACGAGTTTGACGTCGGTGTAGGCGTTCTCGGCTTCGAGGTAGGCGCGGATGTCGGCCGCAAGCGTCTCCGGCTTGCGCATGACCTCCTGCCAGTTCGCGGCGCGCAGCCAGGCATAATCGTCAGTGAGCGTGATGCCGTGATGGACCGCGGTCACAGGTTCGCGGCGCGCCAAGGGCGGGCAGACCTGTTCGTTCGCAGGAACCTGATCGGGAGAAGCGGAGGCGATCGGCGCGGTCATGATTTGGGGAGGCCTTTCATTGGGAAGCGCATGGCGTTGCATGGTTTCTTCACGCGTTAAGCGCCCGCGTCAACGCGCGGGCCTCGATTTGAAGCAACGTCACAATGGAGTTCAGATAGCGCCAAGCATTAGTGATGCTGTGAAGTGTTGGAGAGCCGCAATTGACAATGAACATTAGCTGTAGTCAAAGCTTTCATAAGTGAAGACAAGTTCTATTCGGGGCGAGTTCAGACATCGGCAAAATATGGCTAAGACGTCGTCAAAGCGATCTGCGTCGAAGCTTGCCATCTGTTAGGCGCACCTCTGAACTCGGCTAGAAACAGCAGCGGAAAACATAACGATGGACAGTCCGTCCCAGCCCGAGCTTGTGACGATCACGGCGACCATCGTCGCCGCTTATGTCAGCAATAACTCAATCTCATCAACGGATCTGCCGGGTCTGATCGCCGAGACGCATGCCGCGCTGAGCCGTGCCGCCGGCCGCAGCGCGCCGGCGGAGCGCGAGGAGGCCAAGCCCAAAATCGCGGTCAAGAAATCCGTGATGCCGGATTATCTCATCTGCCTCGAGGACGGAAAGAAGTTCAAATCGCTAAAGCGGCACCTCAGGACGCATTACAATCTTTCGCCCGAGGAATATCGCGAGAAGTGGAGCCTGCCGCCGGACTATCCGATGGTCGCGCCGAACTATGCCAACGCCCGCTCGCAGCTTGCCAAGAAGATGGGCCTCGGAACGCGGCGCTGATTTTCGTCGCGCCGCATCATTTTACTTTTGCGGCTGCTGCCGCGATTGGTGAACACGACACGGAAGCGCCGCAAGTGCGGCGCGTTCCATTTTCAGAATCCGGTTGAGCGATGCGTGGCGTTCAAGGTCGTAGGCGGGATGCCCCGCGCGACCGTTCCGCCGCTCCCTCCGTAAGGCGCGTTCGAGCGCCACGATAAGTTTCTCGCGACCCTCCACGCTTCGATCATCGCGCTCGCGCGGCCACAGCGGCAATGCGCGCTGCAGATCGTCCGCGCATCTGGCCTTCGAATTGAAGCGGGAGCCCGTCGAGCTTTTCGTCCGCGTAGTGATGTTCCGTATCGAGACGTTATCTGACATGGCGCCACACAGTGCTGCACTGCACGGGCGCGGGGATAAGTTCGTGGGATTTGTTTTTTGAGTAAGGTGAACGGATGCGCGAACAAAAAACTTATCCCCGCTGTTCACGCCGGTTCTATCTTCTGCTCGTCGCTTCTGCATCGAACCGCAGAGCGATCTTTACCGGCCCCGACTGCAACGAAGCGCATCCCGCGTTGAGAAGCCGATCTAAGCACATGAGAAGAAGAACACATGCTTGAAGTCTCTCGCAGCCTCGCGTTGAAAACGCGTCCGCGCGGCCCGGCGTTTTCCGATGCCCTGGAAGAGCAGCACTATCGTCAGGCGCGACTGGCGCTCGATCTCGCGATGTCGAGCGTATTCGGCGTCGAGAGCGGCGCGCTTTGGCACGGCACGCGCGGCGCCAAAGGCATCGCGTCCGCACGCCAGATTGCGATGTATCTCGCCCACGTGTCGTGCGGGATGACGCTGACCGACGTCGGCACGATGTTCGGCAGGGATCGGACGACGGTTTCCTATGGCTGCCTGAAGGTCGAATACCGGCGTGACGATCCGATCCTGGACCGGACGCTCGACCTTCTCGGCTGGGCATTGCCGACACTCGTCATGCGCGCCGAAAAGCGGCGTCCGCACTGACGCGCCTTTCTTAAGCAACAAATCCCACGAGGTAAGACGATGGCGACGAGACGAAGCTCCGCGGCTTCGGCAGCGAGAGCTGCTGACCATCAAACGCCCGAGCGCGATCTTAAGGAGAGCCCGCTTGCGTGGCTCGCGCGACGCAAGGACAAGGACGGGCGGCCGATGCTGTCGGATGAGGAATTCGATGCCGGCGAGCGTCTGCGCGCCGATTTCTGGTTTGCTCAGATGACGCCGCGTGTCACCGCCAACTGGTCGCTGCTGCTCGGTGGCGGCGGCGGCAGCCGAGGTGCGCCGGACCTCGGACCCGACATGCGCGATTCCGTCATCGCGGCGGGCGAGCGGGTGCGGCGCGCGCTGGCGAGCGTCGGGCCGGATCTTGCCGGCGTTCTGATCGACGTCTGCTGTCACTTGAAAGGGCTCGAAGCCAGCGAGAAAGCGAGCGGATGGCCGCAACGCTCCGGCAAGATCATTCTGCAGATCGCGCTGCGTCAGCTGGCCCGTCACTATGGTTTGCTGCGCGCGCCGGAGCCGCCCGGCGCGAGACCCGTCAAGGTCCGTCACTGGGGTGCGAGCGATTATCGTCCGGCGATCGAGCAGGATAGCGCGTGATCAGGCAGCCAGCATCATCTCGGCGTCGGAGTGGATGCGCTTCACCATCGAGGCGAGGCCGTTCGAACGCTGTTGGGTCAGATGCTCGCTCAATCCGAGTTCACCGAAGATGCGCTGCGCGTCGGTGGCAACGATCTCTTCCAGAGTCTTGTCCTGGTAAATAGCGAACAACACGGCGATCAGACCCTGGACAATCATGGCATCGCTCGTGCCCTGCATGTCCATGCCGCTCGCCCTGCCGGAACTCGCGTTCGCGATCGGCTTTGTCGCGAGCCAGACCTGACTCGCGCAGCCGCGAACCTTGTTCGCCTCGGTCCGCAGGTCTTCAGGGAGCGGCGGGAGCGCCCGGCCGAGCTCGATCACGTACCGGTAACGGTCCTCCCAATCGTCGAGGAGCGCAAAATCGGCGCGTATGTCGTCAATCGTCATCGGAATTTCCAAGCAGCCCGCTTATCGGGCATCACTTGAAAATAGGTGGGCGGACCCCGCCGCGGCAAGGCTCGATTTGAGCCTAGATGCTGCCCTTGCTTGACTTTTTGCCGCGCCACGCCGGTTCTTTGTCGAGCGGAGTGAGCGTTCCCATCTCGCGCTCGAGCACGGCCGGCTTATACGGCCGATCGTCATGATCGGCCGCAGCCGTCTCACTTGCCCCACCTTGCCTATCGCGCATCATGTCGTAGGCAAGTTTGGCTCCGAACTGGGCCTTCGCAACGAATACCGACCAATATTCCGAACTCTTGGCGCACGTTCCGGCGTTGCGATCGCAGAACGTGACGACCCATTGCGCGGTGGCGCCGGCGCGCTCGTACAAGCGCTGCTGCTGCTCGTGATCCGATGGCAGCACGGCAACCCCGATGGCAACGATTATGGCGGTACGCAACAAGCCCATGGTCGACCTTCGCAGAGTTGAGCGGGAAAGACGTGAGGCTCCCGCAGCATTCTCATACCAAAGCCAATTCAAGACGACGCTAGCGTGTGCGCTACAATTCGATCAGTCTTCGATGCGAATTTGAGGCAAATTTTGATAAAATGCTTCGCATCTCTGTCGGGCCAAGTTCCGACAGTTAAGAAGACCTTAACGGCTGGCCGGCATAGTCTTGCGATACCGCGCAGGGGCGAACGGAGCCGTTGAGACATGATCGGGTGGGATCGCAAAATCGCAATCGGCGCTTCCGTGCTGATGACGCTCAGCGTCGCCGTCAACATGGCTGCGTTCCAGGGCAAGGGACCGGGCGCAAGCCAGGCCAGCGCGATCGAGACCGGAGGGTTGCCGTCGCGCGGCGGATGGGTGGAAGGTCCGGGCCTCGGGATGGGGCCGACAACGCCGCCGTCGGCCGCGCCGCCGTTGCCGGGGCCAACCGATCCTCCTACAGGTCCGCTGAAGGACGATGCCAACACGGCGGAAGTCACGCGTGGCATTCAGCGCGAGCTCGATGCGCGCGGCTATGATGTCGGGCAGCCGGACGGCGTCGCGGGGCTCGTCACGCGCGCCGCGATCTTCGCTTACGAATACGACAACGGGCTGGTGCTGACCGGCAAGCCGAGCGAGCCGCTGCTGAGCCAGATCGTGCTCGGCTCGTCGTCGCTCGAACAGAACAGCGCGCGGCCGGGCAAAACGATCTCGCCCGATGGCGAGGCTTTGGTGCGCGACGTGAAGCTGAAGCTTGCCGCGCTCGGCTATCAGACGGGTGCTGCGGGGGGAGCGCTGACGCCGGAACTCGGGCGCGCGATCCGCGAATTCGAGACCGAGCAGAAGCTCAAGGCCAGCGGCCGCATCTCGGGCCCGATGATGAGCCGGCTGATCCGTCTTCAGGGTCAGGCGAAGTTGCGCCAGGGTGCGTCGTCGCGCTCCGCCTCGCGCTAGGCTTTGCGCCGGTCTTGCTGTTAACTTGAGAGCATGCGGCTTAAATCGGAAATCTGGGTCAAGGCGTATTTGCGCCGGTGCACCGTCAACGGCGCCAGCGGCGTGGTCGTGCGCCACGGCGATGACGATGCCGGTGCAATCTTCATCAAGATCGTGCGTCAGGATCTGATGGCGGCCGTCTATGCGCCGGCTCCGGCCGGACTTGACGACGCCGATCACGACCGGCGCTGGGTGGCGCGCTTCGATCCGGGCTTTGTTCCGGAGGCGGAGGCCGAGACGCTTCTGAAACGCGAAACGAGTTTCGACAGCGATCTCTGGATCGTCGAAATCGAGGATCGCGAGGGGCGCAATTTTCTCGGCGATGAATTGCTGCCATAGCCGAGGCTGCATCGGCGCGCGACGCTTGAAGATTTACACTCCGTTAATGCCTCCGCGCCTGTAATCGAGGCATGCGCTGATTCGAGCGGCCGCAACGCATCTTCGCCGCAACCGTTTTTGTACGGTGTCATAACGGGGTGGTTGACGAGCCTCATGACGGGCGGAGCCGCATGCACGAAGGGAGCTTCGTGTTTTGGGGGGCCACGCATGGCGACAATCGTGGAATTCAGGAGCACTTCGCGACGAACCGAGTCTTTGCCGGTGAACTCTGGGCCGGTCAACGCCGGCGGTTCGGCCGACATCGTTTTCTTTCCGGGTGTCAGGTATGAGCGGCCCGAGGAGCCTGCGGCCGAAAAGCCGAAGAAGAGCAAGCCACGTCGCGACACGCTCGACATCGATAGCTGACGCGCCGGGTTGTAAGAATTACGTGCGCCGGACGGAGCACGAGGCTTTTTCGAGGACGGACTGCGTTTCGGTGCGATAGGGATCGCCTCGGTCGGGTGCGCGCACGACGATGAAGCCCTTTGGCGCGGCGATCGTCTGATCGGTGTCGCCGGTTTGCGGCGCTTCGCTCGAGAGGCCCAAGAAGCGATCATCGGCCGGAATGATCGAGAGATTGATCGTCGTCTCGCGTTCGGACGAGGCGGCGGCGAAATAGAGGTTCGTCCCGTCAGGCGCATAGACACCGACGGTCCATCCGAGGTCGGGCAGCAACGCGTGCACGCGCATCGCGCGATCCGCGGTATCGAACGGGCAGAACGCGTATCGCGCATCCGGCGACAGATACGGCAGCAGCGCCTGCTGCGTGTCGACCGGCCCGACGATGGTCATCGTATTGTGCGGCAGAACATTCGCGAGGCGGGCGTACGCCGTGCCGCGCTGATCGTTGACGGCGAGGAACGTCGCAACGATGTGGACGATCACAGCGACCAGAACGAAGATCACCAAAAGCCGCCAGTCGATGCGCTTGAAGAGGTTCATGAGCAGCTCTCCCGCGTGATGACGGGAAGCCGCTTGTTGCGTTCAACGCGCTGTTCGTCGGAGAGGCCGTTCGCGGGATCGAGCACGGTGAACACGAGAACGAGACGCCCTGCGCCGCCGGTCGGTATCCAGTTGCCGGGGCGCGCGTCGCGGCCGAGCGTCACGACGTACGATCCGTTCGGGTTAGGTGCGATCGTATCGGCGGTGAACGTGTAGCGGTCGGCGTCGTTGCGGATCAGGCGGCCACGAGCGTCGAAGACCGAAAGGCTCCACCAAAGTCCGGGCAAGCTCGCGCCATCGATCTTGTAGTTGCAGGACGAGTGCAGGCGCGCGCCTTGCGAGTCCGTCCGTGCTTCGAAGATGCCGGCGCTATCGGCGGAGATCCGGAGCTTGCCGGTCGATGCGAGATGCGCCTTCGAATACGGGTCGGCATTTTCGCGGCCGAGGGCGCGCCAGTGTTGCCATGGACCGTAGGAATCGACGGAGAGCGGAGAGCCGCGCGAGATCATATAGCGGCTCGACCAGACGCCGACGCCGGTTGCGAGTGCGACGGCCGCGATCAGACTGACGGCGCGGAAGATGATCGCCGCCACAGTGCGCACAAGCGCCAGCGCCGACGGCCGCTCATAGGATTTGAGTTCGAGCGACGCCACGCCCTGATCCTCCTACTGCGCGCGCTGGGCGCCGGATGCGCCCGGCTCGCCGGAATATGAATCGAACAGCGTCGCGCGCCGGTCGGCGCGTTCGGGAGTCTTGGGATCCTTTGGATCTTGCGGTGCATTGGATGGCGGCGGCGTCGCGGGATCGCCAGGACCGCCTTCGGCCTTGCGTAGCGCCGTCGTCAGCGACTTCAGCACGGCGCGCGTTTTTTCCGACATGATGGCCTCGGGCTTGCCGGTTTCGTCCTTCGTCGCCGGTTCAAGCCCGGCCGCGACCTGCGCGGCCTTGATCGCCGCCAATCGCTGCTGCTCCTCGATCTGACGCGGATGCGGTTGCAGGCCTGGAATGGTCGGAATGTTCATGTCGGCGTGCGCGACTGTCATCAGATCATGCCAGACGGGTGCCGCCTGATGGCCGCCGGTGACGCCCATGCGCATCGCGTGATTGTCGTCGTTGCCGATCCACACGCCCGCCACGTACTTGCCCGTGAAGCCCATGAACCACGCGTCCTTGGGTCCGGTCGAGGTGCCGGTCTTGCCCGCGACGTTGGTGAAATCGAGATTGGCCATGCCGCCGGTGCCTTCGTTGACGACGCGATAGAGCATCGTGTTCATGCCTTCGGCCACCGGCCGCGAGACAACCTGTTCGGCCGGGGGCTCATCGCGTTCGCGCGAATAGAGGAGGTCGCCCTTCGACGTCGTGATGTCGAGAATTCCGTAGGGCTTGGCGCGCTTGCCGCCGTTGGCGAAGGTCGCGAAACCGCCGGTGTGTTCGAGCACCGTGATGCCGCCGTCTCCGAGCGCCATCGAGCACGTCTTCTTGACGCCTTCGATGCCGAGACGCTTGGTCATCTCGATGACTTTCTCGCGCCCGACCGCGAAGGAGAGTTCCGTCGCGACCGTGTTCAGCGATTTCGCCAGCGCCTGCCAGAGCGGAAGCCTGCCGCCCGAACCGCCGCCGCCGCCGTAGTTCGACGGCGACCAGTTTCCACATGAGCGCGAGGCGTCGCGCACCATCGTGTCGGGCTTGTAGCCGTTCTCCAGAGCTGCCGCGTAGACGTAGACCTTGAACGACGAGCCGGGCTGACGCTTGGCGCGCGTCGCGCGATTGAACTGGCTTTCGCCGTAGTCGGGGCCGCCGACGATGGCGCGCACCTTGCCGTCGGTTTCCATCACGACGATGGCGCCGGAATTGAAATGATCGGAGCGGCCGTTGCGTTTCAGCGTGGCGTTGAGCGCTTCTTCAGCCTGACGCTGCAGTGTCAGATCAACGGTCGTGCGCGCGGTCAGAACGTACTGGTCCTTGCCTTCGGCCAGCCGCTGCACTTCTTCGTAAGCCCAATCGAGGAACCAGTCGGGGCTCGTCGACGTGCGGTTCTCGGCGACGCGTGCCGGGCTCATGCGCGCGGCATGAACCTGCCCTGCCGTGTAGTATCCGGCTTCGACGAGGTTATCGAGCACCTGATTGGTGCGGGCGCGCGAAGCCGCGAGATCGACGAGTGGTGAATATTTCGACGGAGCCTTGAACAGTCCGGCGAGCATGGCCGCTTCCGCCATCGTGATGTCGCGCACCGACTTGCCGAAATAATACTGAGACGCGGCTTCGACGCCGAACGTGCCGCCGCCCATGTAGGCGCGATCGAAATAGAGTTTCAGGATCTGCCGCTTCGTATACCGGCTCTCGAGCAGGAAGGCGAGGAACAGCTCCTTGATCTTACGCTGCAGCGAGCGTTCGGAAGACAGGAACAGGTTCTTGGCGAGCTGCTGCGTCAGCGTCGAGCCGCCCTGCACGACCTCGTTCGCCTGCACGTTCGTCAGCAGGGCGCGCATCGTGCCGAGCACGTCGATGCCGTAGTGTTCGAAGAAGCGGCGGTCTTCCGTCGACAGCGTCGCCTTGATGAGGACGTCGGGAATCTGATCGAGCGGCACCGCGTCGTTGTGCAGGATGCCGCGCTTGCCGATCTCGTTGCCGTTGACGTCGAGGAAGGTGACCGCGAACTTCCCGGTCAGGAACTTGCTTTCGTCGAATTCCTGGAAGGCGGGGAGCGCGAGGCCGTAGAGCACGACGAGGCCGCCGAACATCATCGTCAAGCCTTCGGAGGCGAATTCGTTCAGCAGGCGGCGCCAGCCGACGAGCTGGAAGCGCGCGAAGTAGCTCGAGCCCGCGTTCCAGTAATCCTTGATGCGAGACCAAGCCTCGCCAAGCGTCGAGTTGAGTTTCGAATCAAGGGCAAGCCAGTTGATGAAACGGTCGCGTCCGCCCTGTCTGAAGAACCAGTCGTTCAAGACCCGTCACCCCTTGCCACGTCGACCCGACGGCAGACTTGCCTTGTGGGGCACGTGGGATTAAGCCCCTTCAGCACCAAAACACGTGACGCATTGCAAGCACTATTGCGGCGCCTCCCTGCTGGATGCACCGCAAACCTTCAGCGACGGACGTTAGGCGTCGCAAGGCGACCAAATTGTGGTCAATTCGGCGGCGCTGGCAAGTGAAAGAGAGACTGACGTTGGACGGCGACAGCCAACCGTTCTGGAAGACCAAAACTCTTGAACAGCTGTCGCCCGAGGAGTGGGAATCGCTCTGCGACGGCTGCGGCCGCTGCTGTCTGATCAAGCTCGAGGACGAAGACACGAGCGAAGTCTACACCACGAAGCTCGCCTGCAGCATGCTGAACGTGCGCACCTGCCAGTGCAAGGATTATGCGAATCGCTTCAGCAAGATGCCCGATTGCCTGCAGATCGACGTCAAACGGGCGCGCGAGCTGAAATGGCTGCCGCCGACGTGCGGTTATCGCATCGTTGACGAAGGGCGGGATCTGCCGTGGTGGCATCCGCTGATTTCCGGGTCGTCCGAGACGGTGCATCAGGCGGGTATCGCTGTCAGCTCGTTCGCGATGAGCGAGAAGCGCGTCAAGGAAGAGAACTACTGGCGCTACATCATCCCGGATTTAGGAGAGAGCGACGTTGCGGCCGAGCGTGAGCCCTCTCGCAAGTCGAAGGAGCGCGCTGCGTCCTCAGGGCGCCGGTAAGGCGCCGTATTCCATCGCGAATGCCGAGCCAGCAGCCCTGGATGGCATGGTCGAGTTGGTGACGGGAGGTTAATCAATGTCGCCGCGCGCTTGACCATCCCAGGATTTGACACGCGTTGCGAGGAGCCTGCCAACGAGGGCAAAGCCGGTTCTTTGTTCTTCACACGTCATGGCCGCCCTTGTGGCGGCCATCCAGGGCAGCACGATGATCCGATGGCCGCGACGGTGGAAGCGGGCTCTCATCGAAAAAGATGATCCGCAGTGAAAGGATCTTTTTGAAGATGCGGCATGATGAGATCTCGCAAGCGGCTCTGGATGGCCGGGTCAAGCCCGGCCATGACGTTAAGGAGGGTGCTTTCTGGCAATCGTCGCAACGCAAGTGTGCGCAGATATGCGATCCGGTTTTCTGGGTCAGAAACTTATCCTCGCGTGCCGGAGCTGATTTATACTTGGACGGTTTGACTTCGGAAGCCTATAATTCCAAACATTTTCAATTAGTTATGTCGTTTTCTCAATTGACAGCGCGACGCTTCTCGGGCATCATCTCTGTATAACGCGGAAAGTGTGAGACGACGATCTCACCGAAATCCTGGCCGTTGCGCCGAACGCGTTTCCCGAAATCTTCAAAAGGTGAGCAGCGCATGGCAGCGGCATCGAGCGCGCGGCGAACGACGACGCGTGTCCGCCGGAAGTCCTTGGCCGCGCCCGGCGACTCGCGTTCCGCGAGCCGGCCGCCGGGCGCATTTAAAAAATCAAAACCCGGTGCCCTCGTACAGCGTGTCTACAACACAATCGATGGCGAACTCGAAAAGCTCGAAAAGCAGAAGGGGCTCACGTCGCAGGATCGCGAACGTGCGTCCCGGGCTCTGTCGCAGATGGTCAATGCATTGGAGAAAGCCGTTGAGATGCAACGCGAGATGACGAAGCGAAAGGCAACGGGAGGCGACGCCAAGAGCAAGGAGGCGCTGGCTCATGCGGAAGACTTACGCCGCGAAATTGCGGAACGTCTTGAACGCCTCAATCGCAAACGGACGTCTCAGCGACATTCTGAATGAGCTTTCCGCAGCCGAGCTGGAGTTCATCGCGCATGATTGGGAATTGTGGGCGCGGGACGAACAGCTTGCGCCCTTTTTGATTGCGCCTTGCGACTCCGCTTCGCGGAGCCGGCCGCAAGGCGCGGGTGCTCCCGGCTGGCTCGCGGAACACGAGTCGGAAGCGCCAAGCAATAAAGCATGGCGCGTGTGGATGCTGCTTGGCGGACGCGGGTCGGGCAAGACGCGCGCGGGTGCAGAGTGGATCAGAGGGCTGGCCTGCGGCGAAGATCCAGGGCCGCGCTCGGCGGCCGGCTCGCGGAACGCGAGTCGCCGAGCGCCGACAAAAGAATCGCAGCGCATTGCGCTGGTGGGAAAGACGCTCGCAGACGTGCGCAACGTGATGATCGAAGGGCAATCAGGTTTGCTCGCGGTGCATCCGGTGCGCGAAAGGCCGGTGTTCGAGCCGTCGAAGCGTCGGCTGACATGGCCGAACGGCGCGGTAGCGGAATTGTTCTCGGCGGACGAAGCGGAAGCTCTGCGCGGGCCGCAGTTCACCGCCGCCTGGTGCGATGAGCTTGCGAAATGGCGCAACGCGGAGAAGGCGTGGGACATGCTGCAGTTTGCGCTTCGTCTCGGAGATGCGCCGCGCGCCTGCGTGACGACGACGCCGCGCGCAACGAAGCTTTTGAAATCGATTATCGCGGACGAAGCGACTGTGACCGTCAATCTCGCGACGGCGGACAATGCGTTGAACCTTGCGCCGACGTTTCTCGCGGAGATGACGCGGCGTTACGCGGGCTCTGCGATCGGGCGGCAGGAATTGCTCGGCGAAATCGTCGAGGATGCGAGCGACGGCCTGTGGCGGCGGCATTGGATCGAGGAAGCGCGCGTCGATGCGGCGCGAGAGATGCAACGCGTCGTCGTGGCTGTCGATCCCCCGGTAACGGCGACGGCCGCGTCGGATGCGTGCGGAATTGTCGTTGTGGGATTGGGTGTCGACAAGCGCGCCTACGTTCTCGCCGATCGCACCGTCCAGGGACGAACGCCTGAAATCTGGGCGCGTGCGGCGCTTTCCGCGTTCGACGATTACGAAGCCGACCGCATGGTCGCCGAAGTCAATCAAGGCGGAGATCTCGTCGTCTCCGTGCTGCAGCAGTTTCGACAGAATTTCCCCGTCGTCAAAGTCAGAGCGACGCGGGGAAAATGGGTTAGGGCCGAGCCGGTCGCGGCGCTTTACGCGGAAGGCCGCGTGGCGCACGTCGGCCGGCTCGACGCGCTCGAGGATCAGATGTGTGCGTTTGGGTCCGACGGCACGGTCAAGGGCCGCAGCCCCGATCGCGCCGATGCGCTCGTCTGGGCGATTACGGATTTGCTGTTGAGCGACGCGCTGAAACCGACGGTGAGGATGTTGTGATGCTTTCCTGTTGGTGCCCGGCGATGTTTTTGTGGTGCCCGGCGACTCCGCTTCGCGGAGCCGGCCGCCGGGCACGGCCTTGTTGCATGAGGGGCGGCGGTAAGCACTGCTCGCGAGGCTGCCCCTCACCCTAACCCTCTCCCCATTGAAGGAATGGGGAGAGGGGATGCGTGTCGAGACTCCGGAGTTGAACTCCATTTTCACGCTCGACGTGCGCGAGGCGGGGAGCTGTTCCCCTCCCCCTTGCGGGGAGGGTGGCGCGTAAGCGCCGGGTGGGGGAGCGGCGAACTCCGGTAGACCCCCACCCCCGACCCCTCCCCGCAAGGGGGAGGGGAGCCGTTCGTGAGTATTCGAAGCGAGTCCGACGACGACATCTGCGGATCGGAATTTCAAAAGGACAATGCATGTCGATTTTTTCGGAGGCGCTGACGCGCTGGCTGCCGATGCATCTGCGCGCGCCAGGCAACATAGGCGGTGTGGCTGCGCTTTCCGGCCGGCTCCGCGAAGCGGCGTCGGAAGGTGGCACGAAAAGTTCAGATACGTTTCGAGGTGCGGCTGCGCCTTCCGGCCGGCTCCCCGGAGGGGAGTCGGAAGGCGCAAACATAAGAGAAGCAAAAGCCACCGCGACGGGGCCGCTCATTGCCTATCATAATCTCGGCGAGCCGGTGTGGGCGCCGCGTGACTACTCCGCCTTCGCACGCGAAGGCTTCATGCAGAATGCCATCGTCTATCGCTGCGTGCGCATGATAGCGGAGGCCGCCGCCTCGATCCCCTTGCTCCTCTACGAGGGCACGACGGAGATCGAGGATCATCCGCTGATCGGGCTGCTCCGGCGGCCGAGCCTCGATCACACCGGCACCGATTTCCTGGAAGCCTGGTACGGCTTCTTGCTGGTCTCGGGCAACGCCTACGTCGAAGCTGTCGCGCTCGACGGAGAGCTGCGCGAGCTGCACATTCTGCGCCCCGACCGCATGAAGGTGATCCCGGGCGTCGACGGCTGGCCAGAGGGTTACGAATACTCCGTCAACGGACGGTCTGTGCGTTTCGTCGACGATGTCGTCGAGGGCGTGCGGCCGATCCTGCATCTGAAGCTCTTTCATCCCGTCAACGATCACTACGGCATGAGCCCGATCGAGGCGGCGGCAACCGCGATCGATATTCACAACACGGCAGCGGGCTGGAACAAGGCGCTGCTCGACAACTCCGCGCGGCCGTCCGGCGCTCTCGTCTATGCCGCGTCGAACGGTCAGATGACGGACGATCAGTTTACGCGCCTGAAAAGCGAGCTTGAAACGAACTTCCAGGGCGCGCGCGCCGCCGGACGTCCATTGCTGCTCGAAGGCGGTCTCGACTGGAAGCCGTTGTCGCTGTCGCCCAAGGACATGGACTTCATCGAGGCGAAGAACGCCGCCGCGCGCGAAATCGCGCTGGCGATCGGCGTGCCGCCGATGCTGCTCGGCATTCCGGGAGACAATACGTACTCGAACTATCAGGAAGCGCAGCGCGCCTTCTGGCGTCAAACCGTTCTGCCGCTGGTGAATCGCACGGCGCGGGCGCTGGCGAACTGGCTGGCGCCGGGGTTTGAGAGACACTCGGCGTTCGGAGCCAGGGATGAGTCTTTGTTTGCGCTTGGCGACTCGCGTTCCGCGAGCCGGCCGCGAGGCACGGGCTTGTTTCTAGAGTTGAGGCCAGACCTCGACCAGATCGAAGCGCTTGCGCCTGAACGCGACGCGCTGTGGAAACGTCTGGAGGCAACAAGCTTCCTAACCGTCGACGAGAAGCGCGCCGCGGCGGGATATGATGCGCAAGCCGGCAGCGCGGGCGGATTAAAGTACAACCCCTATCATGACGAGCTTGGTCGCTTTACACACGCGGATGGTGCCACGGCACCAAGCGACGGCCAAACGCGTGTAGCACAGGCACGTCGACCTTCCTCGACTATCAGAATTGGCGGACAACCGGTCGAAGCGACCCCGGCTGAGATCATGCGTTTGTCGAACGCGACGACTGCAGCGAACGCTGCAACGGCACGGGTCCGCGAAATAGACCCGAACTGGCGTCCGTCGCCGCAGGTCTATGAAACGGTCGAAGGCGCAATATCAGCCCGCGAAGCCGAAGCGCGTCAGGCCCAGGCGCGATTTCAGGAACTTCGTAGAGATGCGATACCCAATACAAATTCATCGTGGGGCGCTAATAGATTGGGCAAGGAGCTTCGGAACAGAGGATACATATACGAGGGACCTGCGAGAAGTCCGGGCGAAGTGTACAGAAATGACGATACAAGGGAGCAAGTTCGGATAATGAGAAGACCCACAAGTGGTCCGTCTAGAAATGAAACCGCTCAGAAATTTTACAACGAAAATTATTACCGCTATCGGCCAGCAGATGATCAGCCGTGGGGCGCCGCGATAACAATACCGGATAAGCACTAGGAATTATGAGTGGACATCAAGATGCGAGAATTCGAGAAACGAATATTGTCCGAACTCGAAGAGGCGGGCCAGGAAAACTTCCCAACACTACTCAACACAATTGTCACTCCTACTGGGAATGCAAGCGAGAGAAATGAATTTCAAACTGCGCTGACCAATTTGCTGCAGAATGGGTTCATAAAAATTGGATTGGAGCGAGACGCTAACAGGCGGCTCAAAAATATGTCTGATGAGGATTCGTTTGCTCTGCTAACTCGAATCACAGAGCACCTCGTGTTTAAAACACAATCGGGACACTGGACAGGAGGCGCACGACCCTGGCCCGAAGTCGTCTATACCGAGATGGGTAAAGTCGAAGGAAGAAAAATTCTTCAGGAATTTGGCTATCAGTGGTGGCGTCAAAAAGATTAAATCCTTACTCCCAAACGCGATGCGCTCTGGAAACGCCTAGCTTTTGATTGCGCCGAGTGACTCCGCTTCGCGGAGCCGGCCGCTCGGCGCGTCAGAGGCCGCGAGCTTCCTCACCAGCGATGAGAAACGGGCTGCGGCGGGATATGATGCGCTCGGCGGCCGGCTCGCGGAACGCGAGTCGCCGAGCGCCAAATATACAGACGACCAACCGCGCGTCCCCGCAGGCCAGTCCGGCGGAGGGCAGTGGACGGATGGTGGTGGCGGCGGGTCAGGCTCAAATGATGGTCGCGTTCGTGTGGCGCAAGCGCGCGGTGGTCGAGATCGATCACCAATCCTCGCGCGCTTTCCTGGAGCAACGCCTGCACAAGAGGCGCGCTGGGCAGTTTCGGACGCATGGGCGAGAGATGCGATTGCGCGTGCTCGTCGACTCGATCCCAACTGGCGTCCGACTCCCGAGTTCTCACAAACCATCGAGGGTGAGATCCGTGCAAATGAGGCACAGGCTCGCGAAGCGGAAGCGCGGCTTCAGGAACTTCATCGAGATGCGATTCCGAATACTAATCCTGATTGGGGTGTGAATAGACTAACCAAAGAACTCTATGATCGCGGCTTCAGTCTCGATGGGCCGACACGAGCGCCTGGATTACAGTACGAAAACTCGTCTGGTGCGACCGTGCGCATAATGGAGCGGCCACGTCAGAGGTACAGAACCGATAGTGATCAAAAACATTATAATTCGTTTTATTACCGGTATCGACCGGGTAAAGGAAAGCCAGAAGGGAGTCACATAACGATTCCAGATAAACCGCAGAAAGACTAAAAGTCATGATCGATAGCACAGAGATGAAAAAAAGAATTTTCGCCGCTCTCGAAGAAGCTGGCAATGAGCATGCGGATGCGCTTTTGAATACAGTCATCGATCCTACGGGCGATCCGACGGAGCCTGCGATGTTCGAAAGATGCCTTCGTGAACTGTTTGCAGACGGCCTGATTGTGATGGGGACGGTATGCATTCCCCGCGGGCGGGAATCTCTCACCGATGAGGAGGGGTTGGCCGAGATTGGGAAAATATCGGCCCACTATAAATTCCACCCGAGCGATGGCATCTGGTTGGATTCGCGGTTTGGCGGACCGCCTTATTATCAAACGCCAGAGCCTGAGGTGATCCTCACAGATGCTGGATTTGAGAAGAGCGTCTCGGTGGTGGAGAAAATTGGTCACAATTGGTGGCGACCGAAGCGTTAAGCCTATGCCCCTCGCCCGAACGCGATGCACTCTGGAAACGCCTCTCTCTTAGTTGCGCCGAGCGACTCCGCTTCGCGTAGCCGGCCGCTCGGCGCGTAAAGAGCCGCGAGCTTCCTCACCACCGACGAGAATTCCAAAAAAACCGCAGAAAGACCTATGATCGACACTGTGGAAATGAAGAAACGAATACTAGCAACTCTTGAGGAAGCGTGGGCTGACAGTGCCAATCCGCTGTTGAATACGATTATCGATCCCACAGCCAATCCGACCGAACCGATAACTTTTGAGAATAGCCTTCGTGAGCTCTTTTTGGAGGGGCTGATCGACGTTGGAATGACATCTCTTCCACGAGGAAGCGAGGAGCTTGCGCCCGACGACGCTCTCTCCGAGATCGGAAAATTGTCCGCGCACTATAAATTCGACTCGGATGAGGGCGTCTGGTTGGATTCGAGAAACGGCGGCCCGCCCTATGGTCAAACTCCGGAGCCTGAGGTGGTTCTTACGGACGCTGGGAAACAAAGAAGTTTTGAGATCGTGGACCAGCTTGGCCCCAACTGGTGGCGACCAAAGCTCTAAGCCGTCGGCTCAGAACGCGACGCGCTGTTGAAACGCCGCTCTTTTGATTGCGCCGAGCGACTCTCCTTCGTCGATTCCCGCCTTCGCGGGGAGCCCGCCGGGCGCGAGGTATGTTCCGGACCAGCGGCCCGTTCCCGCAGGCCAATCCGGCGGAGGGCAGTGGACGGATGGCGATCGCCTCGCGATGGCTAAGATCATCCAAGGTGCCTCGCGCTATCTGCTGCGAAACCCAAAGGTTCTGAAGCCGGCAGAGAAGACGCTTGAGGAATTGTTGAAGCCGGGTGGAAAAGAATTATGGATTTCGAAAGGCGGTGCACGAGACGGCATTCGAATGCTTCAGCGGGATGAATTTAACAAAATCAAATCCGATCTGATGGATGGAGCGGTAGAAGTGCCGGCGCCGAAGTCTGATGTAGGCCGACTGTTTCAACGTCCGGATGGATCAAGATTTGGCTTACGAGAGAGCGTGGACCATGGTGAAACCATAGACGTTATGAAATCACTCGACGAAAGCATCCTGGAAAAAGGATATAAATTGCATGTTGATAAATGAGCGTTTCAACAAAAAAAACTGGCGAAAGCGTCGTCGCCGATGTCGCACGCTACCCTAATGAGTTAGATCGCGATGCTGTAGGGCTATTTCAAATCGTCCCTCAAGGGCGAGTAAATTTCGGCCTCTCTGGGACCGATTTAGACGATTATGTCAGACTTGCAGTTCGCGCTCTCTTGAGCGCGGGAGCTGTACCTGTGCGGGGTGAGCGAGGAAGTGGCTATCAATGGATAGCTCAAAAACAATATGGGGATATTCAGGACCAAATAGTGGAAGGAATTATTTCAGAATGGCGAACGATGCCTGATGATCCGGTAATGCTGTGTACGGAAGGTGTTTGGTTTGCCCGTCCGCGCACGGAAAGCCCTTTTTATGTGAAAATGGACTGATTGACGACGATGGATGTGCCGGAAGAATTTAAGCGCCTAACGCAGTGCTTCTGGCAAGGAAGCGATCGGGAGGCTAAAGATGAGGACGACTGGATTGCTCGATCACTCCGCTTATGTGGAACGAATGAGCAAGTCGTCGTAAAGGCATTTCTTACAGACCTCCTTGTTCAAAACCCGAGTGTCGCGGAGTTGAAGAAAATCTGGCAGAGCGGCGGTCCAAGCTACGGCATTCACGACGAACATGCGTTCAAATTTTTTGAGAAGATTCGCGACATGGCAAAAGGCTGATGGCGTAGTCCATGAACGAGGAATGATCTTGAATTTAGATTTTCCGCCCGAGCTTCGCAAGGCTTGCCGCAATCTAGGACAAGATCTTGCGCGTAAAGCGATAGCAATGAATGCCGCCGATGCAACAGATCTGCTCGTTCAGACCGCGACCATTGAAATTGATAGGACTGAAGCGCAAGAAATTCGAAGCTTCATCGGGGAGTTCTTGAATAAGGGCCTCACGTCGGAACAGATTGTGGAATTTTGGCGGAAGACCCCAGCAGAGATTTATTTCTATGACGGTGAACAAGTTGAACGCTTCCTAACTTCTCTGAACGAAAGGCTGGCTCAGCCACCCTATCGAGAAGCCTGAAACGAGCGCCACGCGCTGTGGTAACGCCGCTGTTTTGATTGCGCCGAGCGACTCTCCTTCGTCGAGCCGGCCGCTCGGCGCGTCGTAACAATTTAGGTCGCCGGTTAGGCGAAACTCATAACATCAGTATGCAAACCGACGGAGCGCACATGCACGCGACCGAACAATTTCTGCTGCCTGCTTCGCTGTCGAAACGCAGCCGCGCCTTGCCGTTCGAGGCGAAGTCGCTCGACGACGGCGTGTTTGAGGGCTACGCGAGCCTCTTCAATCGCGAGGATCTCGGGCACGACGTCATTGCGCCGGGTGCGTTTCGAGAAAGTCTCGCGAGCCGCGGCGCCGCGCGCATCAAGATGCTGTTTCAGCACGATCCTGCTGAGCCAATCGGCGTCTGGGATGAAATCCGCGAGGATGCGTGCGGTCTCTACGTACGCGGACGATTGATGACCGCTGTCTCGAAAGCGCGAGAGGTCTTGGCGCTCATGCGCGCCGGTGCACTCGACGGGCTGTCGATCGGTTTCAAGACGGTCAAGGCACGGCGCGACGCGGCGAGTGGCGTGCGGCGTCTGGAAAAGATCGATCTTTGGGAAATATCCGTCGTCACGTTTCCGATGCTGCCTGGCGCGCGAGTGCAAAGTGTAAAGACGCGGCCGTTCGCGACGGTGGCTCCGACGATGAGAGACTTCGAGCGTTGGCTTACGCGTGATGCTGGGCTGACGCGAACGGAAGCTCAGGCGGTTCTCCGCTCGGGCTTTCATGGACTGAAGGCCCTGCGGGATGCGCGCCGCTCAGTCGACGACGATGCCATGCTCGCTTCGCGGTTTCGCGAAGCCGCGCGGCTGATGCAGGTGACTTAAATCTCGCTCCCCGCATGCGGGGATTGGGTTCGGGAGAGGACAGTAGCACGTGAACGTGCAGCCGCCCCTCACCCTGACCCTCTCCCCATTCAAGTGCAGCGAATGGGGAGAGGGAATTTCAAACTCAAACAGGACATCACATGACCGATACGACTTCCCTCGAAACGAAGGGGGCGGGCGGGGAAACCGCGCGCGCCTTCGAAGAATTCCTCGAAGCCTTCGAAGCCTTCAAGGAAACCAACGATCAACGTCTCGCGGAGATCGAGCAGCGCGGCGCGTCCGATGCACTCGTCGCCGAGAAGCTTGCGCGGATCGAAGAGACGCTCGACACGACGAAGCGCGTTGCCGACAACCTGGCGCTGAAGTCGGCACGTCCGCATCTGGCCGGAAGCCGCGCAACACCGGCATCCGAACTTGCGCACAAAGCTGCGTTCGACGGCTACGTTCGCCGCGGTGACGCTTCACGCATCGCGCGGATCGAGGAGAAGGCGCTGTCGGCGGGTTCTGCACCCGACGGAGGCTATCTCGTCCCGGCCGAAACGGAAGCTGCCGTCAATCGCGCGTTGAAAGCGATCTCGCCGATGCGCGCGATCTCCGGACTGCGTCAGGTTTCGGGCTCCGTTTACAACCGTCCGTTCGCAACGACCGGCGTCGGCACCGGCTGGGTCGCGGAAACCGCCTCACGCACGCAGACGACGACGCCGACGCTCGCCAACCTGCAGTTCCCGACGATGGAGCTTTATGCGATGCCCGCCGCATCGCAGTCGCTGCTCGACGACACGATCGTCAACATCGACGAGTGGCTGGCGGAAGAAGTGCGCATCGCCTTCGCCGAGCAGGAAGGCACAGCTTTCGTCACGGGTGACGGCACGAACAAGCCGAAAGGCTTTCTCGCCTACGACACCGTCGCCAACTCCTCGTGGGCGTGGGGCAAGCTTGGATTCGTCGCGACGGGCGCTGCGGGGGCATTCCCTGCGGTTGCTCCGGGCGACAAGCTGCTCGACCTTATCTACGCGACGAAGGCGCCGTATCGCGCCAACGGCACGTTCGTCATGAGCCGCTCGACAGTCGCGGCGGTGCGCAAGCTGAAAGACGGCGACGGCAATTATCTCTGGCAGCCGGCGAACGCTCCTGGCGAATGGCCGTCGCTGATGGGCTATCCCGTCGCCGAAAGCGAGGACATGCCCGCCATCGATAGCAATTCGCTGTCGGTCGCGTTCGGCGATTTCTCGCGTGGCTATCTGATCGTCGATCGCGCGGGCATTCGCGTGCTGCGCGATCCCTACAGCGCCAAGCCGTACGTGCTCTTCTACACGACGAAGCGTGTCGGCGGCGGCGTGCAGGACTTCGACGCGATCAA
>Ga0209933_1001139_pt1 | contig 29552 bp, 23 predicted proteins | sample ThiBiot_300_biof_FD_183944 | JGI IMG/M metagenome (GOLD analysis project Ga0209933, IMG submission 183944) | Wastewater bioreactor microbial communities from Cape Town, South Africa - Thiocy_cont_300_biof (SPAdes) | ecosystem: Engineered > Bioremediation > Thiocyanate > Unclassified | place...
CCGCACCCGCCTTGGGCAGCGCGAGGCGGATGGCGATCGGGTAGCGTCCGCCGCCACGTTGCGAATAGCCGACCGTCGTGCCGCCGTAGAGATAGCGCAGCGTGTCGTACACGTCGGCCTGCTCGACCTTGTAGTATTCGAGATTGTCCTGATTGATCGCGACGCGCACGCGCTCGGCCTGGTTATGATAGCTGTCGTCGACATCGACGATGAACGGAACGCTCTTGAACGCCGCGCGCACCTTGGCGGCTACCGCGCGCCTTGTGTCGGGGTCGGGGCCGTAGATTTCGGCCAGCAGCGTGCCCAGCACCGGCGGCCCTGGCGGCGGCTCAACCACCTTGACGATCGTGCCCTGGGGGAGGTCGATGCCGCGCAGGCGCTCGCGCACGTCCAGCGCGATGGCGTGGCTCGCCCGTGTGCGCGCTCCCTTCGGCACAAGGTTGATCGCGATGTCGCCCTGCTCGGGACCCGCGCGGAGGTAATAATGCCGCACCAGACCGTTGAAATCGAACGGCGCGGCGGTGCCGGCATAGGTCTGGAACGAGACGATCTCCGGCACCGGGGCGAGCCGGTCGGCCATCGCTTGCAGCGCCCGGTCGGTGTCCTCGACCGACGACCCCTTTGGCAGGTCGAGCACGACCTGAAGATTGGCCTTGTTGTCGAACGGCAGGAGCTTCACCGTGACGTGTTTGGTGTAGAACAGCGCGAGCGAAGCCAGCGTCGCCGTCCCGACCACAGCCAGGAAAATCCACGCCCGCCGGCGTGACGCCAGAACGGGCTTCGCGACCGCGACGTAAAGCCGGCCGAGGCGGCCGCCGCCCGTCGGCTCATGGCCTTTGCCGGCCGTATTGTGATCGCCGCCGAGCTTCATCATCAGCCACGGCGTCAGGATGACGGCGACGAAGAACGAGAACAGCATCGCGGCCGAGGCGTTGGCCGGGATCGGGCTCATATAGGGCCCCATCATGCCGGACACGAACAGCATCGGCAGCAGCGCCGCCACCACCGTCAGCGTCGCGACGATGGTCGGGTTGCCGACCTCGGCGACCGCATCGATCGCGGCCTGCGCGCGCGGGCGGCCGTCGCGCATCGCCCAGTGGCGGGCGATGTTCTCGATCACCACGATGGCGTCGTCCACCAGGATGCCGATGGAGAAGATCAGCGCGAACAGGCTGACACGGTTGAGCGTGTAGCCCATGATCCACGAGGCGAACAGCGTTAGCAGGATGGTGGTCGGGATCACCACCGCAACCACCAGCGCCTCGCGCCAGCCGATGGCGACGGCGACCAGCACCACGATCGACACCGTCGCGAGGCCGAGATGGAACAGAAGCTCGTTGGCTTTCTCGTTGGCCGTCTCGCCGTAATTGCGGGTGATCGTCATCTCCACGTCTTCGGGGAAGATCTGGCCGCGGGTCTGCTCCAGCCGCCGCACGATCTCGTCGGCGATCACCACCGCATTGGTGCCGGGGCGCTTGGCGATGGCGAGCGAGACGGCGGGCGCGCGTTCGAGTCCAGCGTCCGCCGTCTTGCGGATATCGGTGACCCGGTTCTCGGCCGGCGAGGTCGCCAGCACGACCTGAGAGACGTCGCGCACATAGACCGGGCGGCCGTCGCGCGCGGTGAGCAGGATGTTGCCGATCTCGGGCAACGCCTGCAGGGTCTGGCCGGCGACGATGGCGCGCTGCTGCGTCTCCTCGCGCACGGTGCCGATGCGGAACGAGCGGTTGGCGCCCTCGATCTTGGCGGCGAGCTGTTGCAGGGTGATGCCGTAAAGCGACAGCCGCTCGGGATCGGGCTCGACGCGGAACGCTTCCGGCTGCTCGCCGACGATATAGGTGAGGCCGATGTCGGGCAGCTTCGACACCTCGACCTGCAACTCGCGGGCCAGCCGAGTCAGCCCGTTCGCGGTCCAGCGCGCGGCCGCATCCGGCGTCGGGCGCAGCGTCACCACCACGATCGCCACGTCGTCGATACCGCGGCCGACGATCAGCGGTTCGGGGATGCCGAACGGGATGCGGTTCATGTTGGCGCGGACCTTCTCATGCACCCTGAGAATGGCGGCGTCCGGATTGGTGCCGACCTTGAAGCGCGCGGTGACCACGGTGCCGTCGTCCTCGGTCTGCGAATAGACGTGCTCGACACCGTCTATGCTCTTGACGATGGTCTCCAGCGGCTCGGTGACGAGCTTGACGGCGTCCTCCGCCCTCAAGCCGTTGGCGGTGACGTGGATATCGACCATCGGCACCGAGATCTGCGGCTCCTCCTCGCGCGGCAGCGTCACCAGCGCGACCAGCCCGAGCGCCAGCGCCGCCAGCAGGATCAGCGGCGTGAGGGGCGACGCGATGAAGACGCGCGTCAGGTGGCCTGCGATGCCAAGTTTCATGGCAGCACGATCCGGTCGCCGTCGCGCAGGCCGGTAAGAATCTCGACGCGTCCCGCGCCGTTGTCGGCGAAGGTCTCGCCGAGAATGACGGCGACGTCCATTGCGCCCGCGTCGGTGGCGACGCGGACATAATCGACGCCATGGGTGGTGCGGATCGCCGCCGCCGGCACCGCCAGCACCGTACGCTTGCCGACCGGGATCGACACCAGCGTGCGCTCGTTGACGAAATAATCGCCGATCCCTTCGACCTCGACATCCGCGATCACCCGCCCGTCGGTGATCTCCGGATAGACCTTGACGATGCGGCCGCGATGCGCGGCGGATAGCCCGCCCGGCGCGGTGAGCCCGCGGGCGCCAACCGTCACGTCGGCGCCCTGTGTGATCTCGCTGGCATGACGCTCCGGCAGCGATAGCCGCAGATAATATGGTCCCGGCGCGATGCGGGCGATGTCCTCGCCGGGCATGACCACGGAGCCGGGCGTTACCGGCACCGTGAGCACCCGCCCTGTTGCAGGCGCGAAGACGGTGCCCTCGCGCGCGCTTTGTTCGATGACGGTCTTCTCCGCCTTGGCCGCCGCGACCTGATTGGTTGCGACCTCGAACTGCATCTTGGCCTGATCGAGGCTGACCTGCGTGCCCGATCCGCTCGCCCTGAGCTGCTGCGCCCGCTCAAGCTGGACGCGTGCATTCGCAAGCTGCGAGTTGAGCGCCTCGATCTTGGCGTCGGCGGCGTTGAGCTGAAGCGCGAGTTTGTCGTCGACGACCACGGCGATCGCCTGTCCTTCCCTGACTTCGTCGCCCTGCGTGACGCGAAGCTCGCGCACCGAGCCGCCGATGCGGGCGCGCGCCGGCACCACGATGCGGCTCTCGACCTGGCCGAAGACGGCCTTCATCTCGGGAATTGTCGTGGCCTTGACGACGAATTCGCCGGCGTCGGCCGCTGTCGCGCCGGCGATCGCGGCGCCGGCGAGAACGGCTGTCAGGAAGCGCAAGATCGGTCGATGCATGAGCGTGCAGCTTTCACAGAGCGATCACAAGTCTCGTCCGACCATCGGATAGAGAAGGTCTCGTCGTTATTTAAATGCGACGCCGGCCGGACAGCCCAGTTTCCTGAAGATCATGGCCGAAGGGCAAAAGCCTGTGACCGACGCCTGGATCAGGTTTACCCCGACGAAGATCGTGAGCAGATACCACCAGGGCGACGCGTAAAATCCGAGCCCCAGCGAGACAAGAACCATGAAGCCGGCAAACATCATCACGGCGCGATCGATCGTCATTGTCGTTTCTCCTCTGCTTCAAGACTGCGCCTGTTCGGCCGTCTCCACGTGAATTTCCTTCAGTTTCTTGATCCCGAGCATGTCGAGGACGAGGTTTTCGTAGAAGGTCTCGGCCTTGCCCTGGCGCACCTTGCGCAGGAAGTATTTTTCAAAGCCGATCTTGGCGGCGTGGACCCATTTGCCCTGCGACGACCAGTTGACGTTGCGCGGCGGGATCTGGGGCTGGGCGACGAAAGCGATGCCGTCGTCGCCGAAATCGGCGAGGCAGACCGCGTTCCAGGTGGCGACCGCTTTCGGTTGCTCGCCCTTGAGAAGCGAAGCGATGTTCTCCGCCGTGGCGGTGACCATGGATTCGATCATGAAACCGGTCTTCGGCACGCCCACCGCGAGCGGCGTCTTGCCGACCGGTGGAATGGCGACGCAAACGCCGACGCCGAAAACGTTCGGGAAAGTCGGGTTGCGCTGGTGCTTGTCGATCACGATAAAGCCGCGCGGATTGGTCAGGCCCTCGACGCCAAGAACGGCCGGGACGCCCCGGAAGGCCGGCAGCAGCATCGAGAAGGCGAAGGGCAGTTCGTGCGTCGCCTTGACCGTGCCGTCGTCGTTGACTTCTTCGACGACGAGCTTTTCAGGTTCGACCTTTGTCGTGCGCGCATTGGTGATCCATTTGATGTGGCGGTCGCGCATCGCGCTTTCGATCAGGCCCTTGGTGTCGCCGACGCCGTCGAGCCCGAGATGGCCGATATAGGGCTCCGGCGTCACGAAGGTCATCGGCACGCGGTCGCGGACGCGCGCATTGCGCAAGGCCGTTTCGAGGATGAAGGCGAATTCATAGGCCGGGCCGTAGCAGGACGCGCCTTGCACGGCGCCGATCACCACCGGTCCCGGCGTTTTGACGAGTTTGTCGAATGCGACTTTGGCCTGAAGGGCATGATCGGTCTGGCAGACGGACTGGGTATGGGCATTCGGGCCCAGCCCCGGCACCTCGTCGAAGGCAAGGTCAGGTCCGGTGGCGATAATCAGATAGTCGTAATAAATGGATGTGCCGTCGTTGAGCTGAATCCGATTTTCAGCCGGCTCGACGCGTTTGGCCCCCTCCGGCCGCAGCTCGATGCCTCTCTGTTTCAGCACCGGAGCAAGGTCGACTTCGATCTCCGCCGGTTGTCTCCAGCCTACGGCGACCCACGGATTTGAAGGCACGAACGAATAGGTCGAGCCGAGATTGACGACGGTGAGACGGTCATCGCGTCTCAGCTTGGTCTTCATCTCATAGGCCATGATGGTTCCACCAAGGCCCGCGCCGAGAATGACAATGTGAGACATGGACTATTCCTCCGATTTATCCGCCAAGTTTCCCTGACATCGCGCATTCCGTCTTGATCTGGTTCAAGGCAGGAGCAAATTGTCCTTTGAACCTTGCGTCCGTCTCTCGGAAGGCCGGACAGCTTGCACATAACATTCAAGGAGTATAAATTCAATACTATGAATGTAGGAGATATGATGCCGGCGGCGGAGTCGGCCGCGGTGCTGATGCGCAGCCTGTCCCACCCGCAGCGTCTGCTGGTGCTCTGCGCCCTGGTGGACGGCGAGAGGTCGGTCGCGGAACTGCGTCAGGGGCTCGGGATCGAGCAGGTGCCGATGTCGCAGCAACTCATGCGGCTGCGAGCCGACGGACTCGTCGAGGCCCGGCGCGAGGGCACGACGGTCTATTATTCCATTACGCGGCCGGAGGTTTTGACCATCGTGGATGCGCTACATTCGGCCTTCTGCGCGCCGGCCGCAGGCAAGCGGCCGCGCGGCGGTCGACAGAGGCGATGACGTAGCGTGGGGGATCTACAGCGTTTTCAAGCGAAGTGGATACCGGTTCGCGTCAAGAAAACGCGTCAAATCAAGAGTTAGATTTCCATGAAACGGTGAAGACTCTAAACCGTCAGGCCGCAAGCCGCTCAACTCGTTTTCAGCTTTGCGACGGCGACCGCTCTCGGGCGCTTCACCGGGCGTGAGTGGTCGCGGGAGGCCACGCCCTTTCCTTTTTTCACGGTGATCTTCTTTGCGGTCGATGCCGCTTGTCTGACGTCGCGATTGTGCTTCGCATATTCCTCGCCGTCGAGCGGTGCGACATGCGGCGGGTCCTTGCCGAGATATGGGCGTGCGATTCCGAATTCCTTCCCGTGCGCATCAACCCACTTCCAGAACTTTTCCGAAGACGCAAACCGGCGGTCGCGCGTTTCGCCCGCAACACTCACCACATCGGCCGCGAGCCCATGCCCATAGCCGCCGCGCAAGCTGCCGCCATGATAGGACCTGTTGCTCGCCGCCTTGAGGCCGCTGGCGATCGACTGGCGGTAGTCGTCGCGGAATCCGCTGGTGATGCCGGGCGAAAGGCCCGCCGCCTCGGCCGCGCGAAGCATATGAAACAACTTCAGCCTGAAGCTGCGATCCATGCCGCCGATCACATAATCCATCATCGAAAGGCCAGCGCGTTCCGCCGCCTTGGGGTCTTTCCATCCGAAATCCTGATCGACATACCTGGTGAAGGCTCTCGACACCGTCACCTTCTTGCCCTTCCGCTTGATGGTGACTTTCCTCAATTCACGCACCTTGACGGCGTCTTCCTTAGGCGTGCGTTGATAAAGCGCCCACAGATAGCGATCGATGCAGGCGTCCACGACCGGACAGTCGTCGCCGATCTCGACCGACGTTGCGGCCTTGGCCGCCTCGACAGGCTCGACATCCGACGGGTCCACGCTTGCCAGTTGCACCGGCTCTGATCCGGGTGGCGGATCCGGTGTGTTGGCGACATCTCCGGCGAGCGGCTGTTCGGTCATCGCCGCATGAGATTTCGAACGGTCGGGCAGGCGCGCCTGAGTTGGATCGCCGGATATCGAATCCGGCTGCGGCTCAGTGGCGCGTTCCTGTCTGACAGAAGAGGGATCGTCGAAGGTGACAGGGAACGCCGCGCTGGCGTGCCGGATGCCTTCAGGTCCGGAGAAAGCGAGCAGGCTGAAAATTCCGGCCGCGAAAACGACGGACAGCAACGCAGGCGTTAGCGTCGAAAGTCGCCCAGGGTTCACCATTCCAGCCTCATCGGAACCAGATGACACAGCCGAGGATGCGGATGCGGCGATTGTTCTGACAAGGACAGCATCGCGCAACAGCACAACCGGATGACTTGCGAGCTTTTCTTCAATGTGTTGCCTGTGCGCAACGCCTGTGGCTGGCTTTCCGATGTCCGCTGTCCGTTTTGCGCCTATTTTGGCTGCGATTGTTTTCTTACGAGTCGGATGGGTAATTGGTCACGGCAGCGCATACCTGCTGCGAGGGGACGCGAATGGTGAATCGTTTGATGCCGGCGAAATTTAATGCTGCAACGCGTCATCGGCGTGCAGCCGCGATCGCGTTCGCGGCGATGGCCGCTCTGAGCGTGCCGATCGCCGGCGCCACGGCCAAGCAGGCGCGCCGTGCCCAACCCGTTGAGACGACAGCGCCCCGCGAGGCGGGCGAGCCAATCATGGCGATCGTGTCGCTCAAGAGCCAGCAGGTCACGTTCTACGATGCCGAGGGCTGGATCCTGCGCGCGCCGGTATCGACCGGCGTCAAGGAGCGCGAGACGCCGGCCGGCGTCTTCGCCATCGTCGAGAAGGACAAGGACCACCGCTCGACCATGTATGATGATGCCTGGATGCCGAACATGCAGCGCATCACCTGGAACGGCCTCGCCCTGCATGGCGGCCCGTTGCCCGGCTACGCAGCTTCGCACGGCTGCGTGCGGATGCCGTACCGCTTTGCGGAGAAACTGTTCGACAAGACGCGGATCGGGATGCGCGTGATCATCTCGCCGGACGATGCGGTTCCTGTTGCATTTTCCCACCCGTCGCTGTCGCTCTTTGTGCCAAGCGCGGAGATCGTCGCGGCGGCTCCGACCAAGGTGGAGACGCTTTCACGCGAGGCTGCGGATGCCGGCGTGGCGGCCGACGAGGCCAGGAAGTTGGCCGCGGCGGCGGCCCGCGAGTCGGCGCAGTTCGCAGCATCCCTGCGCAAGCTGGCACGGCTCAAGGCCCGGGCCGACGCTGAACTTACGTCGGCCGACAAGGCGCTGGCCGCGGCCAAGACTGACCAGGCCAGAGCCAAGGCCGGCGAGCGTCAGCAAAAGGCCGCTGCCAGGGCGGCTGAGGTAGCCACCCGGTTCGATACCGCCAGGGCGGACGCGTCATCAAAGCTCGACGCAGCGACCGCCGCGAAAGAAGCGGCGCAGGCGGCCCGGACAAAAAAGGCCGACACCGCCAGAGCGGCGCTCGACGCCAGGCTCGCGCGCGAGCCGGTGTCGATCTACGTCAGCCGCGCGACGCAGATGCTTTACGTGCGGCGCAACACGCATAAGCCGGCGCCGGACGGGGGCGGCGAGGTGTTCGATGCGAGCATCGAGGTTCCGGTCACGATCCGCGATGCCGGTAGACCGCTCGGCACGCATGTATTCACGGCGGTGGCGCGCAACGACGCGGGCCTGCGCTGGACTGCGGTCACGATCGAGAATGGGGACAGCGCCAAGAACGCGCTTGACCGCATCACCTTCCCGAAGGACGTCCTCGATCGCATCGCGCCGACCGCATTGCCGAGATCATCGATCGTTGTCTCCGACGAGCCTTTGAGCGAGGAGACTAATTATCGCACCGAATTCGTTGCGGTGCTGAGCGACCAGCCCCAGGGCGGCTTCATCACGCGCAAGCCGAGCAGGGTTCTCGTCGCCGACGACAACGGCTGGATCGACGACCGCCAGGACAACGACCCCTTCGGCTTCTTTTTCCGGCGCAATCCGAATTCTCAACCGCGCACGACGCGCCGGGGCGGCGGCCAGTTCTTTCCTCCGATGCAAGGAGGATGGTGGTAAGACGCGGCACGCCGCAAGTTAAAGCCCGCTTCCGATCGGATCAGAAGCGGGCTTCCAGGGTCTGGTTCAACCGTGTTGATCAGACTCGTCGCTTGTCTGGACATGCTTCGCTCGAAAACGCCATAGAGCATGATCGCGATCGCCGCGTGTCCGACTCCGCCGGTGAACTCCGGCGCCGCGTCGTTTGCCGACGGCCTATGCGACCCGGACAGAGTCCAGGAATTTGTTCACCTCGATCTTGAGTTTGGCGCTGTCGCGCGACAGCGTTTGCGCCGCCGACAACACGTGGGATGAGGCGGTTCCGGTTTCCGCAGCGCCGCGTTGGAGATTTCCGACATTCGAGGAGACTTCCTGTGCCCCCTGCGCCGCGTGCTGCACGTTGCGGGCGACTTCCTGGGTGGTCGCGCCCTGTTCCTCGACGGCGGATGCAATTGCCGAGGAGATGCCCGACAGCCTTTCGATGGAGTTGCGGATCTCGCTGATGGCCGCGACGGATTCCTGCGTGGCGGATTGGATGCCGCTGATCTGCTGACCGATTTCCCCGGTCGCCTTGCCGGTCTGTTCGGCGAGCGCCTTCACTTCCGAGGCAACCACCGAGAAGCCGCGACCGGCTTCGCCGGCGCGCGCGGCCTCGATGGTGGCGTTCAAGGCGAGGAGGTTGGTCTGACCTGCGATATTGTTGATGATCTCGACGATGTCGCCGATGCGCGACGCCGCGCTCGAAAGCGCACTGACGCGCTCGGTCGCCGAATGGACCTGATCGACGGCATCGCCCGCCATGCGGGCCGATTCCTGCACCCGCTGGCTGATTTCACGAACCGAGGCGGTCATTTCCTCGGTCGCCGAAGCCACCGAATTGACGTTCGAGGAGGCCTCGCTCGAACCGTTGGCGACGCGGGCGGCAAAATCCTTTGCATGGTCGGCATTCGACGCCAGCGTGGTTGCGGAGCCTTCCAGTTCGTTCGCGGCCGTCGCGACAGCCTGAACGATTTCGCCGATCGCCGCTTCGAAGGAATCCGCGATCTTTGTCATGTCCGCCTTGCGCTGGATGTCGGCCCGGCGTTGCGTGGAATTGACCTCTTCCCGGCTGAAACGGATCAATGTCTGCACGGTTTGAAGGTTGCGAAGCGCCTGGCCGATTTCGTCGTCGCGCTTGATTTCGATGCGATTGTCGAACTTGTCGTAAACGAGGTTCAGCATCGTCTCATTCAGGTGACGCATCGGCTCCTCAAACGCGCGAAGCGTCTGGCGTCCGACGATCGCTCCGGCAGCAATCCCGGCGAGACCAAGAAAGCTGAGAACGAGGCCCCACATCCCGCCGACTGCGGTTGCCCCGAGCAAGCAGCAGACGAGCAGGAAGGCGGCCTGCAGCGTGATCAGCGTCGTCATTCGCGCCCGCATGGTCCGCGTGAACGGCGCGAAACGATCGAAGAACGATCGCTTCCGGATGATACCGGCATCGATCCTGTAAGGATGCGGCCGCTTTTCGCGAATGGCCGCGTAAACTTCCTCCGCCAGGGCGCGCTGGTCGGCGGCAAGGCTGGTGCGGATCGATGTATAACCGCTGACCTGTCCGTTCGTGCGGATCGGCGAGGCGGTCGCCAGCACCCAGTAAAAGCCGCCGTTCTTGCGGCGGTTCTTGATCGCGCCAACCCAGGGTTTTTCGGCCTTCAGGGTGTCCCAGAGATTTTCAAACGCCTCCGGCGGCATGTCCGGATGGCGGACGATGTTGTGCGCCTTGCCTATCAATTCCTCGGTCGTGAATTCGGCCGCGTCGATGAAGTCCTCATTGACGTAGGTGAGACGGCCTTTGAGGTCGGTCCTTGAAACGATCAGCGTTTCGTCGGAAATGGGATATTCGGCATCGGTAACGGGAAAGTTCTTGCGCACGGGGAAACTCGTCAATCTGTTGGGTTGAACCAAGCGTTACGCCCGATGCGCTGCCATGACGTGATTCGCGAGGAATTGCGTGAGCAGAAATCGGTAGCGGCGCCCTCAAAATCTTACCCGGCAAGAACGCTTGTCGAGGCGGGTGATAGCTGGGGCAAGTGATCGGGTGATACCTGGGGCAAGAGAAACATCGCGGAGGCACCTTCTGTGGCTTTCCGGGGACGCGGCTTTAGCGCGTATCGGAAGCAGGATAGGACGAGCCGGTTAAAAAACGGTGGTCGGCAGGTCACAACGAGCCGCTGGCCGCTCCGACAACGAGAAAATAAGGAAATTAATAAGGTCCGCCACCCGGGTGGCAGACGCTATATCGGGATTCCGCCGGCGGTCCGATCGTGATCGATCGCCTCGTCGAGGAGGCGATCGGATGGCTGGTTGTCCGACGTGCGGAGGCGCGGGGACGCGGTTGGGGCCGCTATCGCGCAGCGGTTAAATGTTTTTTCGACTCCCATCCCGGAGCAAGATTGATCCGGTCAAGGGCTTTTATATCGAGGCCCCGCGTAAAATGACGTCAGCGTCTGATGGGTTCGCTCACCGCTCGCGCGGCCGCCCGGAATCTCCGGAAGGGAAAATAATCGTGAGCAGCATCAGCGTGTCCTCGATTCCCTGGATCGAGTGCGGGACGCCCCCTTCGAGATACACCCATTGGCCGCCTGAAAGTTCCAGTGTTGCTTCCGGCAAACCGAGCCGGGCCCGGCCTTCCAGGCAATGCAACGTGATGGGGCCATCAACGCGGTGCGTCTTGATTTCCACGCCGGCGTGAACGACGAGACGTACGACCTCGAACGCTTCCGATTTGACGATGGCGGTTGTCCGCGCATCCTTCAGGTTCGACCCCAATGGTGCAAGAGCAAAAACCTCTCCGGGGCTGGCATGGTGCATGGCCATCGCTGTCATCTCCCTCTGCATCCGCGCATCCGCCTTCGGCAGGTGCTGGTCGTTATCTTCTGCTCTCCATTATGAGCGTTTTGAACGGAAAACCCAACCTGGCAACATAGCTTGCAGCCACAAGCCGCGGGTCCCCGTCGATCCCTGCGGTTGAAGCTGATCCTATGCGAAAACCGGCTTCCGCTTCGGGATCATGCTCCCTTACAGTCTGCTAAGACCGAAACAGTGCAAAGTAGACGACGTAGATCCAGCCTAAAAGGCCGTGGATGATAGCCCAAAGAATCGAGTGGTTGGTGGTGTATGATATCGCGATGGCAAGGGCGGAGCCAAAACCGACGCCGTATTTTGCTCCCTCGACGCGTACTCCGTAGTAGCGATTTTCATTCATGTTTCCGGTCTCCTGTTTCATGTTGGCGTTGCCGATTTTTCTGGCGTCACGCGCAACGATCTGAGCGTATCGAAGCGAGGATATAGCCGCCTGGAGCGGGCATCCGCCGCGAGAGCGACCTGTCGTTCAGGCGGGCACAGGACCACCGATGCCATTCGACCCTCACCAAAAAATCGACCTTCACCTGAAAAGTATCGGAATCCAAAGCTTCGGCTCTTGAGGCTGCGGCTTGCTTTGATGTGTGTCAATTCGACTTCTTGATGCTGATGTCATCTATCATACAGTAGTGCTCGGATCGGGAGCGAATAGTATGATCAAGGACATTATACTTCATCTGGAGCGTGACCCTTCCCGGGACATTGTTCGCGATTTCGCCGCGTCGATAGCTGAGGCTTTTAGCGCGCATCTGACCGGTGTCATATTCACCTTTGCGACGAACATTCCGGCAGATGCTCTCGGCGATCTGTTCGTCGAGAGTGAGGCGGAGGCGCGCGGCGCAATTGATCGTTTCGAGACGGCCATGAAGCGCGGCGCTCTTTCGGTCGAGCCACGGCTTATCTTTGGAACGCCCAAGACGTTTTCGGAAATGGCGCGGTGTTACGATCTCAGCGTCGTCATGCAATCCGACGATGATAATGGCATCAATAACGGCATTCTGATTGAAGCGGCGCTTTTTGATTCGGGTCGGCCGCTCATCATCGTGCCCCGCATCCAGCAGGGCGGGCTGAAGCTCGACCGGGTCGTGTGCTGTTGGGACGGAAGTCGCACCGCAGCGCGGGCCATCAACGATGCTCTGCCCATGCTGAGACAGGCCGGTGCTGTCGAACTGTTTATTGTCGAGACTGAGAAGATCGTGAACGAGAAGGTGCTTCGCGGTGCCGAAATCGGCCGGCATCTGGCCCGACACGATATCAACGTCGAGGTGAAAACGGTGCGCGCGGCTGACGCCGATGTGGCGAAGGCTATTCTGTCACATGTTGCCGACGGCTCGGTGGACCTGCTTGTGATGGGCGGCTATGGACATTCTCGCCTCCGCGAATTCGTGTTCGGCGGAGCGACGCGCGGAATGCTGTCGGCGATGACGGTCCCTGTTTTCATGTCGCATTGAACCGGTACGACGGCTGCACAGAACCGTCCGGTAGATGCGACATTTTTCCGGACGGTATGTCTTGCCATAGCTGGTTGATAATTATGATAATAATAATGGATTATTTGACACCCTGGGCCCCCGGATCATAGGCTGGCCGCCTTCTTCGCTGCTCGTTTTCCCCGCATGACCATCCAAATCGAAATAAATCTGCGGATCTCTTTGCGGAACAAACGCCGCGCGGCAAACGATCTGGCTGGCGCCAGTTAGGAATGCCATGCGATGAGGGCAAAGGGTCGCGAATGCCGAGGAGCAGGCGCGAGGGCATCGACGAGGCCGGCGATAACCGCGTATCTTGGCCCGACTATCCGGAGATTCTACCGACCGGCTGAGGGGGCATGCACGAACTTATTGGCGATATCACGCTTTCCATCCTGTTCGCCTGGGGCCTCGGGCTGGCTGCTCATTTTTTCCGGCAACCGCTGATTCTGGCCTATCTGGTGGCCGGGTTCTTCATCGGCCCGTTTGGAATGGGATGGGTCAAATCGCAGGAATCGATCCAGACCATTTCCGAACTCGGCCTGATCTTCATGCTTTTCATGATCGGCCTGGAGATCGACCTGAAGAAGATCGTGCGCGCCGGGCCGGTGATCCTGATCGCAGGCGGCGGCCAGCTCCTCGGCGGCTGCATCCTCGGCGTATTGTTCTTCATGGCGATCGGTCTGGCCATGGGCCAGGGCGGTTTCGACGCGCTGTATCTCTGCGTCGCCTGCGCGCTGTCGAGCACGGTCATCATCGTCAAGGTCCTGTACGAGAAACGCGAGCTTGATACGCTGCCGGGCCGCATCACCTTGGGCGTGCTGGTGTTGCAGGATATCTTCGCGATCCTGTTCCTGGCGGTGCAGCCCAGCCTCGACAACCTCCAGATTTCCATCATCCTGCTTTCGATCGCGCGGGTCGGCGCGCTGGTCGCGACCGCGTTGATCCTCAGCCGCTATGTGCTGCCACATCTGTTTCATCAGATCGCGCGCCGCCCGGAACTGGTGCTGCTTGGCGCGCTGGCGTGGTGTTTTCTGATCGGGGAGATCGCCGAGCGGCTGCATCTGTCGCGCGAAATGGGCTCGCTGGTGGCAGGCGTGTCGCTCTCGACCTTTCCTTATGCGCTCGACGTCACCGCCAAGGTGACGACGCTGCGCGATTTCTTCATCACGCTGTTTTTCGTTGCGCTGGGCATGACCATTCCAATCCCGAACGGCTCGGTGATCGGCCTTGCGCTGATCATCGCGGCCTTCACGGTGGTGAGTCGCGTTATCACCACCTTCGTGCCGCTGTATCTGATGAAACAGGGGCTGCGCGCCAGCCTGCTGCCAGCGATCAATCTGGCGCAGATCAGCGAGTTCTCGCTGGTCGTGATCCAGACCGGGTTGGCCGCGCGGCACATCAGCACCCAGACCGCGAGCGCAGCCTCGTTCGCCTTCGTGGTGCTGGCCGTGCTGAGCACGTTCGCAATCGGACGCAGCGATCAACTCTCGCGATCGGGAATCAGCTTTTTGAAGCGGCTCGGCTTGCGCGATCTCGACCGCACCGAGGCCGGCGAGGGGGGGCACGACGGCGGAGGGCATGGCGAGCCGCGACGCATTGTCATTCTTGGCTTCTTCCGCGCCGCGAGCGCGCTTTTAAGCGAGATCGAACGCCGCGACGAGTCGCTGCTGGAGCAGATCGCGGTTGTCGACTTCAATCCTGTGGTGTTCAGCACCCTGTCCGCCCGTGGCCTGCACGTCACCTATGGCGACATCAGCAATGTGGATACGCTGCTGCATGCCGGGGTCGGCGGCGCCGAAATCATCATCCTGAGCGTGCCGGATTCGCTGCTCAAGGGCGCCACCAATGTCAAACTCGTCCGCCACGTCCGCTCGCTCAACCCGACCGCGAAGATCATCTCGACGGCGGACCTGCTGTCGGATGTCGAGGATCAATATGCCGCCGGCGCGGATTACGTGACGGTGACGCGGCTGACGGACGCGCATGAGCTGTTCGCGGCGATCGAGGCCGCCGACAATGGCCTGCTGGCCGACAAGCGCGCCGAGACCGACGCGCTGCTGAGCGAACGCCGGGAGGTGCTGCCGTAAGCGGGACCTCGCCATTTTTCTCGCGCGGATCCCTATATATCAAAGGTGTGACTTGGAGGCCCGTGCCGGGCCTTTCGGTTGCGCCGCAAGCCGCTCAGCGCGTATTCCACGAAAGTGGGTGCCGGTTTTTGCGATCGAATACCCGCGCATTATTGATTGAGCGCATTTTCTTGACGCTGAGCGGATTCCACTTAGCCGGAAAATGCTCTAGAGCCTTTCCTGATGGAATCAGCGGAACTCTATATTTTTGATTTGACGCGTTTTCGTTACGCGAACCGGTCACCACTTCGCTTGAAAACGTTCTAGGCCATACGAAATTCCGTCACACGGGAAAGCGCGCGCCATGCCCCATCCGATTCCGGACGTCCTCCAGGCCTTTGCCAGCGGCGAGATCGTCGTCGTCACCGATGACGACGATCGCGAGGGCGAGGGCGATCTGATCGTCGCGGGCTCGCTGTGCACTGCGGAGAAGATGGCGTTCATCATACGCCACACGTCCGGCATCGTTTGCGCGCCGATCACCACCGAGGACGCGCAGCGGCTGCGGCTCGATCCGATGGTCGCGCATAACGAATCCAACCACACCACCGCCTTCACCGTCTCGATCGATTACAAGCCCGACGGCGGCACCGGCATTTCAGCCGAAGAGCGCGCTTCCTGCTGCCGGGCGCTCGCCAATCCCAACGCCGGCGCCAGCGACTTCGCCCGGCCGGGTCATATCTTTCCGCTGATCGCGCGCAACGGCGGCGTGCTGCTTCGCGCGGGCCATACCGAGGCGGCGGTCGATCTCTGCAAGCTCGCCGGCCTGCCGCAGGTCGGGGTCATCAGCGAGTTGATGAACGACGACGGCACGGTGATGAAAGGCGAGCAGGTAGCCCGGTTCGCTGCCGCGCACGGGCTCAAGCATGTCACCATCGCCGATATCATCGCATATCGGCAGGCGCGGGAGAAGCTGATCGAGCGGGTCTCTGAATTCATCATCGACAGCCCGATCGGGCCGCTGCAGGGCTACGCCTACCGCTCGCCGTTCGATTCCATTGCCCACGTCGCGTTCGTCTATAATGGCATTGGCGACGGCAGGAATGTCCTGACCCGTTTCCACAAGTCCAATATCGTGCGGGATATCTTCGCCGGACCGCGGCGCATGGAGATCGTCCTGGAGCATTTCAGGAAGGCCGGAAGCGGCGTGCTGGTGTATCTGCGCGATGGCGCGGCGGGCGTGCCGGTGGCGCCGCTCCCCGAAGACAGGTCGGCGGAAGCCGATCGCCACAGGCAGTGGCGCGAGGTCGGCGTCGGCGCGCAGATCCTGCGCGACCTCGGCGTGACCTCGATCCGGCACCTGACCTCGTCGGCCTACGAGTACAAGGGGCTGTCCGGATTCGGTATCGAGATCGTTTCCAACGAATATCTTGAAAGCTGACCGCTGTTCCTCATCGGCATCGGCGCTGGCGGCCCGCGGAATATGCGCTCGATAAGATGGCAGCGCTTTCGCCCTGGCGGCAAGTGAACGTCGGAACACATGGTTGAGTTGCCGAATTGTCTATATACTGATCATCGATCCGGCTTTGGCGACATTCGGAACCATGTGAAAGGATTGTCATGAGCGTTCGTCCGCAAAGCAAGGACCAGCCCGTGCCGGTTTGCTTCCAGTGGGACGATCCGCTCTGCCTCGACGATCAGTTGACCGAAGACGAACGCATGATCCGCGATACCGCGCGCGCCTATGCGCAGGACAAGCTGCAGCCGCGTATCGTCAAGGCCTATCTGGAGGAGAGGACCGATCGCGAGATATTCAGCGAGATGGGCGAACTCGGCCTGATCGGCGTCACCTTGCCGGAACAGTACGGCTGCGCCAATGCGAGCTACGTCGCCTATGGCCTGGTCGCGCGGGAGATCGAGCGCGTGGACTCCGGCTACCGCTCGATGAACTCCGTGCAGTCGTCGCTGGTCATGTATCCGATCTATGCCTATGGCGACGAAAGCCAACGCAAGAAATACCTGCCCAGGCTCGCGAGCGGCGAATGGATCGGTTGTTTCGGCCTCACCGAGCCGGATGCCGGGTCTGATCCCGGCGGCATGAAAACCCATGCCGAGAAGGTATCGGACGGTTATCGGCTGACCGGCTCGAAGACCTGGATTTCCAATGCGCCGATCGCGGACCTGTTCATCGTGTGGGCCCTCTCGGCGGCGCACGACAACCAGGTCCGCGGCTTCGTGCTGGAGAAGGGCATGAAGGGCCTCTCCGCCCCGAAGATCGACGGCAAGCTCAGCCTGCGTGCGTCGGTCACCGGCGAGATCGTGATGGATGGCGTGGTGGTTCCGGAAGAGAACCTGCTGCCGAACGTGTCCGGACTGAAAGGCCCGTTCAGTTGCCTGAACCGCGCGCGCTACGGCATTTCATGGGGCGTCATGGGCGCGGCGGAAGACTGCATGCATCGCGCAAGGCAGTATGTGCTGGAGCGAAAGCAATTCAGTCGTCCGCTGGCGGCGACGCAACTGGTGCAGAAGAAACTCGCCGACATGCAGACCGATATCGCGCTCGGGCTTCAGGGCAGCCTGCGCGTCGGCCGGCTGATGGACGAGGGCCGGATGGCGCCGGAGATGGTCTCCATCATCAAGCGCAACAATTGCGGCAAAGCGCTCGATATCGCACGGACGGCGCGCGACATGCACGGCGGCAACGGCATCCAGATCGAATATCATGTGATGCGCCACGCCGCCAACCTTGAGACCGTCAACACCTATGAAGGCACCCACGACGTTCACACGCTGATCCTCGGTCGCGCCATCACCGGCATTTCCGCGTTTTCGTAGGGTTTTCGGAGCGACGCTGCCTTGGTGTTCGTCATGCCCGGCCATGTGCCGGGCATCCACGTCCTAAGGCAGCAAAAAAACAAGAGGACGTCGTGGTCGGGACGAGCCGGCCATGACAGCATAAACGTAGGTATTCACCCCGATGTCCGAACCGTCTGACACCGAAGACGACATCCCGTTCAATCGCGACTTTGCGCTGAAGCCGGGCATCGCTGAGGAGGTCGTGCCCGATGTCCGTCGCGTGCTGTGTGACAATCCGAGCCCGTTCACCTTCACGGGAACCGTGAGCTACATCGTCGGCCGCGGGAAGGTCGCGATCATCGATCCGGGGCCGGACAGCGAGGCCCATGCGAAGGCGCTGCTCGATGCGGTCAGAGGCGAGACCGTGACGCATATCTTCGTCACCCATACGCACAGGGATCATTCGCCGAATGCCGCGCGCATCAAGGCCGCGACGAGGGCGCCGGTTTATGCGGAGGGACCGCATCGCGCTTCGCGTCCGCGTTTTGAAAGCGAAAAACACGATCCGGAATCCGGAGCCGACCGCGATTTTCATCCGGACGTCCGCCTTCGCGATGGCGAGGTTGTGGCCGGCGACGGCTGGGCGCTGGAAGCGGTGACGACGCCGGGACACACGGCGAACCACATGGCCTTTGCTTGGAAGCAGCGAAGTCTTCTTTTCGTGGGCGATCACGTCATGGGCTGGTCCACCTCGATCGTCGCGCCGCCGGACGGATCGATGGTCGACTACGTGGCTTCGCTCGAGAAGCTGTCGCGCCGGGATGAGCAACTGTATCTCTCAGGTCATGGCCCCGAAATCCCGGATGGGCCGCGGTTCGCGCGGCATCTCGTGCGGCACCGCAGGGCGCGCGAGGCGTCGATCCTGCATCGGCTCGCCAAAAGTGAGGCCGACATTCCGACCCTGGTTCGCGCCATCTATATCGGCCTCGACCCAAGACTATCTGGCGCCGCTGGCTATTCGGTGCTGGCACATCTGGAAGATCTGGTGGCGCGCGGCGTGGTGCTTACCGATGGCGATCCCGTCATCGGCGGCCGCTATCGGCTCGCTAGCTGATAACGATCATCACGCCGGGGATACGGTGCACAGCGAGATTTTGCGTCTGCGCCAGCGCCTCGATCGCCGCCTGGGCCTGATGGACCGAAAAGATGCCGCTGACGCGTTCTCCCGCATGGCTTCGGTCCGTCATGATGATCCGTTCCGGCACATAGCGTTCGAGATCGGAGAGAGCGTGCGCGAAGGTGCGCCCGTCGAAAATGATCCGGCCCGACCGCCATGCCAGTGCGGTCTGCGTGTCGACGGCGGTGGCGGGCGCCGGCGCCTGACCGCGCATATAGCTGGTCGCCTGGGCGGCGCGGACGGCGATCGCGGCGGGATCCGGCGTCGTCGCAGCGGCGGCAGCGGGACAGACGACGTCCGCCTGTCCCGCTGCAACGGTGACGATCGTCTGATCGTCTGTGAGCCTGACCGCGCAGGCCGCCTCGGTCATGCGCGTCACCCCGTCGAACGCGGCGACACGAAGCTCCCGCCCTCCCTGCGGCTTCACCTCAAAAAAAGCCTCGCCACGCAACAGATAGACCAGGCGCAGGTCCGGGCGATAATCCAGCGCGATCGCGCTATCGGTGTTCAGTGTCGCGACCGCGCCATCCGGCAGGGTGACCCGCTTCTGTTCGCCGATGGCCGTGCGGTAATCCGCCTCCCACAGCAGCTTGATCCTTGGCGCGACTATAAGGCCCGCGATTGATGCGGCGAGCGCCCCGCCCCCGGCGAGAGCGGCGCGACGACTGACGACGCGGGGCCGGGCTGCAATTCCCGTGGGAGCAGACGCCCGGCTCCCGTCAAGGCCGCCGAGCTGCCGCCAGAACCGCCGTTCCTCGGCGAAGGCGCGCGCATGACCGGAGACCGCCCGCCAGGCCTTGAACTGCGCAAGCTCGGCCTCCGACACCGCGCCGGATGACAGGCGCACGACCCAGTCGCGCGCTTCCTTGCGGGCGCGGTCACTGATGGCTGGCGCTTGTCCTTCTCTCATCTGGCGTATCGCAGTATTGCCGATGCCCCAACAGACTTCTACGCTAAAGACGCGCGAAGCGGCAGTTTCTAAATGAAAATGGTCCGGCGGTTCCGGCACGTCAGTCCAGCATGTTTTCGCGGATGACCGCGAGATGCTCCAGCACGCGGCGGATATGGTAGAATACGGCCTGCTCGGTGATGCCGAAGCGGTCCGCGATCTCGCGGTGCGTTTTGCCCTCGAAGCGGCTCATCGTGAAGATGACGCGGCTGCGCTCGGGCATCTCCTCCAGCGCCGCGGCGACCGCCGCCAGTGCCTGACGTCCCATCAGAATGCGCTCCGGCGAGCATTCATCGTCGACCAGCCACAACAAATCGCGCACCTCGGCATCGATGGCTGCGCGTCGGCGCTCCTTGCGAACGTGATCTGTCGCGGTATTACGGACCACGCGGCGCACATAGGCGTCGGCGTTCTCGACTGTGGCGTCTGTGCCCCTGAGCTTGAGCCAACTCTCCTGCATGACATCGGCGGCGACGGCGGTGTTGCGAAGCTGCCGCCGCAAGGCCGCCTCGAGCGCAGGACGATGTCCGGCGAATGCACCGAGCAGACGTAGCAGAGTGGGCTTATCGACCATCGCAGGCATCGCGGGACGGATCAACACCGCACGCCGTCATGGCGCGCGGCTGACGCTCACCCATAGCCAATCGCGCCGCACTCCGCAAAGGAACGCAATCAAGAACTATTCCAGATTTTCGGCCAGGCGTTCGTTTCGCGAGGCGCGCCCGGCCATGACAGCCCCGGTCAAGTGCCCGCTGTTCGGTGAGCGAGTTGCCGGCGATATGTCACGATGCCAAAGGGTATGGCGCCTGAGCGATATGGTGCCATGCCCCTGAGAAACGGGCTGCGGAGGACAGAACGTCTACGTCGCGGCATGCCCGTGAGCGGACATGCTGCGTGGTAGATCCTGCGCTGCGTCGGGATGGAAGCTCGCGTGACTTGAGTTTTCTTTTTAGAGCCGATCTAAATTGTTGAGATTGAAGAGTTTTCAGCTTTATTCTACCAATCCGGTCCTGACCCGGCGACCGCGATCGGACGTTGACGGCCGGCTTGCGTTTGCATGGCTCAATCCGAGGACAATATGCGCGGCCACTCAGTCCAGACCCCAGTCGAGCGGCTTCACCGAAATCGGGAACGTTCCAGGTCTCCTGTGCGATATCTTTCATTGTATCTCAAGCGCCACGGAGTGGTGAGGCCGGCATGAGGGCGATCGGCAATCTTCTGTCCGAGATGTTTCGCCTGCATCATCGCGATCTCGTGCGCTTTGCCACGCGGCTGGTCGGCGACCGTGACGACGGCGAGGAAATCGCGCAGGACGCTTATATGAGCATCGCGGGGCGTGGGGCGCAGGCCGGCGCCATTGAGCATCCAAAGGCTTATCTGTTTACTGCCGCGCGCAATGCCGCCGTTGATTTCACCGTCCGACGAAAGATTGAATGGTCCTATCGTGTCGAGGTCGAGGGCATCGAGAGTCTTGCGTCGGAAAACGACCCGCTTGCGGCGTTCGAGCAAAGGCAACAGCTTGCCCGGCTCATCGTCGCGCTCAACGAACTTCCGCCAGCTTGCCGCCGCGCCTTCGTACTCAACAAGATCGAGGGGCGCAGCCATCAGGAGATTGCGCGCCAGCTCGGAATCTCTGTGAGCATGGTCGAGAAGCACATCATGCGTGCATTGCGGCAAGCTCGTGATCTGCGCCGCGACGACGGCTCTTTTTAAGAGACCGGGATTGAGGATTATGCCGCCCGATCTGGTCTATAGAGAGGGGAGCTGGATTCCATAGCTCCACAGTCTCTGATGGGTCGCCGTGAGCCGAGATCATCCCGAACGCCTGCCGCCGTCGACCGAAGTCTCCGACGAAGCCCTGCGCTGGGTCATGAGATTGCATTCGGGCTCCGCCACGGCCGCCGATCATCGTTGCTTTGAATCGTGGCGGACGCTCAGCGGCGAGCATGAGGCAGCCGCGCGGGAAGCGGAAGCCCTGTGGGTTGACGCCGGGAACCTTCACCTCGATCCGGTCACCGGCATTGTGAAGCCCGGCCGCCGCGGAAAGGGGCCGACGCGGCGCAAGGTTTTGACCGGCGCGGTGGCGCTTGCGACGCTGGGAGGAGGCGTATGGGCGAGCGGTGCCTTCCGCAACCATCGAAGCGCCGACTATGCCACGGGGCTGGGCGAGACGCGGACAGTGGCATTGCCGGATGGCTCCCGGGCAACATTGAATGCCCGTTCGGGGATTGCCCTGGCGTTCTCCCCGTCGGAGCGCCGCATCCATCTGGTTGAAGGGCAAGTCTTCTTCGAGGTTGCGCCTGACGGAATCCGACCGTTCCGGGTCGAGGTCAATGACATTCGCGCAACAGCGCTGGGCACGTCCTTCGATGTCGACTCCAATCTCGCGGATGGAGCCGTTTCGATATCGGTGACGGAGCACGCCGTGGATGTCGCTTCGCTCTCAGACCGGCGGCGCTCGGAGCCGGTGAGGGTTTTCGAAAGCCAGGCTGTCGTCATTGACGCGGAGGGTCGCATCGGCGCGATCGCAGCGCAATCGCCGTCGGTGACGGCGGCGTGGCGCAGCGGCATGTACATTGCCGAGAACAGGACGCTCGGCGATGTCGTGGCGGCTTTGCGAAGCTATCATCCAGGGTGGCTTGTCATCCGCGGAGAGGGAACGGCGAAGCTCCTCGTCAACGCGGTCCTGAACTTGCGGACGCCGGACGACTCGCTCGATGCTCTCGCGAGCGGACTTCCGATCATGGTGCGTCGAATCTCTCCATACCTGGTTGTTATCTCAAGCTGACGCTCGCCTGATTTTTTGCCTGCCCCGTTGAGGATTTTTGGCACCGGCCGGTCTTACTCTGTAAGGGCCGGGGAGGTGCGATGCCTTGGGAGGTGCGATGCCTTGGCGCCCTTGGGGAAATAGTCGGGAAGGGGCGTCGATGAATAGTCGAAAGCGGGGTCAGGTCTTCGGGGCCGTTCTAATGGCATCGACGGCAATCGTCGTGATTGCTTCGCTTGAGGCGGCAAAGGCGCAGCCTGCGCGCGCTGTCGCCTACAATATTCCAGCGCAGCCTCTGACTGCGGCGTTGACCGTCGTTGCACAGCGCAGCGGCTTGCGGCTTGCCTATAGCGCGGATCTTTCCGCGGGGCGCTCCGCGCCGGCATTGCAGGGCTCGTTCACTCCGGCGGAAGCGATCGGCCAGTTGCTTGCGGGCAGCGGGCTGACCTACCGTTTCACGTCGGCGAACACCGTCACGATCGAGCGTCAGTCGGCGTCGGCATCGGCAGCAGGGGCGGTCCCCGGCGCGATCTCGCTCGACACCATCGACGTGCAGGGACGGGCGACCAGCGATCCCGGCGCCACCGAGGGATCGGGTTCCTACACCACCACGCAGATGAGTTCGTCGACCGGTCTGCCGCTGTCGATCCGCGAAACGCCCCAGTCGGTGACCGTGATTTCGCGGCAACGCATGGACGACCAGAACATCCGCACCTTCAAGGACGCGATGGAGAATACCACCGGCATCACCTCGCAGAGCTGGGACAATGACCGCGTCGAATTCATGTCGCGCGGCTTCAAGCTGACCGAATTCCGCTACGACGGCGTGCCGGTCGATGCGGACGGTGCTATCGATCACGGGCTGTCGACGGTGGACATGGCCATCTACGATCGGGTGGAAGTCACCAAGGGCGCTAGCGGCTTGCTGCAGGGCGCCGGCAGTCCCGGCGCGGCCATCAATCTGGTTCGGAAGCGGCCGACCAGGATATTTCAGGGATCGATATCTGAAAGCGTCAGTTCCTGGAACAACTATCGGACCGATCTCGATCTCTCCGGGCCTCTCAATGAAGCCGGCACCGTGCGCGGTCGTTTCGCCGGCGCGTTTCTCGATGGCGATTCCTGGCTCGACCACTACCACAAGCGACGTAATGTGCTGTACGGGGTGATCGAAGCGGATCTCACCGACAATACCATGCTGACGATCGGCAGCGACTATCAAAAGGACAAATCGCGCGGCGCACAGTGGGGCGGGCTGCCTCTGTTCTTCTCCGATGGCACGCGGACCAACTGGGATGTATCGAAGAATCCGGGTGCGGTGTGGAGTCGTGATAACCTTTCGGTCAACACCTATTTTGTGACCCTTGAGCACAACTTCGACAATGGATGGAAGGCGATCGGATCGTTCAATCATCGCCGCAGCGTATCGGACTACATGCTGGGTTCCGCGAGCGGCGGGTTTCCCGATCCGGTAACCGGCGAGGGTGTTTCGCAGTTCATTTGGAAAGAGCACCCCCGGTCCATTCAGAATACCGTCGACCTCAAGGTCTCGGGACCGGTCGAAGTGATGGGGCGGACCCATGAATTGATGTTCGGCGTCATGTCGACGCATAGGTCAGAGCAGGGTCCCTATTATGACGACCCGTCCAACCCGTTTTTGGGCGGCCCGCCTACTTATGATCCTTCTGTTCCCAATTTTTTCACCTGGCGGGGTAATTCGTCAGTGCCTCCCTTCCAAATTTTGGGAAAGGTCGAGAGTTCCTATTCGCGCACCGGCACGTTTGCCGTAGCCCGTCTCAAGCCGGTGGACAAACTCTCGATCATCCTTGGCGGCCGGCTCGACTGGTGGAGCTTCAACGACAAGGGAACCTATATCGACCCGTTGGAAGAGTGGTTGTATCCGGCCGAATATTCCGTTAATGCTCGCATCACACCCTATGCCGGCATCGTCTATGACCTCACCGACATTTATTCGCTGTACGGCAGTTATACGAGCATCTTCGCTCCGGACGGTTTTCGCGATGTCAACCGCAATTTTCTCCCTCCGACCGAAGGCGACAGTTACGAGGCCGGCGTCAAGGCCGCCTATTTCGGCGGCGCGCTCAATCTCACCGCCGCGATGTTCATGATCCAGCAGAAGAACTTCCACGAATTTGCAGGGTTCGATCCGGTTACCGGAGACAACTACTACCGCTCGATCGATGGCGTTACGTCGAAGGGCTTCGAATTCGAGCTGTCGGGCCAGCTCGCTCCGGGCTTGCAGATCAATGCCGGCTATACGCATACGCACGCCAGGACGTCCGACGGATCGCTGGTCTATTCGTACATCCAGACCACGGCCCCGGAAAACGTGGTCAGGCTCTTTGCGACCTATCGCCTGCCGGATCAATGGGATCGATGGACCATCGGCGGCGGCGTCCGCTGGCAGGATACCGTTCACGGTTACGTCAATTCCAACCCGTTCGGCGAAAGGCAGGATTTGACGCAGGGCGATGTGTTCCTTCTCGACCTGATGGCGCGCTTTCGCCTGACCGAAAAGGTCGAGATCGCGTTCAATGCGACCAATCTGCTGAACCAGAAGTATTATTCCGTGTTCGGGAACTATGACACCGGCGTCTATGGCGAGCCGCGCCGCTACACCCTGTCCACCAAGTTCAAATTCTAAGCCGCTCGGGTGAGAGAGCTTGTGGCGACCTGGCTGGCCCGCGGTCTCAAAAAATTTGCAAGACGGGGTTCAAAAATCCGGTGCTCGATCGTCTTCATCATAGAGGGGCCTGTCATCTGAACCGGCGGGTATCTCCCCCGGAGGCGCGGCGGGCGGCGACGCAGCCGAGGGACGGGGGCCAAGGGACGGGGGCCAAGGGACAGTGGGAGTAAGTGGAACCGTAGCGCGCAAGAACTCCAGTGCCCGGCTGTGGTTTGTTGTTCACGGCTGGCTGGCGCTACCGATCTGGGCGTTTTTGTTCATTGTTTGTCTGACGGGATCGATTGCGACCGTCAGCCAGGAGATCGTGTGGCTGGCGGATCCGGCGGTGCGGGCCAATGCGCCGGCAGCGGATGCGCGGCTGCTCGGTTACGACGAGATTCTGGCGGCTGTGGAGCGCGAGGTGCCCGGCGCACGGGTGCGCTTCATTGCGCGGCCGGTGAAGTCGATCTTTGCGCTGACCGTCTCGGTCACGCGTCCCGACGGCAGCACTGGAACGCTCTACGTCAACCCCTACACCGGCGCTGTTCAGGGCGAGCAGGGCGAGTTCGACTTCCGTGATTTCGTGCGCGCGCTGCACGGTTGGCTGTTGGTGCCGTTCAACGACGGTTTCTCGCTCGGCTGGTATCTCGTATCGGCGCTGTCGATCCCGCTGCTCGGCTCGCTGATCACCGGGATCGTGGTCTACAAGCGGTTCTGGCGGGTTTATCTGCGGCCGCGCCTGCGTGTGAGCAAGGGCAGGCGGGTGTTCTGGGGCGACCTGCACCGGCTGGCGGGCGCATGGTCGATTCCGTTCATCGCCATCATGGCGGTGACGGCGGGCTGGTTCCTGGTCCGGGCGATCCTTGACGACAACCATATTTCCATCTCGACGGCTGGCGTGCCCCCGGTGGTGGCGAGGGGCGATGTCCCCGTCGTGGCCAAGGGTGCGCCGGCGCCGCGGATCACGCTGGGGCAGGCGGCGGAAGCGGTGCGGGCGCAACTGCCCGATCTCGAGCCGACTTTCGTGCAATTTCCGAGCAGCGCCTATGATCACATCAGCGTCGGCGGGCGGGGCGCCTATCCGCTGCTGTTCGAGACGGTCGACGTCAATCCTTACAACGGCAAGGTCGAACGGACGCGGCGCGTCTCCGACCGCTCCGCGCTCGAACTCGTCACCGGCTCGATGCGGCCCTTGCACACCGGCGACTTCGCCGGTGTCTGGCTCAAGCTGGTCTATCTGGTGTTCGGCCTGATTCTGACCACGCTGGTGTTCTCCGGGATGATGGTGTGGACCAGGCGCACCGCGATCGAGACGGTGAAGCTGGTGCGTGAGCGCAAGCCGGCGCGGCTCGGGCTGGAGGCTGCCGAGTGATGGTGGCGCTCGCATCCCCCTCGCGCGGCGCGTCGCTGTGGCAGCGCTGGCGCTTTCACCTGAGCGCGCTCGTGGTGATCGTGCCGATCGTTTTCACGCCGGCGTTCTTCCATGAGAATGCGTTTTTCGACGGCAAGAAGGGTCTCGGCGAGCGCGAGGTCGGCGCGATCGCGGTCGGGCCGTGGAGCGTGCGGCTGGCGGAGTTCAAACTGAAAGAGCCGGATGCGGAAGGCCGCGCCGGTTACGCCAAGGAGTTTGCGCTGGCGCTATGTCCGGCCTGTGTCGATCAGGTCAAGGCCGCCTACCTGCGCGTCGGCAAGCCGCGCAACATCCGCACCATGGGTGCGCTGTTCTCCGGCACCCCTTATCGGCAGACGGCGGAGATGCGGATTCCGGATCGAACCACCGCTGACGATGAGTTGTGGCTCACCCTGGAGGGCTGGGACGGGACGCTGCATCAGGCGACGATCCCGATCCGCACCGCGTCGCCCCTGATGGCCGCCTGGCTCGAGAAGGCGAAGCGATGATGCGCGCGCTCCGGGCAAGCGGATGGATCGTCGCGGCCGTCAGCGCCATGGCTCTATCTATCAGCACGGCATGGGCGCATCCGCCGTTCTGCATCTGCAAGATGATCGATGCGACGACGGTGCGTTGCGAGGGCGGCTTCGCCGATGGCACCGGCGTCCCGGGGGTCAAGCTGGATGTGATCCGCTACGACGAGAGCGTTGTGCTGGAGACGAAGTTCAGCGCGGATTCGACCGTGAGCTTCAAACGGCCGGAGGGCGAGTTCTACATCCTGTTCGATGCCGGTCCCGGGCAGTCGTTCGACGTCGACTACAAAGATATCCGGTGAGGGGCCGGCGATCATGAACGCCCCCATGCCTCCGGATGATGCGGACAGCGTCATCGTGCCGCCGCCATGGACGCCGCCGGCCCGCGCCGCGCGCAGGTCCGGGAAAATCATCCTTGGCGTGTGCTTGGCCGGTCTGGTTGCGCTCGGCACGCTTGTCCTGATGGGATTGCGCGCGCCGTCGCCGGACAGCCTCTATGAGACCGTCGTCGTCAAGCGGCAGGACATCGAGAGCACGGTCACCGCGACCGGCAAGATCCAGCCGCACGCCTATGTCGATGTCGGGGCTCAGGTCTCCGGCCAGTTGAAGCGTCTGCACGTCGCTGTCGGCGACAAGGTGACGGCGGGGCGGGTGGTGGCGGAGATCGACGCCGAGGTGCAGGGGGCCAAGGTCGAGGGCATCGAGGCCGACCTGGCGCGGCTGACGGCCGAGATGGCCGAGCAGGAAGCCGGGCTCGCATTTGCCAAACGCAATGTCGAGCGGCACCTGACGCTCGCACAGACCAGCGCGGTCTCGAAAGCCGCCCTCGACGAGGCGTCGCGCGACCGCGACATCCTGATTGCCCGCATCGACGCCTCCAAGGCCCGCATCCGCCAGATGCAGGCGGATCTTCGGGCGCAGACAGCGGCGCTGCGCTACGCCCGCATCACCGCGCCGATGGCCGGCACCGTGGTCGCGGTCGATGCCAAGGAAGGCCAGACCCTCAATGCGAACTACGACACGCCGCTGATCCTGCAGATCGCCGACCTCGACACCATGACGGTGTGGACCGACGTGTCGGAGGCCGATGTCGTCAAGCTGCGCGAGGGCATGCCGTTGTGGTTCACCACGCTCGGCCAGCCGGATCGCAAGTGGAATGCGACGCTGCGGCAGATCCAGCCGGCGCCGCGCCGTCCCGACAAGAAGGCCGAGGCCACCAAGGCCGGGGCGCAATCGGGCAATGTCGTGCTCTACACGGCGCTGTTCGACGTCCCCAACGAGGACGGCAGCCTGAGGGCGGGAATGACCGCGCAGGTGTTTTTCGTCACCGCCGCGGCGCGGAACGCCCTCGTGGTCCCGGTCGCCTCGCTCAACGACAAAAGCGAGATCCGGGTGCTCCGGAACGACGGGACCGTCGCCGTCCGCAAGGTTCAGACCGACGTTCGCACCCGCTTTCTGGTTGGGATCACGAGCGGGGTGGCGGACGGCGAGCGGGTCATCACCGGCATCAAGGCCGCCGGGCCGCCGGCGAAGCTGAGGGTGGAATCATGAGCGTGCCGCGCACCCCGCTCATCGAACTCGCAGGTGTCTGCCGTTCCTATCGCAGCGGCGATGTCGTCACCCACGCGTTGCGCGGCGTCGACCTGTCGATCGATGCCGGCGAGTTCGTGGCCATCATTGGCGCCTCCGGCTCCGGCAAGTCGACGCTGATGAATATTCTCGGCCTGATCGACCGGCCGAGCCGCGGCGCCTACTGGTTCGGCGGCCGGGACGTCGCGGGATTGAACCGCGACGAGCTTGCCGCGCTGCGCCGGGGCTGCTTCGGCTTTATCTTCCAGCACTACCATCTGCTCCCGACGGTGAGCGCGCTCGGCAATGTCGAGATGCCGGCGGTCCATGCCGGCGCGCCGCGAGGTTATCGCCACGCCCGTGCGGCTGCGCTGCTGGCGCGGCTCGGCCTCGCCAACCGCATCACCAATCGTCCCTCGCAATTGTCGGGCGGCCAGCAGCAGCGCGTCTCGATCGCGCGCGCGCTGATGAACGGCGGCGGCGTTATCCTCGCCGACGAGCCGACCGGCGCGTTGGACTCGAAGAGCGGGGCGGAGGTGCTGGCGATCCTCAAGGAGCTTGCGGGAGCCGGGCACACGATCATCCTCATTACTCACGACGCCAGGGTCGCCGCCGCGGCCGAGCGCATCATCCGCATCGAGGACGGTCTGATCGTCTCCGACAGCGGCCGCGCCGCCAGGGTCTCGTCGTCGATTGCGGTTGCCGCATGGCAGGCCAAT
>Ga0209933_1001141_pt1 | contig 29524 bp, 27 predicted proteins | sample ThiBiot_300_biof_FD_183944 | JGI IMG/M metagenome (GOLD analysis project Ga0209933, IMG submission 183944) | Wastewater bioreactor microbial communities from Cape Town, South Africa - Thiocy_cont_300_biof (SPAdes) | ecosystem: Engineered > Bioremediation > Thiocyanate > Unclassified | place...
TCGACGACCATGTCCCGCAGATGGACGGCGACACGCCCTGGAACCATCGCGGCCGCGCCCATGCGATCGGCTACATGCAGGGGCTCCTCAGCATGGCCGAACGCGCAGCGTGACCGGAGCGCGGCCTGTCACAGCGCTTGGCCGCCAGGGCTGCAGCAAGCAGAATCGCCGGTTGGATCGCAGCTTGCGATGCAGCCCGAAACACTACCCAATGCGCTGCGCATCACAAAGCCAATCCATTGAGTATATTGGTCAATTTTACATTTGATGTGTGAGGCGGCGGGCTGCGTCCACCGCCGTTCCGCCGATCGGACTCCTCGTCGCGCTGCAACGATATTGTCTCGGCCGCCAAGCCGCGTTCTCGGCCGCTTGCAGGCGGTGACCGGGCGGTGACCGGGCGGCGGGCTGTTCGGAAATCCCGCTCCATGTCCCGCTGAAGGGAACCTTCGCCTTCCGGCTGACTGGGGGACTAAAGCCCGGTTGCGGCGCCCGCGGTGCGCGTGTCGTGTGCCCTCCGCGACGCGCAGCCGGCGCGATCGACGAGTGGGCCGGCAGAGGAGACGAGATGGACTGGAGTTCGATGTTCTTTCAGAACTGGCAGGGCATCGTCCGGACGGTGATCGTCGGGCTGCTCGCCTATGCGACGCTGGTCGCCTTTCTGCGGATTTCCGGCAAGCGGACGCTGGCGAAGCTGAACGCTTTCGACCTCGTGGTCACGGTCGCACTCGGCTCGACGCTGTCCGCCATCCTGCTCCAGGAATCGGTGGCGCTCGCGGAGGGCGCCACGGCGCTCGCTCTGCTCATTCTCGCCCAGTTCGCCGTCACCTTCCTCTCGGTACGATCGCCGGCCTTCGCCGGCGCGGTCCGCTCCGAGCCCGCCCTTCTGGCGCGGGACGGCGCGTTCTGCGAGGCGGCCATGCGCCGCGAACGCATCACAAAGCCCGAAGCCCTCAGCGCCGTCCGCTCCAGCGGCGGGCGCGGCATCGAAAATGTCGAGAGCCTGATCCTCGAAAGCGACGGCAGCATCAGCGTCCCGCTCAAGTCCTGAGCGGCGCGCATGGCGCGGGTGCCGTCGGCGGCGAAGCGCGGCGCTAGCGCGCCGCCCCTTCCGCTTCCGGCCCGGGGTCGGCTGCATCCTTGCAGTAGTGGCGGATGACGCGCTTCAGCGTCAGCCCCTGCACGGCGATGGTGAAGATGACGGCGCAGTAGGTGGCCGTGAGCAGCATCGGCTTCGCGGCCGTTTCGGGCAGCGACAGCGCGAGCGCGATCGAGATGCCGCCCCGCAGGCCGCCCCAGGTCAGGATGGCGATGCTGCCGGGCGCGAAGGATTGCCAGCGCCGCAGCGCGATCACCGGCAGCGAGGTCGCGGCGAAGCGCGCGGCGACGACGAGCGGGATGATGCAGAGCGCCAGCAGCGCATGCGAGGCGTTGAAGCGCAGGACCAGCACTTCGAGGCCGATCAGAAGGAACAGGATCGAGTTGAGGATTTCGTCGACCAGCGTCCAGTAGCCGAAGAGGTAGCGCTGCGTCTGGTCGCTCAGCGCATCCTTGGGCCCGCGGTTCCCGAGATAGAGACCCGCGACCACCACCGCGATCGGCCCGCTGGCATGGAGCCGGGAGGCGAGGGCGAAGGCCGCCATGGCCAGCGCGATCGAGATCATCACCTCGATGACATAGTCGTCGATGCGGCGCGAGGCGCGATAGGCGAGATAGCCGGCGGCAAGGCCGATGAGGACGCCGCCGACCGTCTCGACGACGAGCATCTCGGCGATGGCGAGCGGCGCGAGGTCGCCGGTCCCGGTCGCGACGGCGAGCAGGACGGAGAACAGCACCACCGCGACGCCGTCATTGAAGAGGCTCTCGCCCGACATGTCGATCTCCAGCGAGGGCGGGACCGTCACCGTCTTCAGGATCGCGAGAACCGCCACCGGATCGGTCGGGCTGATCAGGACGCCGAAGACGAGCGCCCAGACGAAGGGGATCGTGACGCCGAGCAGCGGCGCCAGCAGCCAGAGCCCGGTGCCGACCAGCGCCGTCGAGACCACGACCCCCATGGTGGCCATGGTGCCGACCGACCATGCGCGGCGCCTCAGGCGCGAGAAATCGACATGCAGCGCGCCCGCGAAGAGCAGGAAGGCGAGCATCCCGTCGAGGACGATGCGCTGGAAATCGATATGGCGGATGATGCTCGCGAGCTCGTCGGAAAGGGCGACATCGGGAACGAGCAGCTCGGCGGCGATCAGGAGCAGCGACGAAACGAGGCCCATGAGCATCAGCCCGATCGTGTGCGGCAGGCCGATATAGACATGGTTGACCCAGGCGAAGCCGGCCGTCGCCGTCAGCAGCAGGGCGAGCAGGTCGAAGATCGAGGGCAAGCCTAGAAGCCTCCCGGAGCCATCTGGTGCGCGGGCATCATGGCATGATCGAGATGCGACATGATCCAGATCGAGCCCAGCACCAGGAGGACCACGACGAAGACGCCGAAGGCGAGCGCGAGGGCGTTGTTGGTGTTGTCCGGCCCGGTCGTCAGATGCAGGAAGAAGACGAGATGGACGCCCATCTGCGCGATGGCCAGCACGACGAGCGCCGAGATGACGGCCGGGGCATAGACGAGATCGGTCATGACCACGGCGAAGGAGGCGGCCGTGAGCAGCAGGGCGAGGCCGAAGCCGATGATGTAGCCCGTGAGCCCGCCGATCGGCTCGCGATCGTTGACGACCTCCTGGCCGGGCGCGGCATCGTCCATGTCGGGGACATGATCCTCGTGGCTGTCGCGCGTGCTCATGAACTCGCTCCCAGGAGGTAGACGAGGCTGAAGATCGCGATCCAGACGATATCCAGCGCGTGCCAGAACAGGTTGAAGCAGTGCAGCCGGCGGAGGATGTCGTCGCGGAAACCCTTGACCGCGAGCTGCGCCATCATGGTGGCGAGGAAGAGGAGGCCGAGCCCGACATGCAGCCCGTGACAGCCGACAAGGGCGAAGAAGGACGACAGGAACGCGCTCCGCGACGGCCCGGCGCCGTCGGAGATCATCGTCGCGAACTCCTGGAGCTCCAGGAGGAGAAAGCCGGCCCCGAGCAGGCCGCTGACCGCCAGCCAGACCTGCGTGAAGAGCTGGTCGCGCCGGTGGCTGGCGAGGCTCGCAAGGCCGCAGGTGAAGCTCGAGGTCAGCAGCAGCCCCGTCTGGATGGCGACACGCGGCAGATCGAACAATTCGCGTCCGGTCGGCCCGCCTTCCGTCGCCCCCGACAGCACGGCATAGCCGGCGAAGAACGCCGAGAACATGATGATGTCGGAGAGGAGGAAGATCCAGAAGCCGTAGCTGACGGTGACATAGCGCGAGGCCGGGCCGCCTTCGCCGACCCCCGCGCCGCCGTCATGGCGGCCGAGGCGATAGGGGTCGTGCGCGCCGCTGCGGCTGGAGATGTCGCTGGGCAGGCCGCCCGTGGCCGTGGTTGCGCTCATGCCGCTTCCTCCCTGCGCCGGTACCATGCCTCGCGCACCCGCAGCCTCTCGCGGTCGATGCGCGCGACCTCTTCGGCGGGGATCTCCACTTCCGCCTCGTCGCGCCAGGCGAAGACGACGAAGGTGGCATAGGCGCCGATGAAGCCGAGGATGGCGAGCCACCAGATGTGCCAGATCAGCGCGAAGCCGATCGCGGTCGCGAAGAAGGCGGTCAGGAAGCCCGTCGCGCTCCGCTTCGGCATCTCGATCGGCTCGTAGCTGTCCGGCGCCTCGAGGGGCTGGCCCTCGATGGAGCGCTGCTTGACGCTCCAATAGGGCTCCTCGTTCTCGACATGCGGCAACCGCGCGAAGTTGAACGCCGGCGGCGGCGAGGAGGTCGACCATTCGAGAGACCGTCCGTCCCATGGATCGCCCGTCTCGTCGCGGAGGCTCTCGCGCCGGCGGATGGAGACGACGAGCTGGATGATCTGGCAGGCGGCGCCGGCCATCATCACGGCGACGCCGAGAAGCGCCACCAGCAGCGGCGGCCCCCAGCCCTCGACGGGAACGCGCTGCAGGCGCCGCGTCATGCCCTCGAGCCCGACGAGATAGAGCGGCGCGAAGACGAGGATGAAGCCGGCCAGCGTCAGCCAGAACGCCGCCTTGCCCCAGCCTTCATGCAACCGGAACCCGAAGGCCTTGGGGAACCAGAACGTATAGCCGGCGAAGGAGCCGAACAGCACGCCGGAGATGATGACATTGTGGAAATGCGCCACCAGGAACAGCGAGTTGTGCAGCACGAAATCCGCGGCCGGCACGGCGAGCAGCACGCCGGTCATGCCGCCGACCGTGAAGGTGGTGATGAAGCCGAGCGCCCACAGCATCGGCGTGTCGAAGCGGATGCGCCCGCCATACATCGTGAAGATCCAGTTGTAGATCTTCACGCCCGTGCCGACGGCGATGATCGAGGTGGCGATGCCGAACGCGGCGTTGACATTGGCGCCGGCGCCCATCGTGAAGAAATGATGCAGCCAGACCGTGAAGGAGACGACGCAGATGAACAGCGTCGCCGCCACCATGGAGCGGTAGCCGAACAGCGGCTTCGAGGAGAAGGTGGAGAAGATCTCGGAGAAGACGCCGAAGGCCGGCAGCACGAGGATATAGACCTCCGGATGGCCCCAGGCCCAGATGAGGTTCACGAACATCATCGGGTTGCCGCCGCCGGCATTGGTGAAGAAATGGAAGCCGAGATAGCGGTCGAGCGTCAGCATCGCCAGCGTCGCGGTGAGGATCGGGAAGGCGGCGACGATCAGCATCGCGGAGGCGAGCGAGGTCCAGCAGAAGATCGGCATGCGCAGATAGCCGAGGCCCGGCGCGCGCATCTTCAGGATGGTGGTGACGAGATTGACGCCGGTGAAGAGCGTGCCGACGCCGGAGATCTGGATCGCCCAGAGATAATAGTCGACGCCGACGCCCGGCGAATAATCGAGCTCGGAGAGCGGCGCATAGGGCAGCCAGCCGGTGCGCGCGAACTCGCCGATCACCAGCGAGAGATTGACGAGCAGCGCGCCGGAGGCCGTCAGCCAGAAGCCGACCGAATTCAGCGTCGGAAAGGCCATGTCGCGGACGCCGAGCTGCAGCGGCACGACGAAATTCATCAGGCCGATGATAAAGGGCATCGACGCGAAGAAGATCATGATCGTGCCATGGGCGGAGAAGATCTGGTCGTAATGGTCCGGCGGCAGATAGCCGGGGCCGAACAGGGTCGCCGCCTGATGCGTGCGCATCATGATCGCGTCGACGAAGCCGCGCAGCAGCATCAAGGCGGCGAGCACGATATACATGACGCCGATCCGCTTGTGGTCGACGGAGGTGATCCACTCGCGCCAGAGATAGGGCCACCAGCCGCGGATCGTGACCCAGCCGAGCACGCCGACCGCTGCGAGGAACACGACCAGCGCCGCGACGAGCGGGATCGGCTCGTCGAGCGGGATGGCGGAAAGGTCCAGTTTGCCGAGCATGGTTCAGCCCCCTCGCTTGGCCCCGAGAGCCGTCGTCCGGATCGTCCCGGCAGGCGCGGTGCAGAGATTGGCGCCGGGAACGTCCGCAGCGCTTTCGGCGGCGCTTCCGGAGAGGCTCTCCGCGCGGGCTTCCGGGTGCACGTCGGGCGCGCCGCCGCGGCCGCCGCTCGGCCCCGGCGCGGGCGGGATCTCCTGGCGGACGATCGCGTCGAAGAGCCCGTCCTGCACCTCGCCATAGGCGGAAGGCGGCACGTCTTTGCTCTGGAGCGCGAGGGCGCGATAGCTCTTGGCGTCGAGAACGCCCGGCCCGTCGGCGACCGCCGCCGCCCAGCCGGAGAACGCCTCCGCCGGCACGACATGGACCGTGAAATTCATGCCCGGAAAGCCGGAGCCGCTGTAATGCGCGCCCTGGCCATAGAGCTCGCCCGGCCGGTCGGCCTGGAGGTTGAGCTCGCTCTCCATGCCGTTCATCGCATAGATCATCGAGCCGAGCTGCGGCACGAAGAAGACGTTCATCACGCTCGCCGAGGTCAGGCGGAAGCGGACCGGCGTGCCGGCGGGGATCGTCAGTTCGTTGACCGTCGCGATCCGCTGCGCGGGATAGATGAAGAGCCATTTCCAGTCGAGCGCGACGGCCTCGATCTCCAGCGTCTTGTCGGCCGGGCCGAGCGGACGGCGCGGGTCGAGCGCATGCGAGCCGTAATAGATGAGCCCGCCGAGAAAGAGGATCGTCAGCGTCGGGATCGACCAGACGATGAGCTCGATGCGGCCCGAATAGGTGAAGCCCGGCCGGTAGCGCGCCTTGCTGTTGGAGGCGCGGAACCACCAGGCGAAGACGAGCGCGCCGATGATTGTCGGCACGACGATGACAAGCATCACGGCGAGCGAATTCAGGAGAATCTGCCGGTTGCCGTCGCCGACCGGACCTTGCGGATCAAGAACCCCGCCGCCGCAGCCCGCGAGCAGGAGCCCGCCCGCCACGAGCGGAAGAGTGCGCAGCATCGTCCTCACATCCTAGGGCCCCGGCTCCATTGCAGAAGGCGCCCGACGAAAGGCGCCTTGGCCGGAACTAGGGTGAGGCCGGAATGTTCCGTGGGGGCGGTGCTAGGGCGCTTTGAGTGGTGTGCTAACTCGACCGCCACCTATTGATTGGCTAGCGCCGACGGTGACGGCCTCCTCAAACCCGCGCGCTGCAGGCCGCCGCAGCAGAGACACTGTTGCCCAGAAGCAACCGAAATCAGGCGGCTACTTTCCGAGGCTCTCAATCAGCGGGGGCGCACTGGGCGTGGGGTCAACAATGGGTCGATGACGATCTTCATTCCAGCTGGCCGATAGCCGTCATGACGCATCTTGTCGACCGTGGCATGACGGACATATTCGTACTTTGCGCCGCTACCGAAGCGCTCGACAAAACGCTTCAAAACGAGACGCCCGCGGAACGTCTTGCGCCAAGTCCCGTTCCGCAATTCTTCCCTACGATCCTGAAGTATCTTTTCGCAAAGACTATTTAAGGAGACCTCCGAAAGAGCGCCAACAGCCAACTCATCAATCCGTTCACGAGCTATCTTAATGGAATTATGATAATCTTGCCCTATTGTTCTCGACAGCGGACTCACTCGTATCTCTGCTGCTCCCACAACGAGATCATTAACGTGGCTCTGGATCGAATGGAGAACTAGTTTATTGATTGTATCTGCAGCGCAGGAGGTTAGCTCAGATTCTACGTCCTCTTCCTTAAGAGTAAGGCTGGGACCCACGATCGAGCGGATGGCTGCGAACAAATACTTCGGTTCAAGCAAGAAGTTTTCGATATGATAGGCGTCCCACCTAGCTTGCCTTACGCCGCTTGTCGTCAGGCCTCTTTCGTCGTCTTGGTCGACTATCGAGTATATCTCCATCCCCGGTAGTCGGCCGGCCTTTACGAGTGATTCGAGAAGACCGTGAAGACCGCGAACGCGTACTTTATTGGTGCCGGATATAAGGTTGGCTGTTTCAGCGAGTTCTGGGAATAACTCACTGGTCATCCATAAATCAAATTCGGCGTGCTCACCTTCAAATATTACTACGCGACCGCCTGGCGTGTAGGAGGCAAGATCACCAACCAGATCAATTATAGCCTTTTCAAGCTCCATATCAACGCTGATAGATTGAGCCTGGTTTCTAGCGTCTGCGGCATACGCGATTGGCGTAACGTGAAAGACGCTGAAGCCCTTTCTGCCAACGCTATCGCGAAGAATGGCATCGGAATGTGTTATCAGCCAGATCTGATCGCCAAGTGCCGTGGCAAGATGTCTATGATAAAATGTAGCTAGCTTACGAGTAAGCTTTGGATTGAGATGAAGCTCTGGCTCATCAAGTAATATTACAGAATTTCTTGGAGCGGAGCTTCGAAGGCGAAGGTATCCATATAATATTTCTTTCTCACCGGAACTGAGTTCGTCGAGGTCATGAACTTCGCTTCCCTCAACACGAACAGGAAATCTGAGAGATCCTTCCCCGTCGGCCTGTGGGCCAAGAAATTCCTTGTGAGGAAAGAAATCTGAAAATAGTTCCTTAAGCGTGTTAGTGAGATCAGCAGTGGAGGCAATTGGATAGCCGGCCTTGGCGGCCAGAGCCTCTTTGACATAAGCCGCTGCCATTTCACTTTTAACGTTTCCGTATTTTGAGTTGTAATTGTAAAGGGCACTTTGGCGGCGTTGCTCATCACTTGATTCGATGCTTACATTGATATTTTGGAGCGTCTCGCGACCATATAACCTGTGAGGTCCGTGGTAATCGACAACGCCAATGTGATGAGGGTCGAAGGTGCTAAATACGAGCTCAAGTACTTTCGATGGATTAAACTGGGGAATCGAGCCTGGATCGACGTACACACGCGCAGTGATCGATTCAAGGTCGATTTCTTTGTCAAAAATCTGCTTATCCTCAGCGGCCTTCTGTAAGACCTCCGGCTGGCGGGATCTGAACTGTGATGTGAATGGAGCAGCGTTCAGAGTTCTCCAAGGGTAGATTTCGGGCACTACAGCTCGCCACGCCTGGTCTAATATTAGCCTTTCGGAACGTTCCTTAAGGAATTCGCGCTCTGCCTCATGAATCGAGACGTCAATCTCTATCGTAAGAGGCAGGGCGGGATTGTTGAAGAGCTTTAGGAAGGCCCTAGGATCGTTTGCAAAATTGATCTGGAACTCGTTGAACCATTGATGAAACTCGTTTTGCTGATACCCGCCGTAGACTGATTTCACCAACCTGATGGCATCGAGAACGCATGACTTTCCGGACCCATTTTGGCCAGCGAGCACCACGATCTCTTGCAGCCCGTTCAATTCAATAGAGCGTAGCCCTCTAAAGTTCTCAACAAGCACTCGGGTGATACGCATGAGACAGTCCTCGGTGTCGCACGTAGACAGTTGCCAGTTCGCAGCCTGATTATTCTATTTCTTCGCGGGGCAAAAATCGAGGTTGAGGCTGAGTGCGCGAGCCGACGGCAGCCTAAATGGACCAAATTTATCCAATTCTCCAAAGAAAGGCGTCTGCTAGAGAGTTGTCGTTGAGCTCGATTTCGCTTCGTCTTCGAGAGGCCCGGCGCGATTCGAGTCTGGTTTCGACTGATCGGATAACGGCGCCAAATCGAAATCCGGACATCACCCATGCCCCGAACATGTGCGTTTTCGGGGCTCGATCGGCGGAGGCGGTGTCCACTCATTGCAGCCTCAGCGGGGCCGAAGCCGCTGCGCCTGCGTCGTTCAAGCTGCCTTCGGCGGTTCTGATGACCTCTCGACAACATCGCCTATGCCCGCGCCCTAGAACCGCGCAAACCGTTGCTCGACCTTTTTCGCGAAGTGTTCGCGCGCCTCCGGCGAGATCTCGTAGATGGAGTGCTGCGCGAGATAGAGGTGCTTGACGCCGCGGCCGGCGCAGGTGGTTTTCAAGCCGCGCAGCAGCACTTTTCGCGCCGGGTCCTGCATCAGGAGCTTGTTGTAGAACCAGGGCGAGCCGCAGGTGGTGACCACGCCCATCCGCGTGAGGTTCGAGAGGGCCGGCTTGATCAGGCCTCCGCCCGGCGGCTGTTCAAAGGCGATGCCGGGGCGCCAGACCCGATCGAAATAGCCCTTGAGGATGGCCGGCATGCCCGACCACCAGGTGGGGAAGCAGAAGACGCAGGCCTCGGCCCATTGCAGCGCCTCGATATAGACCGCGAGGTCCTGCGGCGGCGGCGCTGGCGGTTCCCCGTGCCCGTGCCATTCCTCCGCCCCGAGCATCGGGTCGAACTTCATCGCATAAAGGTCGAAATCGATGACCTCGTCGCCCCTGGCCTCGAGCGCCCTGAGGATGCGCTGGTGCAGCGAGGCGTGGTAGCTGTCGGCCGCCGGATGCGCATAGACGACATTGACCTTCATGGCATGCGCCCCCTGCGCCCCGTCGGATCAGTCCGCGGGGCGCATCGCCGGATTCCACACGACTTGCCGCAACTGTCCATCGCGGATCGCGAAAATATCCGGCGTACCCGCCGTAGGATGTTCCGAGCCGGCGGCGGCCGGGGCAGGCGGTGATCCCGCCCCCGCCTTGGTGCGCTGTCTCCGCTCAGGCCTTCTTGGCGAAGGCCTGCAGCTTGGCGATGAAGTCCTGCATGATCGGGTTGCGCTCGACATAGGTGACGTAGCGCATCAGATGCCGGCTGCGGTCGGTGCTGTAGGTGAGGTTGTCGGTCATGATCGGCGTCGGGACGAGCACGCTCGGCGTCCAGCTGTCGTCGATGAGCCAGGCGACGGCCGCCATGTCCCAGATCTCCTTGGCCCAGCCGGTGTGATCGTCGGCATATTCCTTGAACCGCATCGCCAGGAACTTGCCGATCTCGCCATAGGGCTCGACATAGCGCTCGATCTCCGGAACCGTCGAATGCAGATGCGAGACCACGCCCCAGCAGGGCAGGATGACGAGCGGGACGCCGGAATCGAACAGGACCTGCGTGCCGCCGATATCCTGCTTGAGGTTGAACTCCTTCTGGTTCGGCCATTCGAGCGAATTGCCGCCGAGCCAGACCACCACAGTGCGGTCGATGATGTCCGGCGCCTTCAGGAGCGCCGAGGCGATGTTGCTGATCGCGCCGATGGCGATCACATAGAGCGGGTCGTCGATCGAGGCGCTGCGCGCCCGCGCGATGAGATCGTCGACCGCCGGCGCTTCGAGCGGCTTCTTGTCGAAGCCGACATAATCGGTGACGCCGCGATAGACGAAGCCCTCCGACTTGACGTCGAGCCGCTCGAGCAGGGCGAGGATCTCGCCATAGCTGAGCTCCATGCCATCGCCCGGTCCGGTCGAGCGGCTGTTGAAGAACGGGCAGGCATAGATCGCCTCGAGCTGGATGCGCTCCGGCGAGAGGATCGCCTGCACCAGCGCGAACTGGTCGTCGATCTCGTTATAGGTGTCGGTGTCGAGAACGGCGCGCAGCTTGCCCTTGCGCGGAGCGAGCAGCTTGAGGCGGTCGGCGTCTGTGAGGGCCAATTGTTGTCTCCCGTTGAATAATGTTGAATTCTGTTGAACGAGCCTATTCCTTCCCGCCCGTCGAGGCGACAGAACTCGTGAAATATTGCTGGAACACGACGAGGATGATCATCGGGATGAGCGAGACGAACATCGCGCCAGCGAAGATGACGCCGAAACTGACATCGTAAGCGCTGGAAAACTGCGCGATGGCGACCGCCGCGACCTTGAGATCTGTTCGTGGCGCGATCAGAAGCGGCCAGAGATAGGCCTGCCATTGGAAGATGAACATGATGAGGCCGGCGCTGATCAGTGCCGGGACGCTGAGCGGCAGGTAGATGCGCCAGAAGATCTGGAAATAACCCATGCCGTCGACAAGCCCCGCCTCACGCAAGTCCTTCGGCAAACCGAGGAAGAATTGCCGCAGCAGGAACACGGTCAGCCCGTTGCCGATGCCGGGAAGGATGAGGCCGAGATAGGTATTCTGCAGTCCGAACCCGCGCATGACATTGTAGAGCGGCACCGCGATCGCGTCGAAGGGGATCAGGAAACTGACGATCATGACCGTGAAGACCAGAGACCGCCCAGGAAATTCGATCACGGCCAGCGCGAAAGCGGCCATCGCGCAGACGACGAGGCCGCCGGCCACGGTCGCGACGGCGACGAAGATCGAATTGAAGATCGCCCGCGCGAACGGGCTCATCCACAGCGTAACGATGTTGTCGAATGTAACGCGGTTCGGAAGGAAGGTCCAGATACGCAGCGGCGAAAGATAACGGAAGATATCGTCTTCCGGCCGGAAAGCGCTGATGCACACCCAATACAGTGGAAATACGAAAAGGAGCCCGAACGTGACGATAAGCACCATCTGGAAGCTTCGGCGCGCGCTCATATTCATCGCGACTGCTCCCCGCTGTCATTCATGAGGCGGAACTGGACCAGGACAACAATCAGAACGAGCAGCACCAATACAACGGTCGCCGCCGAAGCGCTGCCTCTGTCGCCCTGCAGAAAAGCACGAGTATAGACCTCGTTCATGATGAGATTCGTCGATCCCTGCGGCCCGCCTTTAGTCAGGATCTGCACCGGCGCGAAGACGAGGAAGTTCGCGACGGTATCGGCGACCAGCACGAAAGTCAGCGGTCTTCTTAGTTGCGGCAGCGTCACATAGCGGAAGCGTTGCCAGCGATTGGCGCCGTCGATCGTCACTGCCTCATAGAGCGATTTCGGGATATCCTGCAGGCCGGCAATGAGAAATGTCATCCAGTACCCGACGCCAACCCAGCTCACCATCAGGATAATGCAGGCGAGCGCCTGGTCGGGCGATGTCAGGAAAGGCTGCGGGCCGATGCCGAACGGCGCCAGCACCGCGTTGATGAGACCATCCGGTCGGAAGGCCACCGCCCAGATAACGGCCGAGACGCTCTGCGGGATTGCGACCGGCAACAGGATGAGCGTGCGCCAGAAGCCGGTGGTCGGCAGGCGGTTGTTCATCAATAGCGCGAGCCCCAGCGCCGCCGCGATCTGCAAGGGATTGACGATGATCGAATAGATCAGCGTGATCCAGAGCGAGTTGCGGAAGACGGGGTCGCCGAAGATGTAGGTATAGTTTTCGAAGCTGTAGCTGGTTGCGCGCGGCGCCAGCAACGAATAGTGCACCGCAACCAGCGCCGGCCACAGGCGCAGCACGATTACCGAGATGATCGCCGGCGCCAGGAAGAACAGCGCGGCATAGAGGTTCCTGCGACGGTTCATCTGCCCGCTCCCCTCGGCTTCGATGATGAGGGCGCACCGGAGAACCGGCGCGCCATCTGGTGAGGCCTTACTGGATACGGGCCAGCGTGGAGTTGAGCTGGTCCTGCGCCTGCTGCAGCGTGGTCGTGACATCGGCGCCGTTGCGGATGTCGCTGAACGCCCGGTTCATGATCTCCTCGAAAGCCACATAGCCGATCGAGCGCGGACGGCTGACAGAATTCTTGGCCAGCTCGTAGGTCATGATCTCCTTGGCGGCCGGCCCGACATCCGGATTGAGGGCAGCAATGCCGTCGATATAGGTCTTGTAGGCTTCCTCGTTGGTCGGCGGGATCGGGTTGTTGGCGACCGAAAGCAATGCGCCTTCCGGGTTGATCGACATATACTCGACGAACTTCTTCGCCTCGTCCGGATGAGCGGCGTAGGGGCTGATGCCCACTGCCCAGCTGTCGGTGGGCACGACCGGCTTGCCGCCCTTGAAATAGGGGACGGGAGCGACGCCGTATTTCAGGCCCTCTGCCGCGTTGAAGGGACGGAATTGCCAGGGTCCGCCAATGTAGAACGCGACATCACCGCTTGTGAAGACGGAACTCATCTGGTCGTTCGGGACGCCGCGAGGCGCGATACCGTCCTTGAACAGCGATGAATAGAACTCCGCCGCCTCGATCCATTTCGGATTGGTGATATCGGGCGTCAGGTTGTCCGGTCCGGTCAGGCCGGAGCCGCCACCGATCGATTCGAAAAGCGGTTGGAGCTGGTAATAACGATCGATCTGCTCGGGCAGGAAGCCGAACTTCGCGCCGGCGGCCTGCGCCTTCTTCGCGAGATCGACGACCTGGTCATAGGTGAGCCGATCCTCTTCCTTGGCGCCCGGATAGGGGATGCCGGCTTTGTCGAGGAGATCCTTGTTATAATACATGAGCTGGGTCGAGGTCCAAAGCGGCAGGGCGTACATGTCGCCCTTCCAGCTCACGACGCCCATGGCGACGTCGTTCGAGACCTTGTCGGCCGCGTCACGGAACTCGTTCAGATTCATGAGATAGCCGCGATTGGCCATCGCGGGGACGCGCGGGCTGTCGACGAGAAAGACGTCGATGCTCGAATCCTGGCCGCCGACCCGGGCCTCGATGGTCGCGTTCATGCTGTCGAACGGCACCGTCGTGTGCACGACCTTGATGTCGGGATGGAGCTTCTCGAAGCCCGCGATGACCGGCGCGACGGTCTCGTCCTTCTCTGCGGTCAGAAAGTTGAGCGTCACCTGCTCGGCGAAGGCGGCGCCGGATGCTGCGATCATGCTCGTGGCCAGCAAAAGCAGGCCGACGCGCGTCCTCAAACTGCGCATGGTTCTTCCTCCCAGAAGCGTCGCGGCATGTCTCTGCACGCGTGTGCACACGCTAAGGCAGGCAAACGACGGCTGTCAATCCGGTCGACGCCGGGTCGTCGCACGCTGGACGAGTGTCGCGGGAACGATGCGATGCTCGATGCCATCGTGGCCTGTGCGCAGCCTGTCGACCAGCAGTTCGACCGCCTCGCGCGCCATCGCACCGAGATGCTGGTCGACCGTGGTCAGCTGATGCAGCGGCCAGCCGGCCTGCTCCGAATTGTCGTAGCCGACGATGGCGAGATCCTCAGGCACGCGCAGGCCGAACTCGACCTTGGCCACCTCAAGCGCGCCCATCGCCATCACGTCGTTGGCGCAGAAGATGGCGTCGGGTCGGGGATAGCGCGACAGCAGCTGGCGCGCCGCGATGGCGCCCTGATGATGGTTGAACTGGCCGGTCTCGCGGGCGCAGATTGCAATGCCATGGCGGGCCAGACCCTCTGCGAGGCCCTGCTGCCGATCGCGGCTCGATGACGTGTCGTCCTGCCCGGCGATGAAGGCGATGCGGCGATGCCCCGTCGCGACGAGCAGCTCCGCTACCGCTCGGCCGCCGCCGACATTATCACCCGAGACCGAGCTGACGACTTCGTCGCGCAGATAGCGGTTGACCAGGACGACCGGCCGGCCGGAACGCTGCAGGATCACCGCCATTTGCGAGGAAAGCGTCGCAGCCGGCAGGATCACGCCGTCGACCTGATAGGACAAGAGCTTAGGAATCAGCGTGTCGAGCTTCGGCGAGTCGGCAACCAGGAGCAGGATGCCGTAGTCATGGCGCTGCAGCTGGCTGCTGAGTTCGGCCAGCATCGCGGCATAGAAGGGATTGTCGAGATTGGAGGCGATGATCCCGACCAGCCCGCTGCTCTTCTTGCTCAGGCTGCGCGCTATGGCGTTTGGGCTGTAGTGCAGCATCTCCGCCGCCTCCAGCACACGCCGTCGCGTTTCCTCCGACACGTAGGCGCCGGGCGTGAAGGTCCGCGACACTGCTGAGCGGGAGACTCCTGCGAGGCGCGCAACTTCCGCGGAACTCACCGTCTTCTTGGGTCCCTTCAATTCATGCGCACTCCTCAAGGACCCTTGACCGCGAAGAAACGAGGCCAATAGTGTGCACACGCGTGCACACGGTGCTTGATAGCGCGGCCAAGGCGGCGCGTTCAAGCCGGCGGTGGTCCGGCGTGGCGCGCGGAGGATGGGACGGGACGAGGAACGCGCTGCGTCGCGAAAGGCGCGGGATCGGCGCAATGCCGAGCGCCGGGCCGACAATGGGAGGACGAATGAGCACGGTGGAACTCTCTGGTCTGCGGAAATCCTATGGCTCCGCGGACATTCTCCATGGCATCGACCTCCGCATCGCCGACGGCGAATTTATCGCGCTGGTGGGCCCGTCCGGATGCGGCAAATCCACCATGCTGCGCATGATCGCGGGGCTCGAGGACATCACCGGGGGCGAGGTGCGCGTCGACGGACGCCGCGTCAACGACGAGACCCCGAAGCAGCGCAATGTCGCGATGGTCTTCCAGAACTACGCGCTCTACCCGCATATGTCGGTCGAGCAGAATATCGGCCTCAATCTGAAGATCGCCGGGCTCGCAGCCGGCGAAGTCAGGAAGCGCGTCGCCGATGTGGCGCGGCTGCTCGACATCGAGGACCTGCTCGCCCGTCGCCCATCGCAGCTCTCCGGGGGTCAGCGCCAGCGTGTCGCCATGGGCCGCGCCATCGTTCGCGATCCGGCGGTGTTCCTCTTCGACGAGCCGCTGTCCAATCTCGATGCCAAACTGCGCGTGCAGATGCGCACCGAGATCAAGGCACTGCATGCCAAGGTGCGGAAGACGTCGATCTATGTGACGCATGACCAGATCGAGGCGATGACGCTGGCAGATCGCGTCGTCGTCATGAACAAGGGCCGGATCGAGCAGATGGGCGAGCCCATCGAACTCTATGAGCGCCCGGCCAACCGCTTCGTCGCCGGATTCATCGGCTCGCCGACCATGAACTTTCTCGACGGGACGCTCGGCAGCGAGGGCGGGCCCCATGCGGTGTTGGCCGATGGCACGCCGATAGCCCTGGGCCGTTTGCCCGAAGGCAGCGGCCCCGGACGCCGTGTGACGGTCGGGATCCGGCCGGAGCATGTGATGGTTGGCGCCGCGCCGGCGACCTTCAGCGCGGCCCGACTCGCACTCATCGAGCCGACCGGCGCGCAGACCCATCTCGTCTTTGACCTCGTGGGCGCTTCGCTGACGGCGGTGATGCCCGGAGCCGGTCGCTTCCGGCCCGGCGAGACGATCGATCTTCGTATCGAGCCGGCCGATGTCCACCTGTTCGACCCGGAGACGGGGGAAGCCCTTCCGCGATAGGAGAGCGACGGGGAGCGGCCACTCAGCCTGGTTCCAGCTGGTCGGCGCCGCCGTCCGCCACGATCTTGGGCGACTGAGTTTCGAGCCGTCGTCAGGCGGCTCGAACGCCGTCTTGTCGTCGTCAGCCCCGCCGTAGGGGCGCGCAGCTCTCGCCGAGGACGAGGGCCGGCTGGAAGACGACGTTGCGCGGCGGCTTGTCCTTGCCGCGCTGGATGCGGTCGACCAGGAGACGCAGCGCCTCGTTGGTCATCTCGATGATGGGATGTTCGGTTCGCGTCAGTCGCGGCCTGAGGCCGCCGATGCCGGAGATCGTGTCGGTCGAGGCGATCGAGATGTCGTTGGGGCAGTGGATCGAGAGATCGGCCAGGGCCCGCATCACGCCGAGCGCCATCACGCCATTGGCGACGTAGAGGGCCGTCGGCCGGTCGGGCCGATCGAGCATTTCCCGCGCCACGGAATAGGCGACATCCTCGCGGAATTCGCCCGAGCGGACATGGCCCGGCTCGGGCGCGACGCCGCGGCGCGCCATCGCCTCCAGCATGCCGTCCAGCCGCCCGCGACCGGTCGTCAGATGCAGCGGGCCGGTGATCGAGCCGATCCGCGTATGGCCGAGATCGAGCAGATAGTTGGTCACCTGGCTCGCCGCGGCGACATTGTCGATGGTGACCGTATCGGACTGCCGATCGTCGACGACGCGTCCGAACAGCACCGTCGGGAAGCTGCGCCCCTCGGCGTCGCGCTGGGCATAATGAGCCGGCAGGCCGACGGGAACGATGAGGGCGCCATCGCAGGAGAGCGCCCGGATGCGCGCCAGCGCCTTCCGCTCGTTCTCGGGCTTCTCGTCGCTGTTGAAGACGACCAGCGAATAGCCCCAGGCCGCCACGGCGGCCTCCGCCGCCCAGACCATGCGCGCGAAGAACGGATTGGCGAGGTCGGCGACGATCAGCGCGATCAGCTCGCTACGGCCCTTCTTGAGGTTCCGCGCCATCTGGGACGGCTCATATTTCAGCTCGTGGATCGCCGCCTGGACGCGGGCCCTCAAGGGAGGGCTGACATAGGCGGAATCGTTGATCACAGCCGAGACGGTCGCCGTGGAGACTGCCGCGGCCTTCGCCACATCCTTGATGGTTGCCATTCGACACCGAGCTAATCGTTTCGCCATATTCTAGCCGCGCAAACTGGCTTGTCTAGGCGACTAATCTGGAACTCCCTCTTGCCAGAGGGCCGGATTTGATTGCACATAGCAAAACGGTTAGCACACGTTCGCCCGCGGGCGATGCGTGTTGACGCGGTTCTCTGGGGAGGAAAACAAATGACCAGAATGACGCTCGGCATCTCGCTGCTGACGGCTCTCGCCCTGTCGACAGGCGTCGCGGCGGCGCAGGAAAAGCCGTTGCTCGGCATCGTCTCGATCGCCGCGACCGAGGCGAACAATGTCCGCTACATCACCGGCGCGAAGGCCGCCGGCGAGGAGCTCGGCTGGGAGGTGTCGGTCATCGACGCCGCCGGCAGCGCGGACCAGGCCAATGCCGCGATCCAGAATTTCGCCCAGCGCGGCGCGGTCGCCGTCATCGACATGGTGTTCCCCTATTCCTCGATCGGCGCCGGCCTCGAAGCCGCGAAGGGCGCCGGCATCCCGGTCGTCACCTGGGGCGGCGGCATCGGCAGCTCGGTGGCTGCGACCAACGGATCCGGCGCGCCGATCGCGCTGCCGGTGATCGAGAAGATGGTCGCCGATCTCGGCGAGACGGCGGGCCTGCTCGCCTTGACCTACCGCACCGGCGAGGTCTGCCGCAATCGCGAGGCCCTGCTCGACGAGGTTCTCGCCAAGCATCCGGGTATCAAGGTCACCAAGAACGAAGTCCGCATCCCCGGCTATTTCGAGGACGGCGCGCAATATGCCAATGCCTGGCTCGCCTCGAACCCGGCTGGCGACGGCAACCTCGCCATCTGGGGCTGCTGGGACGATCCGGCCATCGGCGCGATCAGTTCGCTGCGCCAGCAGGGCCGGACCGACGTCAAGGTCTACGGCGTCAATGGCAATGCGCAGGCGATCGAGAACATCAAGAACGGCCACATGACCGCGACGGCGTGGGAAGACAGCCGCAAGGAAGGCTATGACATGGTCAAGCTGCTTCCCGAGATCATCAAGGCCAAGGCCGAGTGGCAGCCCAAGGCGGTCGAGGTTCCGGCGGTCCTGATCACGGCCGATAACGTCAAGGCCTTCATCGCCGAGCATCCCGAAGCCGTCGGCAACTGAGCGCCGAGTCCTCGCCCGATGCTCTCATCCGACATGATCGCCTCGGCCGGGACGAAGCCTTTCGTCCTGGCCGAGAATATCGCCAAGTCCTATGGCGGCGTGCACGCGCTGGCGGGCGTATCGCTGGCGATCGCGCCGGGTGAAGTGCATGGCCTCGTCGGCGCCAATGGCGCCGGCAAATCGACCTTGATCAAGGTTCTGGCCGGTCTCGTCCAGCCGGATGCGGGCCGGGTCCTCGTCGACGGCGTGCCGGTCTCGCTGCCGACGCCGCATCACGCGACCGATCTCGGCATGAGCTTCATCCATCAGGAGCTCGCCTTCATTCCCGGCATGACCGTCTTGCAGAACATCCTGCTCGGCGTTCCGAAGAAGACTCGGTTCGGCATGGTCGACTGGCAGGCGGCGGCGCGGGACGTCGCGCCGATCGCCGAGCGCGTCGGCATCAAGGCGCCGCTCTTTGCCAGCGTGAAGGGCCTTTCCACCGCCGAGAACTGGCTGATCAATATCTGCCGTGCGCTGGTCCGCAAGGCGCGGCTGATCGTCATGGACGAGCCGACGGCCTCGCTTTCGGCCGCCGAAGCCGAGAAACTGTTCGCGATCGTCGAAGACCTCTCCGCCTCCGGCGTCGCGGTTCTCTATGTGTCACATCGCCTCGACGAGATCATGCGGCTCTGCAGCCGCGTCAGCATCTTCCGCGATGGCCGGTCCGTCGGCTGCCTCGAGGGCGCCGCCATCACCCGCCCGGCCCTGATCGAAGCGATCGTCGGCGGCAAGGCCGAGCTGGCGGCGGCCCCTGAGCGCCGCGCGGCCGTCAAGGGCGACGTCGCGCTGACCGTGAAGGGGATCACCCGCGCGCCAAAGGTGAATGACGTCAGCTTCGAGCTGCGCCGCGGCGAGGTGCTCGGCATCGGCGGGCTCGTCGGGGCCGGGCGGACCGAGCTGGTGCGCCTCGTCTACGGCGCCGACCGCGCCGATCGCGGCGCGATGACGCTCGATGGCGCGCCCTTCGCGCCTCGGAGCGCGACAGAGGCCGTCAAGGCGGGGCTCGGCCTCGTGCCGGAGGAGCGTCGCGCCGAAGGCCTGCTGCTTACGAAGAGCGTCGCGTTCAATCTGCAGATCGCCAACCTCGCCAATATCGTCCGCAGCCCGGTCTGGCCGCTGATCCATCGTCGCAAGCGCGAGGCGCTCTCGCTGCAGATCGTCCGCGATCTCGCGGTGAAGACGCCCGGCATCGACACGCCGGTCGGGCGGCTCTCGGGCGGCAACCAGCAGAAGGTGGTGATCGGGCGCTGGCTGCTGAGGGCACCGAAGGTTTTGATCCTCGACGAACCGACCCGCGGCGTCGATATCGGCGCGCGGGGCGAGATCCATCGCCTGGTGCGGGAACTGGCGGCGCGCGGCATGGCGGTCATCGTCATCTCGTCCGAGCCCGACGAGCTTCCCGATCTTTGCGACCGCGTCCTGATCATGGTCGAGGGCCGGATCGTCAGCACGCTCGAGGGCAGTGCGATCACCCGCAACGCCATCGTCGAAGCGAGCTATTTTGTCGGCCGCGAGCCGGTCCAGGAGGATACGATATGAGCATGGTGATGAGCGGTGGACGACGCCTTTCGCCGGCATCGAAGGCAGCGCTCGGCTTCTTCGCCCGCTACGCGACCATCATCGGCCTCCTGGCGATGATCGCGGTCTTCGCCTTCCTGTCGCCGCGCGCGTTCCCGACGGTGAACAACTTCACCAATGTCCTGAACCAGGCCTCGCTCGCGATGATCATCGCCGGCGGATTGACGCTCGCAGTCATCGTCGGCGAGCTCGATCTGTCGATCGGCTTCGCGGCGAGCCTGCACGGGGTGCTGGTCACCGGCCTCATCGTCGCCAACAAGCTGCCGATCCCGCTGGCGATTCTGATCGTGATCGCGCTCGGCGCGCTGATCGGCTTCGTCAACGGCATCATCGTGACCAAGGCGAAGGTGAATTCTGTGATCGCGACGCTCGGCGTCGGCACGATCCTGACCGGCCTCGCCTTCGCCTATTCGGCCGGCGTCCCGATCGTCGCCGGCGTGCCGGAAGCCTTCCTGCAGCTGTCGCTCGGCCGCTGGCTCTTCGGCATCCCGAACAACATCGTCATCATGGCTGCCGTGCTCGGCGGTCTCTGGATCCTTGTCGAGCGCACCGCCCTCGGGCAGGAAATTCAGGCCGTCGGCGGCAATCCCGCGGCGGCGCGTCTCGCCGGCATCAATGTCGACCGCATCAAGATCCTCGGCTTCATGGTCTCCGGCATGTGCGCGGCGCTGACCGGCATCCTGCTCGCCTCGCGCCTCGGCAGCGGCACGACCAGCGCGGCCGACAGCTATCTGCTCACCGCCTTCGCCGCCGTCTTCCTCGGCTCGGCGACGATGCGCGACGGCGAGTTCCATGTGCTCGGCACCTTTGTCGGCGTGCTGATCATCGCCTTCGGCTTCAACGGCCTCAATATCTTCGGCGCGCCGACCTTCTCGCAGTACATTTTCCAGGGCGCGATCCTGATCGTCGCCGTCGGCCTCGCCAGTCTTGGCCGCATGATTTCCGAGAGCTGAGGAGACGACGATGACCGATGGTGAGGCGCTCTGGGAGGTCCATGTCCTCGAATTCGCACGCTCGAAGGACCAGTTGGTCGCCGGCCTGATCCTTGGCGCGCATGATGCCGGTGTGGTCGATCTGCCCTTCTCCTTCGTGCTCGCGCGGCGGGACGACCGGGTCGTCCTGATCGATACCGGCTTCATGCGCGAGGGCAGCGGCGCCGCGTTCAGCGAGAAGTTCGGCATCCCCGACTGGATCTCGCCGCTCACCATGCTAGAGGCGCTGGGCGTCGAGGCGGGAGACGTCACAGACATCGTCCTCAGCCATGCGCATTTCGACCATATGGGCTCGATCGGCAAGTTCCCGAATGCGATGATCCATGTGCAGAAGCACGAGATCCTGAGCTGGGTCGAGCTCCTGGCCCTGCCGCCGCGCTTCGGTGCCCTGACGGCGATCATCAATCCGGACGACATGCGCCGGGCCTTCGATGCCTCGATCGAGCACCGGCTCGACCTCGTGGATGGTGACCGCGACAATCTTCTGCCGGGCCTGCATGTGCGGACCGGCCCGGGCCATACCATCGGCCAGCAATTCATCATCCTGGAGACGGCGCGCGGCCGCATCGTCGTGGCCGGCGACTGCATCTACACCGCCGCCAATATCTGCGGTCACAATCACGACGGCGTCTATGTGCCGCTCGCCAATGCCGTCGGCAGCACCTGGGACCAGCTCAAGACGATCGATCGGATCAACACCGAGATCGGCGGCGATCTCGGCCGCCTCATCATCCTGCACGATACGAAGCGCTGGGCCGGCCTGCCGATCGTCGCGGAGATCGAGGGCTTCCGGATCGTCAAGGCGGCGTGACGGACCTCGCCGGCGCCGCCCGGCGGCCAGGCTGGAGCGGGGCGGCGGGCGCTGCAACGGGTTGAACTTGTCCAACCGGACGACAAGAATGGCGTCTCGGGGGTCGTTCGAGTCGTGCTGGATGTTGCGATGTTCGCCCCCATCAAGTCATGGCCCCCGCACTTTCGTCAGGGACGTCCGAGCGTTCCGCCGGAGCGGAGGAACGCCCGGCGACGCTCCGGCGTGCCGCTCGTGGTCGCGAGCGCCGTCGCCGCCCTCATGGTGCTGGCGGCGATCGGGGTTTCGCTCTGGCAGTATCGGCAGGAGGTCGAGGCCCGCGCGCTGCTGATCGGCCGCGCGTCGGTCGCCAGCATCGAGAGTCTCTTGCGCGCCCGGTTCGAAAGCTATGACGCCACGCTCCGGCTGGTCATCGCGATTTTCGCCGATCCGACATTGCGCATGCTGGACGACGATGTCTGGCGTCTTCTCCTGAGCAACATCCGGGCAAGCGACCCCGGCATCGGCTCCATCACCATTCTCGGCCCCGGCGGCCGGGTGCTGGCCGGGCAGGGCATGGCGCCGGATATCGATCATGCCGAGCTGCCGTTCTTCAAGGCGCATCGGGCGGGCGCCGGCCTCGGGCTGCTCATCAGCGATCCCCTCGTCGGCAGCGAGGGTCACCAGACCATCGTCCTGAGCCGCCGCATGACCCGCAGCGACGGCAAGTTCGGGGGCGTCGCGGCGGCCGTGGTCGATCTCGGCACGGTTCGCGGCCTGCTTGCCCCGATCCCGATCGGTCCATCCGATTCGATCATCGTCGTCTCCGGGAGCGGCAAGATCATCGCGCGGAAGCCGGCTCTGCCTGACGCCGCCTCCGCGATTGGCGACCTGTCGCGCAACGCCAATTTCCAGCGCATGCAGCTGATGGGCTCGGGGAGCTTCGTCTCGCGATCGTCGATCGATGGCGTCGAAAGGCTGTTCGCCTTCGACAGGGTGGAGGGCACCAAGCTGGTGGTATCGGCGGGCCTCGCCACCGAGCCGCTCTATGCGAACTGGCGGCGGCAGTCCGTTCTCATCGGTGGCCTTGCTTTCGTCATCAGCGCGGCGCTCGTCATCGCGGCGCTGCTGCTCGCCCGCGAATCCCGCCTTCGCGCCGCCGCGCAGGAGGAGCTCGAACGACAGGCGAGGACGGACTTCCTGACCGGCCTCGCCAATCGGCGGCAGTTCGACGAGAGCCTCGAGCGCGAGTGGCGGCGCGCGGCCCGGACCGGCGCAGACTTCGCTGTCGTTCTGTTCGATGCCGATCACTTCAAACAGTTGAACGACCGGCACGGCCATGGCGTCGGTGACGAGGTGCTGAAGCTGATCGCCGGCGCCTTCGACCGCTGCGCGCGACGGCCGGGCGACCTGCCTGCCCGCATCGGCGGGGAGGAGTTCGCGATGCTGCTAGCCGATACCGACGCTACTGGCGCGCGATGCGTCGCCGAGCGCGTGCGCGCGGCACTGCGGGAGGCGCCGGCCTCGGTGCGCGAGGGGCTGCCCGCAGTCACCCTCAGCGCCGGAATCGCTGCGACGCGGGGTCGGTCGGCAGGCTCGGCCGCCGCCTTGCTCGCGGCCGCCGACGCAGCGCTTTATCGGGCGAAGGAAGAAGGTCGCGACCGGGCAATCCTGCACGACGCCGATCGTCTCACCGGAGCCGAAGGGCGTCGATGACGATGGTCATCGCCGGCGAGAGCTGTCGCCGGCTCGGATAATAGAGGAAATAGCCCGGGAAGAAGGGCGACCAGTCGTCGAGCACCTGGACCAGCCGGCCCGCCGCGACATGGTCGGCGACGAGGTCCTCGGGGACATAGGCGATACCAGCGCCGGCGAGGGCTGCATCGACCATCGGCAGCGAGGAGCTGAGGATCAGCTGGCCCTCTACCCTGACCCGCAATTCGCGCCCGTCCCTTTCGAACTCCCAGGCATAGAGACCGCCGGTCCGGCCATGGCGATGGTTGATGCAGTTGTGCCGGACGAGGTCCTGCGGCACCAGCGGCTGCGAGCGGGTCGCGAAATAAGCCGGCGCCGCGACGGCGACGAGCCGCCAGTCCGGCGAGACGCGGACCGCGATCATGTCCTTGTCGAGACTTTCGCCGAGCCGGACGCCGGCGTCGAAACGCTCCTCGACGATGTTGCGCAGCACATTGTCGATGCTGAATTCGAGATGGATGTCCGGATAGCCTTCGAGAACCGGCCGCAGCCGCGGCCACAGCACCGTCGCGAAAGCATGATCGGAGACGCTGATCCGGACCGTGCCGGACGGCCGCTCGCGCAGCGTCATCAGGCTGGCGAGGCCATCCTCGATGCCTGCGACATGCGGCGCGAGGCTCGCCAGGAGCCGCTCGCCGGCTTCGGTCGGGGCGACGCTGCGCGTGGTCCGCGTCAGCAGGCGGAGGCCGAGCCGCGCCTCGAGCTGCCTGATCGCGTGGCTGAGAGTCGATTGCGACGTGCCGAGCCGGGCCGCCGCCCGCGTGAAGCTCCGCTCCTCGGCCACGGCAAGAAACCAGATGAGGTCGCCCAGGTCCTCGCGCCGCATCGGCTCGTTCCCGCCATTCATATCCGCAGCCGATAGGCGCATGCGCAATTGCATGGCTAATCGGGATAATGGTCTGGGACTATATCCGAGCGCAACAGCGGCGCATCTCCGCCGCCGAAGCCGAGGAGCGGGCGTTGCGATCGCGACGACCAAAGGATGTTTCGCGATGAGCCCGATCGATCCAACGCGCCGCAGACTGTTGCTGGCCGCCGTCGCCGCGGCCGCGCTCCCGAAGATCGCGGTCGGTGAAGAGCGAACCGATGGCGCCGCGGGGGAGCTGACTGCGATGAAGATCCGCCTTTTCCTGGCCGGCGAAACGATGGCGGCGACGCTCGAGGACAATCCGTCGGCTCGGGAGTTCCTCGCCATGCTGCCGCTCGACCTCGAGGCGAGCGATTTCGGCAGCAACGAGAAGATCGCCTATCTCCCCCGCAAGCTGCGCGCGCTGACGCGTGGGCCTGTTCCCGACGCGCGGGCGGGCGACCTCTGCTACTTTGTCCCCTGGGGCAATCTCGCACTGTTCCATGGAAGCTACGAGAGCACGCGCGATCTCGTGCGGCTCGGCCGCTTCGACGGCGATCTCGCACCGCTGCTCATCAAGGGCGAGTTCAGGCTGCGCATCGAGCGCATCGACTAGAAGGAGATTGCGCATGGACATCATCCGCGCCGGATCGCGTCCGTCCGGCAAAGGTCCCGCCGACTGGTTCACCGGCACCGTCCGCATCGATCCGTTGTTCAACAGTTTCGACCCGGCGCGCGTGCAGGGCGCGCTCGTGACCTTCGAGCCCGGCGCCCGCACCGCCTGGCACACGCATCCGCTCGGCCAGACATTGGTGGTGACCGCCGGTCTCGGCCGGGTGCAGCGCGAGGGCGGGCCGATCGAGGAGATCCGTCCGGGCGACACCGTCTGGTTCGCGCCCGGCGAACGTCACTGGCACGGCGCCGCGCAGGCGACCGCCATGACGCATATCGCCATCCAGGAGGTCCAGGACGGCAGGGCGGTCGACTGGGCCGAACACGTCACCGACGCCGACTACGGCGCCTGAAACCCGCGTCAGAGGATCAGACCCATGCTTGCCACCATTCTCCATGCTCCCGGCGATGTCCGCTACGAGGAGGTCCCCGAGCCCACCATCCGGAAGCCGACCGATGCGATCATCCGCCTGTCCGCGACCTGCATCTGCGGGTCCGACCTCTGGCCCTATCGCGGGCTGCAGCCGCTCTCCGGTCCGGCCGCGATGGGCCATGAATATTGCGGCGTCGTCGTCGAAGTCGGCAGCGCCGTCACCTCGGTGAAGCCCGGCCAGTTCGTCGTCGGCTCCTTCGCCACCTCGGACAATACCTGCCCGCATTGCCGCTTCGGCTTCCCGTCATCCTGCATCGAGCGCGAATTCATGACGGGCGCGCAGGCGCCTTACGCTCGCGTTCCGCTCGCCGATGGCACGCTGGTCGCGACCGACGAGATGCCGGCGGACGACCTGATCCCCAGCCTCCTGGCGACCTCCGACGTTCTCGGCACCGGCTGGTATGCGGCGGAGGCGGCCGCGGTGAAGGAGGGCGGCACGGCCGTCGTGGTCGGCGATGGCGCGGTAGGGCTCATGGGCGTGCTTGCGGCGAAGGAGATGGGCGCGGTGCGGATCATCGCGATGAGCCGGCACAAGGCGCGCCAGGAACTGGCGCTCGAATACGGCGCCACCGACATCATCGCCGAGCGCGGCGAGGACGGAATCAGGCGGATCAGGGAACTGACCGACGGTATCGGCGCCGACTCGGTGCTCGAATGCGTCGGGACGCAGGAATCCATGGAGCAGGCCATCAGCGTCTGCCGGCCCGGCGGCCATATCGGCTATGTCGGCGTGCCGCATGGCGTCACATTCGATGGCCAGCGGCTGTTCTTCGCGCAGTCGAGCCTGCTCGGCGGTCCGGCTCCCGTGCGCCGATTCCTGCCGCATCTCATGGACCTGGTGCTGAGCCGCAAGATCAACCCGGGCAAGGTGTTCGACCTCGAACTGCCGATCGCCGACGTGGCCGAGGGCTACAAGGCGATGGACGAGCGGCGCGCCATCAAGACGCTGCTGCGTGTCTAGCCGCGGCGGCCGCGCCTCGCCGGGCATCCATCTTGCCCGGCGAGCGGCACATCACCATATTGGCGCTTATCCGAGGGGCCGCTCGCGAACCGGGCGGCCTGCGGTATTGTCGCGCTATCGATCATCCTTCGGCGTCGGGCCGGCCGCTTGGCCGGCGCGGCGGTTCGGGTCATGATCGGCGGCTTCCGACGCGAGCATCCGCCATGGTCCGCTTCCTCGTCCGTCTCGCAGGCCTTTTCGCGCTCGCCGGCGCGGTGATCGCGATCGTCATCGACGGCACGCGGTCGATCGCCGCCTCCGCGCTGGTGACGACCCCGCTCGCTGAAGCCTGGCGCGGCGCCGACGCCGCCAGCCTTGCCGCCGCCGAAACCGCGCTCGGGGGCTCGATGCTGACATCGCCCTTCCTCGCCGTGCTGGCGCTGCCGGCCTGGCTCGTCTTCGGCGCGCTCGGCGCGCTGCTCATTCTCGCCGCCCGGCCTGCGCGCCTCCGCGCCGTGGCTTGACGGTTCACTCCGCCTCCAGCAAGGGAGACTGCCATGAATCTCCTCGACCTCTTTGCCCGCAAGGCCTCGATGCCGGCCCCCGGAACGGCGCTTCCCGGCCGCGAGACGCCGATCACCACGCCCGGCCGCCACTTCGTCAATGGCAAGCCGATCGCCGGCCCCTATCCGGACGGCATCCGCACCGCCGTGTTCGGCCTCGGCTGCTTCTGGGGCGCCGAGCGCGCGTTCTGGAAGGCGCCCGGCGTCTATGCGACGGCCGTCGGCTATGCGGCCGGCGAGACGCCGAATCCGACCTATGAGGAAGTCTGCAGCGGCCGCACCGGCCATAATGAAGTGGTGCTCGTCGCCTATGACCCCGCGGTGACCTCCTATGAGGCGCTGGTGAAGCTCTTCTTCGAGAGCCACGACCCAACACAGGGCATGCGCCAGGGCAATGATGTCGGCACGCAGTATCGCTCCGGCATCTATGTCGCGGACGAGGCCGAGCGCGCGGCGGCGGAGCGGGTGCGCGACGCCTATGCGCCCGAGCTCGCCAAGAGGGGCTTTGGCGCCATCACCACGGAAATCGCCCCGCGCGGGCCCTTCTATTTCGCCGAGGACTACCACCAGCAATATCTCGCCAAGAATCCGGGCGGCTATTGCGGTCTCGGCGGTACGGGCGTCGCCTGCCCGGTCGGCACCGGCGTGGCTGCCGCTTGAGCGCGGCCTCGGCTCCCGGCGACACGGAGGAGGCCGAAGCCGGCCCGTCTCTCCAGGCCCTCGTCGAGCGCCTTGCCGACGAGGGCTTCGCCATTGCCGACGGCATCGTTCCGGCGGATCTCGCTTCCGCTCTTTCTGAAGAATTACGCGGCCATATCGCGGCCGGACGACTGGCGGTCGCCGGCGTCGGCCGCGACGATGCCTTCCGGCGCGACGGTGAAATCCGCCGCGCTGCCATCCTTTGGCTCGACGCCGGAACCGAGGCCGAGCGGCGGCTACTGGCGATGACCGAGGAACTGCGGCTCCTCATCAACCGCCGCCTCTTTCTCGGCCTGTTCGATTTCGAGTGCAATTTCATCGCCTATCCGGTCGGCGGTTTCTATGGCCGTCATCTCGACCGACTGCAGGGCGCGAAGAACCGCGTCGTGTCCTTCGTCACCTATCTCGACGCGGACTGGGGCGAGGGGGATGGCGGGGCGCTGCGGCTCTGGCGCTCGCCCGACGATCATGCTGAACCGGCCGCGACCGTCCTGCCGAAGGCGGGGCGGGTCGTGCTGATGCTCTCGGAGGAGATCCCGCACGAGGTGCTGCCGGCGCACCGGCCGCGCCACGCCATCGCCGGCTGGTGGCGCATCAACGGGGCGTGATCGAAGGCCGCGGGTCGCGGGGCTTCCGCAAGGCGCCGGCGCTGCCTATCTCCCCGCCACCGGCCGATCCTTCCTCCTTCCCTCCGAAAGGTCTCTCATGGCGCCCGCGCTGTTCACCCCCCTTGCGCTCGGATCCCATACGCTCGCCAACCGCATCGCCATCGCCCCGATGTGCATGTATTCGGCCGATGACGGCTCGGCGACGGACTGGCATCTCCACCACTGGATCTCGCTCGGCATCTCCGGCGCCGCGATGGTCACGATCGAGGCCACCGGCGTCGAGCGGCGCGGCCGCATCACGCATGGCTGCCTCGGCCTCTATTCAGACGCCAACGAGGCGGCGGCCGAGCGCGCGCTGACCGCGGCGCGCCGCTTCGCGCCGGCGACGACGGTCTTCGGCATCCAGCTCGGCCATGCCGGCCGCAAGGCCTCGACCGAACGCCCCTTCGAGGGTGGCGGCCCGCTCAAGCCGGCCGATGATCCCTGGCAGGTCGTCGGACCCTCGGCGATCGCCTTCGCCGACGGCTATCCGGTGCCCGAGGCGCTGGACGAGGCCGGCATCGAGCGGACCATCGAGGCCTTCGTCCAGGCGGCGAAGCGCGCCGCACGGGCCGGCTTCGACTTTGTCGAACTGCATGGCGCGCATGGCTATCTGCTGCACCAGTTCCTGTCGCCGATCTCCAACAAGCGCACCGACCGCTGGGGCGGCTCGCTCGAGAACCGCATGCGGCTGATCGTGACCATTGCCAAGGCGGTGCGCGCGGCGCTGCCCGATCATGTCTTCGTCGGGGCGCGGCTCTCGGCGACCGAATGGGTCGAGGGCGGCTTCGGCATCGACGAGGCGGTCGAGGTGGCGCGGGCGCTGAAGGAGGCGGGCGTCGTCTATATCTGCGCCTCGTCCGGCGGCAATGTGCACAA
>Ga0209933_1001142_pt1 | contig 29513 bp, 26 predicted proteins | sample ThiBiot_300_biof_FD_183944 | JGI IMG/M metagenome (GOLD analysis project Ga0209933, IMG submission 183944) | Wastewater bioreactor microbial communities from Cape Town, South Africa - Thiocy_cont_300_biof (SPAdes) | ecosystem: Engineered > Bioremediation > Thiocyanate > Unclassified | place...
AGAACGGCCAGACGCAACCAGGCCGATCGCGCCTCCCGACGCCAGCGACGTTCGTCGGCGCTCAAGCTAGCCTCTGTGCCGATGCTCAGCCGAAGACGTGCCATCATGCTCCCGAAGGCAAGCTCGGGCCCTCTGGCGGGCAACCACGCGGATGCATCAGTCGAGCACCGCGATCATGTTGGTGTCCTTCACCTGCGCTCCCTAATTCCTGGCTTTCGGTTGTCTGCGGCGAATCTCATCCGGCCAGGTGCTCTTGATGAACGCCAGCACTGCGGCAATGTCTTCGTCCCCGAGCATGTCGCCGAATGCCGGCATGTCGGTCTGATATCCGCTGGGATAGGCGGCAGGACCCTGCCTGGTGATGTCGAACAGCACCCGGTCGGCGTGATGCCAGGTGTGCCCGGTGGCATCGTGCGGCGGCGCCGGCAACTTGCCGTCGGACCGGCGTGTCTGCCAGTTGGCCTGGCCTTCCAGATTTGCGCCATGGCAGGAAGCGCAGTGGGCGACGTAAAGCTGGCGGCCCGTCACCAGCTGCGTATCGACGCGGCCCGCAGCCGGCGGCCTCGTGAGCGCAAAGGCCAGGTACAGCCCGCCGCCCAGGATCACCACGGCAACGAAAACCGCCAAGATCCTGGATTTCCCTAGAACCATGTCCGCACGCCCATCGTGAAGCGCAACTGTTGCGTCGAGCCGCCGGCTTCGCTTACGTAGTTGGCCGTCGCGCCGTATTGGCCGAGATAAGTGATGCCGACATACGGCGCGAACTGACGCGTGATCTCGTAGCGCAGACGCAGGCCTGCATCGAGCTCCGAGAGTCCGGCGCCGACGTGGCGCGCCGGGTCGTCCTTGGCGTAGAAGTTGAGCTCGACCTGCGGCTGCAGGATCAGGCGCTGCGTGATTTGGATGTCGTAGCTGGCCGCCAACCGGGCCGCGAGGTGACCGTCGCCGCTGACATAGCCGAAGGCGGAGACCCTGAACCACTGCGGCGCCGTCCCCAGGATGCCGATGGCGCCCCAGCCGCGGGTCGGTAGTGAATCGATGTCCCAGCGCATGCCGATCAGGGCATTGAAGTAGGTCGTGACGGCGCGGCCGTAGAACAGCTGCTGGATGCCGTCGTCCAGCTGGTTGTCGGCCACCCGGCCTTCGCTCAGCAGCCAGACCCTGTTCTCGTCGGTACCGATCCAGCCCTCCGCTTCCCAGCGGAAGCTGTTGCCCTCGGCAAAGCCGAACCGTCCTTCCAGCTGGTCGAACAGCAGATGGGCAAAGATCGCCTGATCCAGCATGTGCGGCCTGTCGTGCGGTCCAGGCTGAGGCGCGACCTCGGGCGCGGGTTGGCTCTGTTGGGCGTCGGCGCCGCCCGGCAGAGCGGCCAGCACGATCGCCGCGCCCAGCAATGCAGCAAGCCTCTTCATGATATGCGCACCTCCCGCATCATGCCGAGTTCCATGTGGTAGAGCAGATGGCAATGAAAGGCCCAGCGGCCGGGTTCGTCGGCGCTCACCAGGAAGCTCAGCCTCTCCGCCGGCTTGACGAGGATGGTGTGCTTGTAGGGAAGGTAGTCGCCCTGCCCGTTCTCCAGCTCGCTCCACACGCCGTGCAGATGCATGGGGTGGTCCATCATCGTGTCGTTGATCAGGGTGAAGCGCACGCGCTCGCCGAGCTTCAGCATGATGGGCGCCGCATCGGAGAACTTCGTTCCATCGAAGCTCCACATGAAGCGTTCCATGTTGCCCGTCAGATGAAGCACGATCTCGCGCGTCGGCGGCCTGGGGTCGTTACCGCGCTTGGCGTTGCGGAGGTCGCTGAGCCGCAACACGCGGCGGCCGTTGCCGTCGAGGCCGTCGCCGGCTTCGGCGAGACGCGACTTCGTCACCATGGCGACATTGTCGACTCCGACCCGACCTTCAAGTTGCGGCGCATCGTACTGGCCGGTCATCGGCAGCATCGATCCCTGGCTCGCTGCGGGCGAACCGCCGTGCGCGCTGTGGTCTTGCGCTGCACCGGAAGACGCGCCGTTGCTCATGCCCGGCATGGCGTGGCCGGCGTGAGGATCGCTGGACGGGCTCGGCATTGGAGCCGGCGGCTTGCTGGCCGGCGCTGCGCCGCCGTGTCCGGCGTGACCGCCGGCGCCGTGGTCCATGCCCATGTCCGCCATGGTGCGCATCGGGCGTGGGTCCATCGGCGGCACGGCGGCGCTGAGACCAGGCCGCGGCGCCAGGGTGCCGCGGGCATAACCGGTCCGGTCCTGGGCTTGGGCGAAGATGGTATAGGCCTGCGGCTCGCGCGGCTCGACGATCACGTCGTACGTCTCGCCCGGCCCGATCCGGAACTCGTCGACCGTGACCGGCACGATGTCGTTGCCGTCGGTCTGCACGACCGTCATCTTCAGGCCGGGGATGCGAACGTCGAAGATGCTCATGGTGCCGGCGTCGATGAAGCGCAGTCGCACGCGCTCGCCGGGCCGAAACAGCGCCGTCCAGTTGGCGGCTGGCGGCTGGCCGTTCATCAGGTAGGTGTAGGTCGCCCCCGAGACGTCGAGGATGTCGGTAGGGCTCATGCGCATGTTGCCCCACATCAGCCGGTCCTGGATCGTGGCCCCGAGGCCATCGCGCCTGGAGTCCTCGATGAAGGTGCCCAAGGTCCGGCGATGGTAGTTGTAGTAGTCGGCCTGGAACTTGAGGTTGCTGATGATCTTGAGCGGGCTTTCATCGCTCCAGTCGGACAGCACGATCATGTAGTCACGATCGAAGCGGGTAGCAAAGCCGCCCCTGGGCTCGATGACCAGCGAGCCATAGACCCCGGTCTGCTCCTCCGGTCCATGTGCATGGTACCAGTAGGTGCCGCTCTGCTTCAGCGCGAAGCGATAGGCGAAGGTCTGCCCCGACGCGATGCCGGCGTAGCTGAAGCCCGGAACGCCGTCCATGTCCGAGGGGATCCGAAGGCCATGCCAGTGGATCGAGCTGGTGAAGGGAAGGCGATTAGTGACGGAAAGCGTCACCGTATCGCCTTCGCGCATCCTGAGTGTCGGGCCCGGAATCTGGCCGTTGATCGCCGTGGCAGTCCGGGTCCGTCCTGTAATGTTGAACGGCATGGTCGCGAGCTCGAGCTTGAAGTCGGTGCCGCTCAACACGGACGAGGCCCTCGCAGAAGCGCCGGTAGGCGCCAGCGTCGTGGCGGCGCCAGCCGCGGCCATGCCCTGGACGAAGCGCCGACGGCCGACGCCTGGTTTCAACGGAACGTGGGCCATCACTGTCCTCCCGCGGCCGTGATCGACTGGATAACGTACATGCCGTCGCCGCCGCGATGCATCGTGAAGGTGACGCGCGTGCCGGGCTTGAGCGACCGCAGATCGACTGCGTGCGCCACGGCAAAATCCATGGTCATCGCCGGCCAGCCGATCGCCGGAATGGCATTGTGGTTCAGGTTGACCTTGTGGCCGGCGGCATCGACCGAGTTGACCGTGCCGGTGCCCTGCACCTGCGCTGCCTGCGCGACCCGAGGTGCAGCGGGCGCCGCCGCCGCCGGGCCTGGCGGCGTGCCGTGGTCCATGCTGCCGTGATCCGCAGCCTGCGCCGAAGCCTTAACTGTGGGCGCGGTGCCCGGATGCGCCATGCCAGCCATCGCGGCAGGGGCCGCAGGCACAGCCCGCACCATGTCGTAACCCTCGCCCTCGCCGGCCGTCCCGGCGATCCGCGAGATGCGGGAGGACCCGCCGAGATCGACAGCCAACGCCGCCGAACCTGGCGACGCTGCGCTGGCCGTTGCGGGCCGATCGGCGCATGCCGCTGCGAGGAGCAACAGCGAGCTGCCCAAAAGCAGACGATATGCGGGGAGTCCCATGGAGATTCTCCAGAATGATGGCCGCATCGCACGAGAAGACGTTTCGCGGCGTTTGACTTTGACCTAGCTCAATATCGGCAGCGAGAAGGCGTACTCGATCGCCACGACGTCGATGACGCGAGCCAAGCTGCGACGCCGACGATGGAATGTCGGAACGACATGATGCCTCTCCGTTTGCTAAGGATAAACCGATGCTTCGGCTCAGCCTCGAGGAGGCGGCGGATCCTTCGTCAAGATGTGCCCGATGAGATTGGGCGCAGGTAGCGCGACCGGGGCGAGGAGTGGCAGCTGGCGGTCGTCATCCGGGGCTGCAGGAAGCAGCCCAGGCACCAACGATATCAACGGGCAGCAAACACCCGCCGCATGCTTGGCCGTGTCCTTTGCCGGACAGGGGTCGGGGGGCGGCACATGCTCGGGACAATCGGTGGCGGCCTGCCCGGCGGTGGTGACACTCGCCCCGCCCTCCGCGGCCGTGCCGAGAGGCGGCACGGCGAAGGCAAGGAGCGCCAGCAGCCAAAACACGGACCGCAGCGGGAACATTTCGATACTTTACCCCCGATAGGATATCGACGGCAAGCCGGGCGACAGCCGGGCGATGAGGCTACCAGACCCGGGTGCCTCGTTTCGCCAACGCTCGTCCAGGGGGACGGAGCGGGCCTGCATCGTACCGGTGGCGGCAGTATCGTTCGTCGCCGGCCTGACCGACGATGGCTAGCGGCGTTGACTGTCGAGCACTTCCAGGAGCTCGTCGATCGTGACCTACCGGTCGGTTTCCGTGCCGGCAGGGAAAGCGTGCGCGCCGCAATGCTGCAGATGATCGGACAGCGTCTCCTGCTCGACTCGGTCGGGCGCGGTGCCGCGGCGGCCAAGCGCAAGCTCGCGCTGTCCGACGTCGCCGGTTTCGACTCGCCCTCCGGCAAGGGCGTCGTCGGCAGTGCGTTGCGCTTGCGAGGGCTCGGCCTCTAGGACACGCGCCGTACGGCAAAGAAGTTGTAGAGCCAACCCAGCACCAAGACGATATACCTGCCTCAGGCGTAGCTCTCGACCAGGGCCGATCGCCAAGCCAGGAGCTCGAAGCTCTGCGACTTGGTCGATACGTCGGCAACAACCATGATGACTCTCCCTTCCGCTGTCAGACGCCTTGATTCAGATCAATGGGGCGATCCAAGCATTAGTGCAGACTGCAACTGAGGGATATCTGAAGGAGGCGGCCATGAGCCGTGGCGACCAAGGATCGGACAGCAGCTGGCGGAACAGGCTGATCCGCACGCCCTTGGGATGGGGACTTTCGCTGGTCGTTGCGGCCACGGGTATCTACCTCCTCGTGACCCATACAGGACACGTGCTAGGAGCACTTCCCTTTCTTCTGCTGATGGCCTGCCCGCTCATGCATCTGTTCGGTCACGGAGGTCATGACCACGGCAAACATGGCCGAAAGTAGACGGCCGCTCTCGCGCCATCGAAGTTCGGCCGTCCTCAAATGGATTTCAGTCATGATTGGCAGTGTGGGATCCCGGAGGCAAATTAGTAGTCGACTATGACGCGTCTGCACTTCCTGTCTTCGCTCCTAGCCTGCCTCGCCGTTCTGGCGACGGCAGCGCCCATAGTTGCGTGGGCCGGGGCATCCTCCCCGGCATTCGCCACGGAGCGCTTGGCAGTGGATGCACCGCGCACGCTTTGCAGCGACTGCGAAGGCGCACCCTGCACAACTGCGGCCAACAGCTGCATTGCCGTATGTTTTGCCAGTCCCCCGACGCTGGGAGTGATGACCTTCACGCTGGCGACACCCACGCATCACGGCGTCGTTTGGCCGACGCGGATCTCGACCCTGCTGGGGCTGACGCCAGCGCTCGATCCCCTGCCGCCCAGAGCCTGACCTCCTGACAAACGAGCAGGCGCGCCTTTGATGGCGCGCGGTTGCGTGCGGGCGCACGCGACATCGCACAGGAGTGTCCAATGTCTACGAAGTTCCGGATGGGGCGCATCGCGCTCGTCTTCCTAGGTTTTCTAGGCGGCCTTGCTGCCATCGCAGCTGCACGCCTGACCGACGTTGCGTCGCAACAGCCGTCGCATGAGGCAAATGTCGCCCAGGCGCAGGCCGCGAGTGGGGTCTGCAACGGCAAGCCGCCCAAATACTACCGCAACCCCATGGGAGCTCCCGACACCTCGCCGGCGCCGAAAAAGGATCCCATGAACATGGACTACATCCCGGTCTGCGAGGACGAGTCCGGGCAGTCCGCGGGCACGGTGCAGATCAACCTCGACAAGGTGCAACGGCTCGGCGTGCGCACCGAGGAGGTGCAGGAGCACGCGCTCAGCAGCACCGTGCGCGCCTTCGCCAGCCTCCAGTACGACGAGCGCAGGCAGTACGTCGTAGCACCCAAGTTCGGTGGCTGGATCGAGAAGCTCGCCGTCAGCGCGATCGGCGACGCGGTCGTCCGCGGGCAGGCGCTGTTCGAAGTCTACAGCCCCGAACTGAACGTGCTGCAGCAGGAATGGGCGCTGGCGGGGCGCAGCCTCTACGCCTCCGACAAGCTGCGCAACCTCGACTATCCCGAGGCCGCGATGGAGAGGTTGCGCCGCGGCGAGCGGCCGCGCACGCTCGCCATCTCTTCGCCCGTCGCCGGCACGGTGATCGAGAAGACCGCCGTGGAAGGCATGCGCTTCCAGGCCGGCGACACGCTGTTCCGCATCGTCGACACGTCGACCATGTGGGTGATTGCCGAGGTCTACGAGCAGGACCTCGCCTTCGTGAAGGTGGGCGACATGGCCCAGGTCACGGTCAATGCGTGGTCCAACCGGTCGTTTCCCGGCAAGGTGACGTTCATCTATCCCAACGTCAGCAAGGACAGCCGCACCGGTCGGCTGCGCATCGAGGTCGCCAATCCCGACGGGCTGCTGCGCGCCGACATGGCCGCGACGGCCGAGATCGCCAATCCGCTGCCGCCCGCGGTCGCCGTTCCCGATTCGGCGATCATCGACAGCGGCAAGCGCCAGGTCGTGCTGGTCGAGCTCGGCGCGGGCCGCTACGAGCCACGGCCGGTCAAGCTCGGCGCGCGGCTGCCAGGTTATGTGCAGGTGCTGGAAGGCCTGAAACCGGGTGAAAAGGTGGTGACGTCGGCCACCTTCCTGATCGACGCCGAGAGCAACCTGCGCGCCGCCCTGTCGGCCTTCTCAGCGGGAGAGCAGAAATGATCGCCGCCGTCATCCGCTGGTCGGCGCGCAACATCCTGCTGATGCTGCTGCTGGCCGCCGCCGTTACCGGCGCGGGCTTCTACGCCGTCGGCCGGCTATCGCTCGACGCCATTCCCGATCTCTCCGACACCCAGGTCATCGTCTACACCGAGATGCCGGGACAGGCTCCGCAGGTCGTCGAGGACCAGGTCACCTATCCGCTGACCACGGCCTTGCTCGCCGTGCCGCGCAGCCGGGCGGTGCGCGGCTTCTCCTTCTTCGGCGTGTCGTTCGTCTACGTCATCTTCGAGGACGGTACCGACATCTACTGGGCGCGCAGCCGGGTGCTCGAATACCTCAATTCGGGTACTGCCAAACTGCCGACCGGCGTCAAGCCGGCGCTCGGCCCCGACGCCACCGGCGTCGGCTGGGTCTATCAGTACGTCGTGACTGGCGCCAACCGCTCGCTGGCCGAACTGCGCTCGCTGCAGGACTGGTACATCCGTTTCGGACTGGCCAAGGCATCAGGCGTTGCCGAGGTGGCGAGCGTCGGCGGCTTCGTGCGCCAGTACAACGTCGTGGTCGACCCGGCCAAGCTGCGCAGTTTCGGCATCCCGCTCGGCCGCGTGATCGAGTCGATCCGCGCCAGCAACCGCGAGGTCGGCGGCCGCGTGGTCGAGATGGCCGAGGCTGAGTTCATGGTGCGCGGCCGCGGCTATGTCAAAAGCATCGCCGACCTCGAGCAGATCGTGCTCAAAGCCGACGGCCCCTCGCCCGTCTTGCTGCGCGACGTGGCGCGGATCGAGCTCGGTCCCGACGAGCGGCGCGGCGTCACCGAGCTCAATGGCGAGGGCGAGGTGGTGGGCGGCATCGCGCTCCAGCGCTTCGGGCAGAACGCGCTCGACGTCATCGACAACGTCAAGACCAAGGTAAAGGAGATCGCCGCGGGCCTGCCCGAGGGCGTGCGCATCGAAGCGGTCTACGACCGCTCCGAGCTGATCCACCGCGCCATCGACACGCTGAAATCGACCCTGATCGAGGAAAGCATCGTGGTCGCGATCGTCTGTATGGTGTTCCTGCTGCACGTGCGATCCGCGCTGGTCGCCATCATCACCCTGCCGATCGGCGTGCTGATGGCGTTCATTGCCATGAACGCGCTCGGCATCGGCTCGAACATCATGAGTCTCGGCGGCATCGCCATCGCCGTCGGCGCCATGATCGACGCCGCCATCGTCATGATCGAGAATGCCCACAAGCATCTTGAGCGCTTGCAGCCCGGCCAGTCCCGGACGCAGGCCATTGTCGAGGCCGCCGCGGAGGTGGGACCAGCACTGTTCTTCAGCCTGCTGATCATCACCGTGTCGTTCCTGCCGATCTTCGCCCTGGAGGACCAGGAAGGCCGAATGTTCAAGCCGCTGGCCTGGACCAAGAGCCTCGCCATGGCGTCGGCGGCGCTGCTCTCGGTGACGCTGGTGCCGGCGCTGATGGTCCTGTTCGTGCGCGGGCGCATCCTGCCCGAGCACCGCAACCCGGTGAATCGCGCCCTGACCTGGCTCTACCGGCCGGTGATCCGGCTGGTGCTGCGGGCGCGGGCACTCACCGTCCTAGTGGCTGTTGCGGCGCTGGCCGCCACGGTGTGGCCTGCCGAGCGCCTCGGCGCGGAGTTCATGCCCAACCTCGACGAGGGCACGCTTTTCTACATGCCGGCCACCCTGCCCGGGCTGTCGGTGACCAAGTCAGCCGAGCTGCTGCAGACCCAGAACAAGATCATCAAGACCTTCCCCGAGGTAGCCTCAGTGTTCGGCAAGGCGGGTCGCGCGGCGACGGCAACCGATCCTGCGCCGCTCGAAATGTTCGAGACCGTGGTCAACCTCAGGCCCAAGGCCGAATGGCGGCCCGGCATGACCGCCGACAAGCTGATCGCCGAGATGGACAAGGCTCTGCAGTTTCCCGGCGTCAGCAATTCCTGGACCATGCCGATCAAGGGGCGCATCGACATGCTGGCCACCGGCATCCGCACGCCGGTCGGCGTCAAGCTGCTGGGCCGCGACTTCGGCGAGCTGGAGAAGGTCGCCCGCGAGATCGAGGCCGCCATCCGCCAGGTGCCCGGGACCACCTCGGCCTACGCCGAGCGGGTGACCGGCGGCTACTTCCTCGACGTCGTTCCCAACCGCACCAGACTTGCGCAGTACGGCGTTCTTATCGAGGACGTGCAGCAGGCCGTGGCCAGCGCGCTGGGCGGCGAGACCGTCACCAACACGGTCGAGGGCCGCGAACGCTACTCGGTGAACGTCCGCTATCCGCGCGACTTCCGCTCCGATCCGCGGTCGATCGCCTCGGAGATCCTGGTGCCGACGATGAAGGGCGGCATGCTGCCGGTCGGCCAGCTCGCCGACGTGCGGCTGACCCAGGGGCCGACCACCATCCGCACCGAGAACGCCCAGCTCGCGGTCTACGTCTTCGTCGATTTCCGCGACCGCGATCTCGCGGGCTACGTCGCCGACGCCCGACGCGCCGTCCAGGAGAAGATCGTCCTGCCGCCCGGCACCTACGCGGTGTGGAGCGGCCAGTTCGAGTATCTCGAGCGCGCCGAGGCCAAGCTCAAGATCGTCGTGCCGGCGACATTGCTGCTGATCTTCGTCCTGCTCTACCTCAACTTCGGCCGCATCGCCGAGACGCTTATCGTCATGCTGTCGCTGCCGTTCTCGCTGGTCGGCGGCCTGTGGCTGGTGTGGTGGATGGGCTTCAACATGAGCGTGGCCGTGGCCGTCGGTTTCATCGCATTGGCCGGCGTCGCCGCCGAAACCGGCGTGATCATGCTGATCTATCTCGACCACGCACTCGCTGCGCACCGCGTCCGCTGCGCCGCAGAAGGCCGGCCGCTCGGTCCAGCCGATCTCAGGGCCGCCATCATCGAAGGCGCGGTCGAGCGCGTCCGACCCAAGATGATGACGGTCACCGCCATCGTCGCCGGCCTGCTGCCGCTCTTGTGGAGCACCGGCACCGGATCGGAGGTGATGCAGCGCATCGCGGTGCCCATGGTCGGCGGCATGGCGAGCTCGACCATGCTGACCCTGATCGTCATTCCCGTCGTCTACAGCCTAGTGAAGGGCTGGCAGCTGCGCACGGCGCCGATACCGGCGGTGGAGGCGCGTACATGAGCCGGCTGCTTTTCCACCGGGCATCGGCGGTAGCATGGAGGTCATCAAGTCGTTGCTTCCGGAGAAGACTGCGGGTTGGCTCAGCCCAGTCAACAATAACGCCTTCCAGAGACTTCCTGCTGCTTGACCCTTTAGAACTCCAGCACAGAGTGTCAGGCGGCCCGATGAGATGTTCTCGGTTGGCTCGGCGGGGACACCGAACGTTCAGGCGCGAGCGGCGTTACAATGGTGTTCTGCGCGCAAGCAAGATGGACGTGCGGTCTCCAGGCCGGTTTTCACCGCGAGCAACAGTTGAGTTGGGACGATGGCCTAGGACGATCGCAAGCAGTCGTCGGAAAACAGTGGCTCATGCCTTATGAGATAGAGCTCGAGGCGGCGTTATTCGCCGGCCGGAACGGTGACGTCTCTCGACGGGCGACCCTCGCCCAAGATTTCTTGTTGACGCATCGCCTGATCCTGCAGCCGCGTCTCGAGATCAACGCAGTAGTGCAATCAGCTGCCCCAGTCCCGTTCCGGTGCCGGCGAATCGGTCGCCGCCTCCGCTGCGAAATTCTTCGCGAGGTCGCGTCCTACGCTGGCGTGTCCTGGCCAAAAACTTCGGCGAGACCGCTAATTTGCGGAGTGCAGCCGACGAAAACACCAGCGTATCCAACTCGTGGTTCTGAACACTATGCATGGCGTTTTCCAAACCTTCATCAATAGTTTGGCAGATGGAGCAGACGAGCCCGCTTTTCGGGCCGCCATGGCGCGAGCCGCGGCGGCCCTCGATTTGTCATGCTTTGCCTATCTTTGTCTGCCGCATCGCAGGAACGATGAAGCTCGCCTGATCTCGACCTATCCGCTGGCCTGGACCGCCCACTACCTGAACAATCACTACGAGCGCCTAGATCCCGTGATTCGCCGGGTGTTGCAGATGACCGAGCCGTTCGAATGGGGGAACAACATCGAGTCGGGAGAGCTGTCGGACGCCCAGCGTCAGCTCTTCGAGGAGGCCGCAAGATTCGGCATCCGTTACGGTTTCACTATCCCCATCCACGATGGGCGTGGCCCCGTGGCGGCCGTGACGTTCGCGTCCGACGAACAGGGGTCAACGTTCCGGCGTTGCGTCGAAGCGCATCGCCGCGTCCTCCAGCTAATGGCTCTGTATTTTCACGCGAGCGCCCGCCGCAAACTTCGATCAGACCGGGTCGTAGACGGCGTGGCCCTGTCGCCGCGTGAATACCAGTGCCTGGAATGGTCGGCGGCGGGGAAGTCGGCGTGGGAAATCGGCCGCATTCTAGGTATCACTCAGCGGACGGCTACATTTCACCTTGAGAATGCGAAATCAAAGCTTGGGGTTTCGTCGCTGCATCAGGCAATAGCACGCCTCGCTGCGTCCAAGGAACGGTAGCGCTTCACACCCCTGTTCAACTTTACAGGGTGCCCGAAAGATGAGTCGCCTCCACATCGGGAGATATCTTCTTCCAGGAGGCGACAATGATGCAGCTCATCACGAGCGACAGCTACGGAACCTGTCTCGACGAACTGGCCGACATGCACCGGCTGCGCTACCGCGTGTTCAAGAAACGGCTCGACTGGGACGTCCAAGCCAGCGGCGACATGGAAGTCGACGAGTTCGACGCGCTGGGTCCCTGCTACCTGTTACAGCGGAGCGCCGACGGCTCTGTCACCGGCTGCGTCCGGTTGCTGCCGAGCACCGGTCCCACCATGCTGCGCGACACGTTTGCCGTGCTGCTGGACGGTGGCGCAGCACCCGCCAGCCAGCTCATCTGGGAAAGCAGCCGGTTCGGCCTCGATCCCGATCATTCAGGGCCGTCGGCGAGCCATGGAATCGCCAAGGCGACCTACGAGCTGTTTGCCGGGATGATCGAGTTCGGCCTGTCCCGAGGCCTGACCGATATCGTCACCGTCACAGACGTCCGTATGGAGCGCATCCTGCGCCGGGCCTCGTGGCCGCTGCGCCGGCTGGGCAAGCCCAAGGCGTTCGGCCGTTCGCTCGCCGTGGCTGGATACCTCGAAGTCTCCGCCGGCAGCCTCGGCCGGGTGCGTGCCACCGGTCAGCTCAAGGGACCCGCCCTGTGGAGTCCTGTGGTCGCGCTGGCAGCATAGTTGCCCTCACGCACCACACGCCCAGTGCCGCGCCGCCGGCCGAATAGGCCGACGGCTGCGCCCGATATTCCAGAAGTCGATGCACGGAGGTCATCCCATGACCCTCGAGCCGGGGCCTCTCCATGCCGTCATCGCGGCAGCAGAGCACGGAAGTTTCCGTCGGGCAGCGGCCGCCCTTGACATCAAGCAATCGACGCTCAGCCGCAGGATCCGTCGGCTCGAAGAGCACTTGGGCGTCAAGCTGTTCGAGCGCTCCAGCGGTGGCGTGCGCGTCACGTCAGCCGGCGGCGATGTCGAGCGCACGGCCAGGCGGCTGCTGGAGCAGACGGATTGCATGGTCTCAACCGCAAGATCAGCCGGCCGCGGCGAAGCCGGCGACATGTCGATAGGCGTCTGCACGTCGCTATCGGCCAGCAAGCTGCGTGCCGTCCTTGCTGGCTATCTGCAGGCGTCACCGCACGTCGCGATCAACATGACCGAGCGCTCCCACGGCCAGCTACTCGACGGGCTTCGAGCCGGAGACCTTGATATCGTCATCGTCGTGGGCGAGGCCAGGGAGCATGGTGGACCGTCGACGCTGCTGTGGTCTGAACGGATCATCGTCGCCCTGCCCGTCGGGCATCGCCTGATGGGCACCGAGTTGATCTATTGGACGGATCTGAAGGGCGAGCTCTTCCTGCTGAGCCGGCGCGACCCGGGACCGGATCTGCACAACATCATCGTGCAGAAGCTGTCGGCACCCGGCGAGGCACCCGGCATCGCGAGCTGGGATGTCAGCAGCGAGAGCATCCTGGCGATGCTGGAAACAAGCCACAGGATCAGCGTCCACTGCGAGTCGTATGCCGGATTGACCTACCCTGGCCTCGTCTACCGCGAGGTGCGAGACGCGTCCGGTCCCAGCTATATCCCCTTCACCGCGTGCTGGAACGAGGCCAACAGGAATCCCGCCCTGGCGCGCTTCCTAGACCTGCTGCGGGAGAATCGCAGTCCAACTCTGATCACTTAACGGCCGGGATCCGCGCGGCGTGCGGATTTGCGTGCCTTGGCAAAGGCCCGGTCCGTCGCCATGAAGCGCGCCAGCATGGGCGCCACCAGCTTTGCCGGATCGATCGCCTGTCCGGTCTGGGAGCCAAGCACCTCGGCGTAAGCCAGGAGATCGCGATGGATCGGCGCTGGCAGGTCGACCGTCAGCTTCACCGGCTTCTCGTCGAGGACGGGGCCAAGTCGCAGCTTGGACATCGATGCCTCCTATCCCGAATGCGGTTGCAGCACGAGATCGCGAGTCACGATCACCCGTACCGGATAGCCGGGACGGATGGTCAGCGTCGGCTGGATGTTGAGATTGCGCCGCACAACCTGCTGTCCGGTCTGGTTCAAGGTATCGCCGGTGCCGCGGCGCAGGGCGCGGATGATGTCACTGTCGTTCTGGTCGGAGCCCAGCTCGGTGCCGACCGCCAGGATGGTCGAGAGTAACGCGGCCTTGAACAGCGATCCCCAATGGTGATCAACCCCGTCCTCGAGCCCGGCCTGCCCCGTGGCATCCGCGCCGGGCTGGCGCTCGAGCACGATCGAATAGCCATTGGGCAGGATCAGCCGAGTCCAGACCAATAGGAGACGCGACTGCCCGAAGGAAACCTGGCTGTCGTAGACGCCGATCAACCGGGCACCTTGGGGAATCAACAGCCAGGCGCCGGTGGGCGTGTCGTAGACATTCTCGGTCACCTGCGCAGCAATCTGGCCGGGAAGGTCGGAGCGGAGACCGGTGATCAGGGCGGCCGGGATGACGGCGCCGGCCTGCAGGACGTAAGGAGATGCCGGCCGCGTCAGACGATCCGGACTCGTGGTGCGACGATCGACTGGTGCGTTTATGAAGGCGAGCTTCCGATCCTGCCCGTTCTGGATCGAGGCTTCGTCAAGTGATGGCAGGACTCGCGCCGCCGCCCCCGGAGAAGCTGTTGGACCTGCGCCTGCTGGCGGCTGCGGACGGTTGCTGGCGGCGAACAGCCGGCTGACGCGGGCGGCTTCCGTCTCCTGCGCGCGGCGCTGCAGCTCGGGATCCGGCGCAGATGGACCGGGTTGGCCCTGCGCAGTCACGATGGGTCGCCCGAGGTCGCCCGGCAGAGGCGGGCCGAGCGGAGGCGCGTCGCGACGGATGCCGGCATAGTCGCGCGGCAGTGCCGCTAGACCATCGGCCAGGCTGCGGCGGTCGGTTGTATAGAGTTCCTGGGGAGCGACGCCGCGCAGCCGATCGCCTTGCAACGCCCACAGCACCGCCCCGCAAATTGCGACGGCGGCGAGCGCCGTGCCGCCGATCAGGACGTTACGAGATAGGCGGGTAACGCGTGGTCCCTCGGAGCGCAGCCTGAAGGCACGCGCGACGCCGGTGGGAGGGGAAGCAGACTGCGATTGATCCGTCATCGTGACCTGCCATCCGTCCTGACGATCCGAACCTTCTGCTGGCTTTCACCGCCCAGGCGCAGTTCGGCGGCGGCGAACAGCCGGTCGACGATCAGCACGTTTCCATAGGTCCGGTAGTTCGCGATTTCCGGTTTGCCGTCCGATCCGATGATGAACAGAGGCGGCAACTCGCCCTGGACGATGCCGCGGGAGAACTCGATGTAGACCTTGCGCCCGTCATCATAGGCATTGAGCGGGCGCCAGGGTGGCGAGTCGCCGTCAATCGCATACCGGTAGCGCCGCTGAGCCATCTCCGGCGGGACCGGTGCGGGCGGAGCAGCGCGCGCGCTCGCGGTCCGGCTCTCCGGATAGAACCATGCCACCGAGGGCATGTAAGGGCGGTCGTTGGCCCGCAATTCGATGAGATAGGTGCGGCGGTCGGTGTTGACCACGAGGTTGGTCTCGATCGCGGGCCGGGTCGGCTTGACCAGGATATGCACGCGTCTTGTGTCGCCAGCGCCGCTCTCGGTGTCGCCGATGATCCAGCGCACGGTGTCGCCGGCGGCGACCGGCCCCGACCCGGTGAGCTGCTCGCCGGGCTCGAGGGCGATGTCGGTCACTTGTCCCGGAGCCACGTAGACTTGGTAGAGCGCGCCGGAACTGTAGGGAAACACCTGCACGGCGTTGAAATAGCCCTCGCGGCGCGGCTCGATCCGCGCGGCGCCGTTGGCCGCTTGGACCCGCGCGATGGGCTCCTTGGCCTCCGCCATCCCCCCACCGCGGGCCGGGGTCCAGGCCGGCGGGACATGCAAGGGCCGCGGTCTCTCCTCGGCAGGCGTAACCGATACGGGAAGCGCCGGCACGTTCTCGTCGTAGCTGATTTGCGGTGGCTTGCCCGATGCGCACCCGCCCATCGCCAGCAGTGACACGAGCACAGCGGGTCGCAGGGATCTATGGAGACGCTTCATTGTGCGAGCTCCTTCGACCAGTTGATGGCATTGACGAACACGCCCAGCGGATTCTTGCGCAGGCGATCGGCATCGCGCGGCGGTTCGATCACGATGGTCAGGATGGCCGTCCACCGTTCGGTGGCAGTGAGCTGGCCGTTCTCGTAGCGGCGCTCGGTCCAGGCCACCCGGAAGCTATCCGGTGATGCCCGGATGACGCTCGAGACCTCGACCGCGACCTGCACCTTGCCGAGCTGGGCGAAGGGATCGTTACGGCGAGCGTAGTCGTTCAGCGCTGCAGCACCGCGATCGGTGGTGAACTCGTAGGCGCGCAGCCAGCCTTGGCGTAGCACCACAGCGTCGGCCGGCAGGCCGCGCACGTCCTCGATGAAGCGGGCGAGATGGAAGGCGATCTGCGGATCGGTAGGCTGATAGGCGGCAATGGCCGGCGCGACAGCCTGAGCCTGACCGAGCTTGTCGACCTGGACGACCCAGGGGGTGATCGTGCCGCGGGCAGCCTGCCAGACGAGACCGGTTGCCAGGCCGGCGGACAGCACCAGACAGCCGAACGCCATCAAGCACCAATTCCTCGCCTGAACGCGCGCTGAGCCGATCCGGTCATCCCAAACCTGGGCGGCCTTCTGGTAGGGCGTCTCCGGTGCGGGGGTGCGGCCGTACCGGACGGACGAACGCTTGAACATCAACGGCCTCCTTCAGAGAGATCGACAGACGACCCGCTGCCACCGTGATCGCCGGAACGGATGGCATGCGTAGCGGCCGAGGCGCCGTGGCTTGCGGCCTGGCCCCGCCTCATGCGCCTCGCCCAGGCTGGTGGACCGTCCTGCGGGGCGGACGCGGCGCCAGACTCTGCACCGCCGGCAGCGGCTCGACCGCCGGCTTCGAAACTGGTCGCAAGGCTTTCCGACGCCCGGCGGAGCGGGCTGGCCGCGGCGGAGACACCCGTCACCGTCACGCCGGAAAGGCCACCGGCGCGGTAGGCGGTCGCCGCCCCGCCCGCCAGCGCCGCAGAACCTCGGGCGGCCGCACCCGTAGCCCCGGCCAGCGCGCTCGCGCCGCCGGTCGCGAGGGCTCCGCCTGCGACGGCAAGCCCACCAGCGGCCGCCCCGGTTCCCACCGCCGCCCCGGCACCGAGTTGGGGTCCGCCCGAGACGATGCCGTTGGCGATGCCCGGACCGAAGATGCCGAGACCCAGCAGGGCCAACGAGGCAAGCACCAGCGCCATGGCATCCTCGATGGAGGGCTGCGCCCCGCCCGATCCCGAGGTGAACTGCGAGAACAGCGTCGAGCCAATGCCAACGATGACGGCCAGCACAAGGACCTTCACGCCAGAGGAGACGACATTGCCCAGCACGCGCTCCGCCAGGAACGCGGTCTTGCTGAAGAGCCCGAACGGGATCAGCACGAAACCCGCGAGGGTCGTCAGCTTGAACTCGATCAGGGTGATGAAGAGCTGGACCGCCAGGATAAAGAAGGCGAGCAGCACGACCAGCCAGGCGAAGAACAGGACGGCGATCTGGATGAAGTTCTCGAAGAAGCTGATATAGCCCATCAGCCCGGAGATGGAGTCGAGGAGCGGCCGGCCGGCATCGAGACCGACCTGGGCCACGCGTCCCGGCCGCAGGAAATCCGCCGCCGACAGGCCGGTGCCGGAGGCCTTCAGGCCCAACCCCGCGAAGCTTTCGAACACGATGCGCGCCAGGCTATTCCAGTTGCCGATGAGATAGGCGAAGACACCGATGAACAGGGTCTTCTTGACCAGCCGCGCGACGACATCCTCATCCCGGCCCCACGCCCAGAAGAGCGCGGCGATGGTGAGGTCGATCGCCGCCAGCGTGGCGGCCAGGAAACCGACCTCGCTGCCCAGCAGTCCGAAACCGCTGTCGATGTAGCTGGTAAAGACTCCGAGGAACCGGTCGATGACGCCTGTGCCGCCCATCGGCTTTCACTCCGTGCCTTTTGCCCACGTGGCGGCGAGCTCATTCATGGAACATGCGGACGGTCGACGGCTGGTAGCCTGTGTTGGGCGTGAGGAAGCGCCGGAGCTGCTCCCTCGCCTGATCCTGCGCAGCGACCCGCGCGGCCGCTTCGAGGCTCTGGGCACGGCCCTGTGCGGCAACGGCCGCCGTCAGGTCGGCGAGCTGCTGCGCCTGGAGCGCGAGGAGCTGGTTGCCGGCCTGCGCCGCCTCCAACGCCCCTGCCGCACCCTGGCTCGCCCCCACGAGAGCTGACATCTCAGTGCGATTGGTGTCGAGGTTGCCGACCACCGTCGCCTGGATGCGCAAGGCATCCTGCAAGCCCGCCACCGAGTTCTGCCAACGCGCCTGCGCATTGGCGATCAGCGTGTAATCCGACTGATTCGCCGACGCCGGCGCATAGGTCGTCGAGAACGCCTGATCGATCTGCTGGACGTCATAGGCGATGTTCTGCGCCTGGCCGAGCAGTTGCCGGGTCCGTCCGATGGACTGCTGAAGCTGTTGCAGCGAGGAGTAAGGCAGGCTCGCGAGATTGCGGGCCTGGTTGATCAGCATCTGCGCTTCATTCTGCAGCGACAGGATCTGGTTGTTGACCTGCTGCAGAGTGCGCGCCGCCGTCAGCAGGTTCTGCGAATAGTTGCTGGGATCGAACACGGTCATCTGAGCGGATGCCGGCAAGACACTGCCCGAGAAGGCCAAGACGGCCGCAAGCGTGACGCCGTAACGACGGATAGAGGTCATGACGATTCTCCTGTGCTGAGGTCGGGGATGAGATCGGCAGCCCACGGCACGCCGCGCGCCTGAAGCCAGCCGGCGAGGAAAGCCTTGCGGCCGTGTTCACCCAGGACGCGTTCGATCAGGGCTTGGTCCGACTTCGACGATGCCGCCGTCAGGGCAAGCGTCACCGCGCCGAGGCCGAGCTCGAACAGGCGGTTGCCGCGGCGGGACTGGCAGTAGTAGTCCCGCTTCGGCGTCGCGCGGGCCAGAATCTCGATCTGCCGGTCGTTGAGCCCGAAGCGCCGATAGATGGCGGTGATCTGTGGCTCTATCGCCCGCTCGTTCGGCAGGAAGAGCCGAGTAGGACAGCTCTCGATGATGGCCGGCGCGATTGCCGAGCCATCAATGTCGGAGAGCGACTGGGTGGCGAAGACGACCGATGCATTCTTCTTGCGCAACGTCTTCAGCCATTCGCGCAACTGGCCGGCGAAGCCCTCGTCGTCTAGGGCCAGCCAGCCCTCGTCGACGATCAGGAGAGTCGGGCTTCCATCGAGACGTGCCTCGATGCGGTGAAAGAGATAAGCGAGCACCGCGGCCGCGGCGCCGGTGCCAATCAGCCCCTCGGTCTCGAAGACTTGAACAGACGTGCTGCCAAGTCGTTCAGCCTCCGCATCCAGCAGACGGCCATAGGCGCCCCCAAGGCAATAGGGCTGGAGCGCCCGCTTGAGTGCGGCCGACTGCAGCAGCACCGACAGGCCGGTCAGCGTGCGCTCGTCGACGGGGGCGGATGCCAGCGACCCAAGAGCCGACCAGAGATGATCCTTCACCTCCGGCGTTATCGCGATCTTCTCTCGAGCCAGGAGGGCGGCGATCCAGTCTGCGGCCCAGCTCCGCTCGGCGACTTCGTCGATGGCCGCCAGCGGCTGCAGCATAACCGGTTCCCTCTCCTCTTCCCCGAGTGCGCTGCCGAGGTCATGCCAATCGCCGTCCATCGCGAGCGCCGCGGCGCGGATCGAACCGCCAAAGTCGAAGGCGAACACTTGGGCCTTGTCATAGCGGCGGAACTGCAACGCCATGAGAGCCAGCAGCACGGACTTGCCAGATCCCGTGGGGCCGACGACGAGCGTATGGCCGACATCGCCGACATGGAGCGAGAACCGGAACGGCGTCGCCCCTTCCGTCCTGCCGAAGAACAGCGGCGGTGCATCGAAGTGTTCATCCGTCGCCGGACCCGCCCAGACCGCAGATAGCGGGATCATGTGCGCCAGGTTGAGCGTCGAGACCGGCGGCTGGCGCACGTTGGCATAGGCGTGTCCGGGAAGGGAGCCGAGCCACGCATCGACGGCATTGACCCTCTCCACCATGCAGGTGAAGTCGCGGCCCTGGATCACCTTCTCGACGAGGCGCAGCCGTTCGTCGGCGATGCGCGGATCGTCGTCCCATACGGTGACGGTGACCGTGCAGTAGGCGGCGCCGACTGCGTCCGCGCCGAGTTCCTGCAAGGCGGCATCGGCGTCGATCGCCTTGTTGTGCGCATCGGTATCGACGAGCGTCGACACCTCGTTGGTCATCACCTCCTTGAGGATAGCCGCGATGGACTTTCTCTTCGCGAACCACTGCCGCCGGATACGCGTCAGCAGCTTTGTGGCGTCGGTTTTGTCGAGCATGATCGCCCGCGTCGACCAGCGATAGGCAAAGGCCAGGCGATTGAGCTCGTCGAGAATCCCTGGCGTGGTCGTCCCGGGGAAGCCGACGATCGTAAGTGCGCGCAGATGGCAATCGCCGAGCTTCGGCTCAAGACCGCCCGTCAAGGGCTGATCGGCCAGCAGCCCGTCGAGGTACATGGGCACCTCCGGCACGCGCACGCGCTGGCGCCGGGTCGAGATGCAGGAATGCAGGTAGGTCAAGGTCTCGGCGTCGTCGAGCCAACGGCACTCGGGCATGAAGCCCTCGAGAAGCTGCAGGACGCGGTCCGTCCGGTCGATGAAGCCCGCCAGGATCTCGTGCGCTTCCGCTCCTGCGGAGCGGTTGGGCCCTTCGTAGAGAAAGCGCTCGGCGCCGGCCGATTCCCAGGCCGGTGGCAGGTAGAGAAAGGTCAGGAAGTAGGCTGATTCGTAGTGCGCCCCGTCCTCTTCGAATGCGGCCTTGCGCTCGGCATCGACCAGCACCGACGCCGCGTCCGGAAACCTGCTCTCGGGATAGGTGCTGGCGGGCTGCCGCTGGGCCTCGACAAAGAGGGCCCAACCTGATCCCAAGCGACGCAGGACGTTGTTCAACCGCCCCGCAACGCCGACGAGTTCCGCCGGCACCGCTGAGTCGAGATCGGGACCGCGGAAGCGCGCCGACCGCTGGAACGACCCATCCTTGTTCAGGACAACTCCGGGAGCCACAAGCGCCGCCCAGGGCAGGAAGTCCGCGAGGCGCGTAGCGGTGTTCCGGTATTCGGCGAGATTCATCATGGCATCGTCCTTACACGCTGAGCCGGCCGGGGATGCGCAGGTGGCGGCGCGCCACCTCGACGAAGAGCGGATCGCGCTTGGCCGCCCAGACAGCCAAACCGTGGCCGATGAGCCAGAGCACCAGCCCAGCGACCCACAGACGCAGACCCAAGCTGATCGCCGCAGCGAGCGTGCCGTTGAGGATCGCGATCGAGCGCGGCGCGCCGCCCAGGAGGATCGGCTCGGTCAAGGCACGGTGGAGCGGCACCACGAAGCCGGGAACGGGCTCGGTCATCAGACCAGGACCCCGCCGCCGAACGAAAAGAAGGAGAGGAAGAAGCTCGAGGCCGCAAAGGCGATCGAGATGCCGAACACGATCTGGACCAGGCGCCGAAAACCACCGGACGTGTCGCCGAAGGCCAAGGTAAGGCCGGTGACGATGATGATGATCACGGCCACGATCTTGGCGACCGGCCCTTCCACCGATTGCAGGACCTGCTGCAAGGGCTGCTCCCATGGCATGCTGGATCCTGCCGCGTAGGCCGACGACGAGACGGCCATCAGGGTCGCGGACAAGATCGCGGCCGCCGTGACCGCGCGCCCTATGGTGAAGCGATTCATTGACGTTCTCCTGCAGGTGAGAGGGCGTAGTCCGATCCGCCGCCGAGACCGTCGACGCGGGCGAGCTCGGTCAGCCGCCGGGCACTTCCGCGGCCAGACAGCACGGCGATGAGGTCGATCGTCTCCGCGATGAGAGCGCGGGGCACCGTGACGACGGCTTCCTGGATGAGCTGCTCGAGGCGTCGCAACGCCCCGAGCGCCGTTCCAGCGTGAATGGTTCCGATGCCGCCGGGATGGCCGGTGCCCCAGGCCTTCAGCAGATCGAGGGCTTCGGCGCCGCGCACCTCGCCGATCGGGATTCGGTCGGGCCGCAGCCGCAGCGACGAGCGGACCAACTCGGACAACGACGCCACACCATCTTTCGTGCGCAAAGCCACCAAGTTAGCTGCGCGACATTGCAGCTCGCGGGTGTCCTCGATCAGAACTATCCGGTCAGCCGTCTTGGCCACTTCGGCCAGGAGCGCGTTGGCGAGCGTCGTCTTGCCGGTCGAGGTGCCGCCAGCCACCAGGATGTTGCGACGATCAGCGACAGCCTGCCGAAGCGCCTCGGCCTCGCTCATGGTCATGATGCCCGCCGCGGCATACTCGTCGAGGGTGAAGACAGCGACCGCCGGCTTGCGGATCGCGAAGGTGGGCGCCGCGACGACGGGCGGGAGAAGCCCCTCGAAACGCTCCCCCGTTTCGGGCAGTTCGGCCGATACCCGGGGGCTGGCCGCATGGACTTCGGCCCCGACATGATGGGCGACCAGCCGCACGATGCGCTCGCCTTCAGCGGCGGCCAAGCGCTCCTGGGTCTCGACCAGGCCGGTCAACAGCCGGTCGATCCAAAGCCGGCCATCGGGATTGAGCATCACCTCGATGACGGAAGAATCTTCGAGCCAAGAGGCAATGGCGGGCCCGAGTGCCGTGCGCAGCATGCGTGCGCCCCGAGAAATTGCTTCTGCCTGGAAGGAATGGACCGTCATCGTCACCCCGGTGCAGGACCGCGAGCAGCGGTCATCGAACGGGGTCGATTAGAAGAAGGAGCAAGGCGCGTTGCGCAACAACAACCAGGGGATCGTAGTAGTCCAGCGCATAGAGGCGCGCGAATGGGTGGGTTGGCTCAGACAGGCTCCTGGGGACGATCGGCTTCCACCCCCTCTCCCGGCTCGATGTCCTGGGAGATTTCTTCCGCGAGCGTTCGGCCCTTCGCCAGCCGCCGACCCAGAGCATCGACGAAACCTTCGTACCGTTCGCGCCCCTTGGCCTGCGCGGCCTGTTGTGCGCCGTCAGGCAGAGACGGCGCGGTGGTCAGCCAGAAGCGTATGAAGAGCGCCAGGGCCTCATTCGAGATGGTGACGTTGCGCTCCAGCCTTTCGACCTGTCGGACGAGCCGGTCGAGCCGCCGGCCGAGCGCTCCTTCCAATCGCTCCGATCCATCCGGAGACAGGAAGGATGCCAGTGCCGTCTCCACGATGAACGCCTGGGCGACGCGCTTACGCGATGCATAGTCGGCCAGCTTCATGGCCAGGTCAGGTGGGAGTCTGAAGGTGTGCTTGGTTCGCATGCTCAAAGATCGATGCCGTCAGCCGGGTCCATGGCGGCTTGGCGAGCAAGACCGCGAGCGGTGGCGCGCAGAGCGCGGGCACGAATGGCATCCTCGTCGCCCTCCTCCTCACCAAACTCGAACTCGGGTGGGGGCTTTGCCGGCTCCGGTACAATATCTTCGTGCTGGGGCAGCTCGGGCTCACGCCGCAGACCGCCATTCGCCGGATCCTCGAGGGGCTGTCCCTCGCGCGCTTCCTTTGAGCGCTTGCGTGCTCCCGTGGGATTCGGAGCAGGCAAGTCGGTCCAATCATCCCGTGCAGCCATCGCAGCGGGCTTCGTCGGCCGCGGCGGCGGGAGAAAGCGTTCGGCCAATCGCTCGTCTTCGAAGTAGCGCGCTTTCGTGGCCCGGATCGGTGGGCACCCAGAAACCAGCACCAGCTCATCAGTCGCCGGCAGCTGCATCACCTCGCCCGGTGTCAGCAGCGGCCGCGCCGTCTCCTGACGGGAGACCATGAGATGGCCAAGCCAGGGACTGAGCCGATGGCCGGCATAGTTCCGCGCATCGCGAATCTCGGTCGCGGTGCCCAGAGCATCCGACACGCGCTTGGCGGTTCGCTCGTCATTGGTGGCGAAGGAGACGCGGACATGGCAGTTGTCGAGAATGGCGTTGTTCGGTCCATACGCCTTCTCGATCTGATTGAGCGACTGGGCGATGAGGAAGCTCTTCAGCCCATAGCCGGCCATGAAGGCGAGCGCCGATTCGAAGAAGTCGAGGCGGCCCAGCGCTGGAAACTCGTCGAGCATGAGCAGCAGCCTGTGGCGCCGGCCCTTGGCGTGGAGCTCCTCGGTCAGCCGCCGGCCGATCTGGTTCAAGACCAGCCGCACCAGCGGCTTGGTCCTGCTGATGTCGGAGGGCGGCACCACGAGGTAAAGCGTCGTCGGCCGCTCGTTCTCGACGAGATCGCGGATGCGCCACTCGCAGCGGCGGGTCACCTTGGCAACGACGGGATCTCGGTACAGGCCGAGGAACGACATAGCGGTCGAAAGCACGCCGGAGCGCTCGTTCTCGCTCTTGTTGAGCAGTTCGCGCGCGGCGGAGGCGATGACCGGATGGACACCGGTCTCGCCGAGGTGCGGCGTGGTCATCATCGCCCGAAGCGTCGTCTCGATCGGCCGTCTGGGATCGGAGAGGAATGCCGCGACTCCCGCCAGGGTCTTGTCCGGTTCGGCATACAGGACGTGCAGGATCGCGCCGACCAGCAGCGCATGACTGGTCTTTTCCCAATGGTTGCGCCGCTCCAGCGCGCCTTCGGGATCGACCAGGACATCGGCGATATTTTGGACGTCGCGGACTTCCCATTCGCCGCGCCGGACCTCGAGCAGGGGATTGTACGCCGCCGACTCTGCATTGGTCGGATCGAACAACAGCACGCGGCCGTGCCGCGACCGGAAGCCCGAGGTCAGCTCCCAGTTCTCGCCCTTGATGTCGTGCACGATCGAGCTGCCGGGCCAAGTCAACAGGGTCGGCACGACCAGGCCGACGCCCTTGCCGCTGCGCGTCGGCGCAAAGCACAAGACATGCTCCGGACCATCATGGCGGAGGTAGTCGGCCCCGAGCTTGCCCAGCACCACCCCGTCTGGACCAATCAGCCCCGCGTGGCGTGCCTCGCGCACCGTCGCCCACCGCGCCGACCCATAGGTCGCCACGTCCTTCGCCTCGCGCGCGCGCCAGACCGACATACCGATCGCGACGGCGATCGAAATGAATCCGCCGGAGGCTGCGATGAAGGCGCCTTCGACGAAGATAGACGGGGCATAGGCATCGTAGGCGTACCACCACCAGAAGAAGGTCGGCGGAAAGTAGATCGACACGCCCGCTAGTTCGAACCAGGGTGGCCCGAGCTGGGCTTGATAGCCTAGCCGCCAAGCTGTCCATTGCGTGGCGCCCCACAGGGTCACGAGCACGATGGCGAAGACGAGGGTCAGTTGACCCCAGAGGATCTTGGTTGCTGACATGGTGACATGAGATCAGGCCGCTATCCGTAATCGGCACAAGAGAAGAGCCACGCAAAGTGCGCAATCGGCGGTCATGGCGTGCAAGTCGGGCGGACGGTGCGAAGGCGTCCCTCGAAAAGGGACCTGATCACATCCTGACGGTCGCGCGAAATCGCACAAGGTCAGGGAAAACGCTCGTCTAATTGTGAGCGCAGCTGGGGGAATCTCTCAGGTTCGTAGGGTGTTGCATAGAAATGAGCTGACCACCTGTCACTCATCTCGTGGAAGGCGATGGCGGTGAGATAGTCTCTTATGTCCCCGGTCAAGTGTTAAGGCGAAGTTGGTTTATCGGTGCCGGTCGGGCACCGTGTGAAGAAGATGTGAGCTGCGCAAGGTTGGGGACGGCGCGTCGAGACGACGGTTGATCAGGCTCTTATCCGCGGGTTGGTTACCGCCTTCGTGCTTTCGTCTCGGGGCTTTCCTCGGTCTAGACGACGGGCGTCGGGCAGTGCCCGGCCACATAACTAGCGACGGGAGTTCCCCTCCGTTGCTCCGTCCCCAACGCTGCGCAGCGAGGATGTGAAGGCCGCTCAGGTGGCCGTAGCTGGCATGATCTGGCGGCCGATCGCCCACAGGAACGCAGCCATCTCGCGGGCGATCGCGGCGATGATGACGGGGAGCTTCTTGCCTGCAGCGTTGAGCCGTCGGTAGCGGCCGCACAGCCTGACCTGGGCCTTCCAGGCGATGTCGCGGATCGTCTTTGGCAACCCTTCGAGACGAACACGCAGGGTCTCGCTGACGCGAGCGGGATGGCGGTAACTCCAGGCCGCCTCGACCAGCACCCGACGGGCTCGCCGGTTGCCTGCCAGGGTCAGGCCTGTTCGACGCACCTTCTCGCCGGTCGAGCGCTCGGCCGGCACCAAGCCGAGGAACGACATGAGCTGGCGGGGCGTGTCGAACCGGCGCACGTCGCCGATCTCAGCAGCAAAGGTCACGGCGACCAGGAACGATACGCCGCGCATCGCTTGATAAGCGGCGACCGCCGGCGCCATCGACCACTTGGGAACAAGACTGGCCAGCTGTTCCTCGAGCCGACGCCGCCGCTCGACAGCATCCTCGATGGCTGCAACCCCGTCCTGGAAGACGATCTGCTGCGCTGGATGATCGAAGCTCTGCTCGGCCAGCCAGCGCCGATGCGCACGGGTCCAGTGGTCCCCGCCGGTGAAGATCCGGCCATGCCGCAATAGGAACGACAGCAATTGCTGGCGCTTGCGACGAACATCCTCGGCTGCGGTCATCCGTCCACGAACCAGGTCGCGGACCGCCTCGTGCACTTCGTCAGGTACCCACACGCCACTGAGCTCGCCGGCACGGAACAGTCGGGCCAACGACAGCGCGTCGCGTCGGTTCGTCTTCACTCGTTCTCCCGAGCGCCTCGGTATCAGCGCTGGCGCCACCACTAGGCAGTCATGCCCCAGCGCCTGCATCTGACGATAAAGCCCGTAACCTGTCGGCCCGGCTTCGAAGCAGACCTGCAGCTTCTTGTATCGCCGAGCCAGCTTCCTGATCAGACGTTCGATCGTCGCCGGCCGGTTCTCGATCTCGCCGACAAACCGGATCTCGCCTCCTCGACCTCCGTCCGCAACCGCCACCGCGTGCTTCAGCTTTGCCGTATCGAAGGCAACATACACTTCGCTATGCTCTCCCATGGCCCGTCCCTCCATGCCTGAGGCTCGGCTCGGCTCGTCCGAGCAACCCTCGATCCTGGCATGAATGGTGACGGGCCACCGGCTTCTCACCGGGGACATAACGTCTAGCCGCGCGTAAAGTGATCGAGCGCGTTCATAGCGCTCTCAAGTGCTTGAGCATGGAGGGATAGTTCTGGCGAGGCCTCAAGGGCAGCCATGCTCTGCTGCCGGATGGCTTCGTCATGGTGGTGGAGGCTTCTACACTTTTCAGGAAGGGCCACTCGGAGACTCCGCCATAGCTACTGGATGATGCTACTCGACTACTATCAATGAAAAGCCATGGTCGGGCTGAAAGTTTACCTCTCGTTTCTTCTCGACAGGGATTAGAGACCCAACCCTCGATTTCGTCCAAAGGACCAGCTCACATCTCCGCCGGGCAGGGTGATGCCAGAGACGGTACAGCCGATATACTGCTCGAGCGCGGGTCGCCAAGGAACCAGGCTGAAGCCGAGCCCATCGTCGATCATGGCAAAGCGCCCACTGGCAAGCTGAGTCGCTCCGACGAGCTGGCCGCCGACCTGGCTGCCCGGCGTTGCCGGCCGCCATTCCCGTCCCCGTTCGGCGGCGAGGGCCTTGCCCGCGCGCTCGATGTCACCGGTCTCCAACCGTTGCACCAGATCTCTCGGCGCGCGAATGCGGCCGTTGCCGAGATCGGCAGCATAGCCCTTGTCGGCCAGCCACTGGCGCCGGCGATCCAACGCCACGTTCACTTCGCGGCCGAAGCCATGATCAGCAAGGACCGTGCGCTGGCGGGATGCCAGTTCGCGGTCAAGCCAGGTCGCACCGTCATGGCCAACCTGCTGTTCAAGGGCGATGGGCGAAAGAACGCTGACGCGCCCACCTGTCCGGTCCCGCGCCAGATCGTAGGCGTGCCCGTGTTCGGGCAAGTCAGCAGGGACGCGCCACTGGTCGGCGTCAATCCGCTCGACATGGCCCGCTCGGCGCAGCGCCTCCAGACGGCGCACATGAGATCGCACGTAGGCGGCCGGATCGCCGCCTAGCCGCTCAACGGTACCAACAGCCTGCTGCAGATGCGTGGATGGCCGATAGATGCCCTCCTTGCCGGCAATAGCCAGGATGTTGCGGTCTGAGGTCCGCGGGCCTGCCTGGGCAGCCCCCGCTGCCAGGATCATTCCCCGCTGAACGTTTTCAACGCTGGACACATCCACTTCCAGATGATGGACACGGCCGTCCACACCGTCGATCACCAGCCGCACCCGCTCGCCGGTCTCGTCGCTGCCCAGGCCCTTGTCGAGCACATGTCCGATGATCGGCTCGGTAACCGTGGCCGGATGAAGGACATAATCCGCGGCAGACCGGGTGTCGGCCAACCCTTCCCGGTCCAACGCCCGGTGCATGGCCTTGATGATGTCGCCGCGCTCGCCCAGCTCCCGCAGGACAGGCTCAGCCCTTGGCGAGATGCTCCATTGTCCGGATTCCACCTCGGTAGCCAAGCCCATGCGTCCCAGCTTGCGTGCCCGCTGGATCAGCAGCGCCCGGTTCTGCCGCACGCTTTCGAGGGTGTCCCGGTCAGGCCGCAAGTCGGCGAACTCGTTGCGGCTCCGCTGCTCGGCGATCAGCATGCGGTCCAGCCGGGTGAACCGGTCCGCATCGACCTCCCGCTCCAGGCCGCGGGATACCTCCTGTTCGGTCTGGCGGCCGAGTTCCCGGGTTACGACCTCGCTCGCCCGCTCCCGGATTCCACAGGCTATGTAGTTGCCGGCGATATTGAGCGTCTTGCCGTCGTCGGTGACGCCCCGGACGATGATGTGGGTGTGCGGATGGCCGGTGTTGTGATGATCGACTGCGACCCAGTCGAGGCGGGTGTCGAGGTCGGCTTCCATCTGCTTCATGAGATCGCGCGTGGCTGCCCGGAGATCTGCGAGTTCCACCGCGTCCTCGGCCGACACGATGAAGCGAAACTGGTGTCGGTCCCCGCGGCCGCGTTCGACGAACGCACGACCATCTTCGGCATCCCGGCTGGCCGAATAGACTTGGCCCTTCTCCCCGTCCTTGGTGACGCCATCTCGCTGGAGATAGCGCAGGTGAGCATCGACGGCCTTGGCGCTTACGAATTGACGTCCCCGCCCTGCTCCACGCTGCGGATTGAGCTTCACGACTCGGGCCTTGACCGTTACCCGCCGCGACCGCGTGCGGCTCCTACCGCTTCGACTCCAGGGGCTTCGGCTTTTCAACGTGCCCGCGACAGATGAGCCGCGACCCCGCGCATTGAACCGACCGTTCCCCTTCCCGGTCTCGTTCAACCGCGAAGGGGTACCGCCGGCACGCCGGATCGCTTGTTGAATCTGCCCGGCGAAGGTGGTCGGACGGCCGCGCACACCTGCGCCGCGCCGTCGCCCAATCTGCGCACTGCCACGATCGCGGATCTTGCCGGGCCGGAGTCGGAAGTCGTCATCATCGCGCGCCATAGCATGACGATTGGTAGCCCTAGGAAGGCCTACAAGCGCTGGAGTGCAGGCGTAGTCGCATAGCGTTGAAAAGGACATTCGAGCGTAGAGGCAGGCGGCTTGCCCTCGAAGCGACGGCGTTCTGAGCATTGAAAACAAAGAGAGAAGTGCTTCAAGCGCCATACACGCTTTTCAAAGCGCCGGCGCCTCGCATTCAAAAAACAACGTGCAGACAATCCTTTAGGAGCGCAGCGACGGCAGCGGGGCCTCCCGCTTTATCTTGCCGTCCATGATCTGGGGACTCTAGACCGTAAGCGTCCGAGTCTTGCACGACCTTCGGCGAGTGCATGGTCGCTCCAAATCGGGTTCCTTCGTTCATGGGAGGTTCTCCGGTGGCAACGAAACATTTTGCAAATGCGGCGCGTCGGGAATGGTGG
>Ga0209933_1001145_pt1 | contig 29330 bp, 28 predicted proteins | sample ThiBiot_300_biof_FD_183944 | JGI IMG/M metagenome (GOLD analysis project Ga0209933, IMG submission 183944) | Wastewater bioreactor microbial communities from Cape Town, South Africa - Thiocy_cont_300_biof (SPAdes) | ecosystem: Engineered > Bioremediation > Thiocyanate > Unclassified | place...
ACCGACCCATGCACGGTCGAAACTCCCCCACGGTGACCGTCCCGGGCTTCTGCCCGATGAAACCCAATCTCCGACACTAGAGGACTGATGAGATGAGCAAGAAAGATTTGATCGACGCTGTCGCGCGTGACTGCGAACTCACCAAGGAAAAGGCCAGCGGCGTCGTCGATGCCGTGCTCGCGCATATCCGCGAAGCGATGAAGGAAGGCCACGAAGTCCGCATTCCGGATTTCGGCACGTTCAAGGTTGCCGCTCGCAAAGCCCGCGAAGGCCGCAATCCCGCAACCGGCATGACGATCCAGATCCCGGCTTCGCGCGTGCCGAAGTTCACGCCCGCGAAGGGTTTGAAGGACGCGCTCAACTGAGGCGTTCGTTATCGGAATTTCGAGGCGCGCCCGGAAACGGCGCGCCTTTTTTGTTTGCAAGACACGACGGTTCAAACGAGGACTCGCCGGACGAGTATCAAGGCTGCGAAGCTGGACGCTCTGATGCCGTCTGCGCCTTCGGCGTGATTTTGAAATTCGCCGATGCGCGGATGCTGATCATTTCCATCGCCTGACCATATCCGCGCTGCGGCTGGCTCGACACGTTGATGCTGGTGAGGCTGCAGGTCGCGGCAATGGTCGCGAGCAGGTTCGCGCACTCACGTCCCGCCATTTCGTAGGCTTGTCGCCGGCCTCGCTCCGATTCACCGTCCGCGACGTCGGTTGGGCCGTTGGGCGGCAGCGTGAACGTATAGCTGACCGACACGCTCACAGCCTGATTGCGATTGCCATCGACGTCATACGGATTTGCATAAACGCTGAAGCTGAACAGCGTCAGCATTGCAGCCACGGTAAGTCCAATCTTGCTGACGGTCATTGCGCATGCCTCCCTCATCGGTTCGGCATGAGAATATCAAAGGCGATGCCGCATTTGCTTGCGCTACGGGGCAAATTTGCGCCGCGGTTAATGGCTAGGAAATATCGGGCGCGGGTTTGCTACAGCCTATACGTCGCGTCTCTTTGCCGGCGGACGGTGAGAGACCATCTTGCGGGCCCGGCCATACCTGCCTAGAAGATGCGTCGTGCGGGCGGTTAGCTCAGTGGTAGAGCGCCTCGTTTACACCGAGGATGTCGGGAGTTCGACCCTCTCACCGCCCACCATCTTTGTTGGTCCCTGCGACTCCGCCGAGCGGAGCCGGACGCAGGGACGGCCTTGTTGAAGCTTTGATCCAGTCCAGCATGAGCGCCATCAGCTCTCAGCTAACGAGGAAGCACGCCAATGTCCGTATCGATGTATGCCATCGCCATTCCGACGTTTCAGAAACAGCTCGCATCTCTTGAAGCCATTCTCGATAAGGCGGCCGAGCATGCGTCGGCCAAGAAGATCGACATGGCGGTCTTGCTCGGCTCGCGGCTCTATCCCGATATGTTCAACCTGACCCGGCAGGTGCAGCTGGCGACCGATTTCGCGAAGGCCGCCCCGGCGCGCCTCGCAGGCCTCGAGGTCCCGGGCTTCCCGGATAAGGAAACGACGTTGCCGGAGTTGAAAGAACGCCTCGCTCGAACCCAGGCGCTGCTCGCGGGCTATAAGCCTGAGCAACTCGACGGCTCCGAGACGAAGCAGCTGACGTTGAAGATCGGCGGTCAGGAAATGACGATCTCGGGGCAGGATTACCTGCTGCACGTCGCGCTGCCGAACTTCTATTTCCATTGCGCCACCGCATACGGAATCCTGCGGCATAACGGCCTCGAGATCGGCAAACGCGATTTCGTCCGCAGATAGATGCCGGGGGAGGCGCGATTGTCGCCCGCGGACGCGAACAGCGGCTTGACGCCTGCGCGCCCATCACGTATTCGGACGCTGTGACGACGGGCGCTTCGGCGCCCGTGACTTTCTGGATTGCGGGAGTAGCTCAGTTGGTTAGAGCGCCGCCCTGTCACGGCGGAGGCCGCGGGTTCAAGTCCCGTCTCTCGCGCCATTCCGTTCGCAGCTCATGAGCATATAGCTCGCTGTAACGGGTGCGCCGAACCTCTTCTTCGCATTCGCAAATGATGCCGTCGCGACAAGCGGCGAAGCCGCCGCTGTCCCGGCGTTATGGGCTGTATTGCCGTTGATCCAGCTTTGACCGGCAAAGGGCCAGCACCTTGTCCACGTCGGACCCCGGAACGGGATGGCTGAAGTAGAATCCCTGCAGCTCGTTGCAGCCGGCGGCCGTGACCGTCTGAGCCTGGTCGAGCGTTTCGATCCCTTCGGCAACGGTACTGATCTGCATCTGCTTGCCGAGCCCGGCGACGGCCTGGATGATGGCCTCGCAGTCCTTTCGCTTCCCGACGTCGAGATCGCGCACGAAGCTGCGGTCGATCTTGATCTTGTCGAAGGGGAAGCTGCGCAGATAGCTGAGCGACGCGTAAGCCGTGCCGAAATCATCGAGCGCGATGCGAGCGCCGAGCGTGCGCAGATTATGCAAGATCGCGCGCGTGTTGATTTCATCGCGAAGGAGCACGCCTTCGGTGATCTCGAGTTCCAGCCGATGCGGCGCGAGTCCTGAAATCCGCAGCGCGTTGACGACTGCCTGATAGAGATTGCCTCGCTCGAATTGAATCGGCGACAGGTTGACCGAAACGCGGATCGTGTCAGGCCATTTGACGGCCTCCTGGCAGGCACGGATCAACGCCCATTCGCCGATTTCGACGATCAATCCGGTTTCCTCGGCGATCGGAATGAAGTCGGCGGGCGCAATCATTCCGCGTAGCGGATGATGCCAGCGCAGCAGCGCTTCGAACGCAATGACGTCCCGGTTCTCCGTATCGACGAGCGGCTGATAATAGAGCTCCAGCTGGTTCTGATCGAGAGCGCCGCGCAGATCGGACTGCAGTTCGTAGCGCGAATTCGCGTCATCGGCGATGTCCGGATCATAGAAGAAGGCAATGCCCTTGCCGCCCGCTTTCGCTTTGTAAAGCGCGAGGTCGGCTGCCTTGAGCAATTGTTCCGCCGTTTGTCCATGAAGCGGAGCGAACGCGATGCCGATGCTTGCGCTGCACGAAACCTGCTGCCCTCCAAGGTCATGCGGCTTGCAGATTTCCTTCAAAAGGCGCTGCGCCATGCGTTCGGCATCAGCTTTGCGGACGACGCGGGACGCGGATTGCAACACCGCAAACTCGTCGCCACCGAGCCGTGCCACAATGTCGTTCTTCCGCACCGCGCGCTTGAGGCTTTTGGCGACGCTTTTCAAAAGTGCGTCTCCGACCGGGTGCCCCAGCGTGTCGTTGACGGTTTTGAAGCCATCAAGGTCGATCCAATGCAGCGCCAGCGTCTGAGAGGGCGCGAGATTTCTCAGCGCTTCGTCGAGCGCCTCATGGAATTGCAGGCGATTTGCGATTTCCGTTAGCGGATCGTGCCGTGCCAGCCAGTGGATTTTCTGCTCCGCTTGGCGGCGCTCGGTAATGTCTTCCTGGATGTCCACCCAGCCGCCGCCTTCCAGCGGCTTATTGGTGACGAGAACGATGCGTCCGCTTTTGAGATGCTGCGTGTGCGTGAATGTTTCGCCGCGAGCAAGCGCGGCCACATGGCGCTCGATCCAGGCCCGCTGCTTTTTGCGTTCCTGCGGATTGTCCAGACCCGTTTCGCGTTTGACGTGATTACGCACCAATTCCGCGAGCGTCGTGCCCGGACGTGTCAGATGCTGCGGAAGATCGTAGAGCTCTTCATACATCCGGTTGCAGACGATGAGGCGCTGATTGGCGTCGAACATCGACAAGCCGCGCGCCATGTTGTTGAGCGCCAGCTCGAGACAGCGATTGAGTTGCGCAATCCGATCGCCATCGTTCGCCGCAGCCGGCAATTGAGTTTTGGCAGGCGGACGCCGGCGCGTGGCCTTGGCGGGCTTTTTTTGAGATCGACGATCGCTTGGTTTTTGCGATCGGCTGACACCTGAATGTTGTTTTGCTGTTTTTTTGGCGTCGGTCGGCATCTGCGCATTCCACTCGCACTTAAGTTGGGTGCGCTAAATATAGTGCAATCTGTAAGCGAGTGATTAAAAGTAAGTCCGAATTTGGCGATTTCCTATAAACGTTCAATATATTTTTACGCAATTGCGCAGTGCAATAAATAAATTACTCGAAATAATGATCTCCAATTCGCTAATATCTCTGCCAATTCGGCAACAGCGCTGGCCGTAGTATTTCCGTCGACATGACGACACCGGGACCGATGACCGTCGAGGCATCGGACCGCGAACAGGCGCCAGCGCCGCAGCATCCTGAATGCCGAGACATCGCCATGGCCTTCGGCGATGCAACAAACGCCCCTGCGCGGCGCGCATACGTCGAAGAGCTTTCATGTGTTCCGCGGGGAACAATCGCCGCTTCCAGGATCTGCTCCAATGGCCCGGCGACAGTCCGTATGCTAAGTTTCACGATCATATTTCAGGATATCGATTTTCATTAGAGGCAGTGCGATGGCCCGTTATGCGTTCATGAAATCCCTATCGTTGTCCGTCAGCGTTGGCGGCTTGCTGCTGGCCGCCATGGGACCGGCGCAGGCGGCCTCGGGAGACAGAATCGGCGAATCCGTCGTCATAACGAACGTGGTCATGGCGGACTTCGCCGAAAAGCAACGCAAGCTCGCGAAAGGCGATGAAGTTCGCCAGGACGAGTCCATCGAGGTCAACACCGACGCGCAGGGCGAGTTCAGGCTGGACGACGAAACGAAGCTCGCCCTCGGCCCGGGGGCGCGGCTCGTGCTCGATAAATTCGTCTACGACAGCGACAAGAAGGCCGGCTCCATCGTCGTCAACATGATGAAGGGCGCATTCCGGTTCATCACTGGCGCCGCGGCGAAAACAACGTACGTCATCAACACGCCCAACGCATCGATCACCGTGCGCGGGACGATTTTCGACGTCTATATCCTTCCCGATCGCTCGGTTTGGGTCTTGCTGCACGAAGGCGCGCTCGAGGCGACAGGCAAGAGAAACGTGTGTCACGTTCTCGAACGTCCCGGTCAGCTGATCCGTATTTCCGACGACGGCACCGTCGAGAAGCCGGTAAACTGGCCTCAGCTGCCGGACAACGCGACCGTCGCGTTCGACACGGCCTTTCCTTTCGTGACGAACGCGCCCGCGATTGATCCCAATCCGATCCTCACGCGTGCGATGATCGTCGATGGCGCGTTTCCTCCCTCGGAGGAAAAGGCCTGTCTCAATCCGCACCCGCGCTTTGGCGTGAAGAAAGCGAGCACGCCGCGCAAGGCGGCGCCTCCCGCAAAGAAAACCAAAGCGGCACAGAAACCAGTTAAGCCGAAACGTACCGCGAGCCGGCCGAAGAATGATGACGACGATTGGGGCAACGGCGCGCGCGGAATGGATATCGTCATCGGCGGCGGCGGCATCCGCATTCCGAACCGAGGCAACTACGGCGGTGGCGGCTATGGTGGCGGTAACCGGCCGAGCGGCGGTCTCCGAGGGCGCTAGCATCGAAGTCGCCGCTCGTGCGTGACACCTCGCGCGGCGTCAGCGCTGGACGAACTAGCTTAAGTCTCGACTGTAGTAACCTGCGATGGATGACGGGCAAAGCTTGCGGCATTTGACGAGTGCCGCTTCGCGCTCGCCGGTGTCCGACGACGCAACAAGCAATGTCGTATGCGCCGCCTTGAGTTCGGAAAATTCTGACGACGTCGCAAAGGTCTCGTCGCCGATCAGCGCGAAGATCCTTTCGGGCCGATCCTTGCCGCGCGGCATCACGGTGCCGAGTTCCAGAAATGCGAAGCTGGGCACATCGGCGGCCGTTCGCTCGCCGACGACGATATCCGCGCCGAACGTCTTCGTCGCTTCCTCGAAGCGTGCGGCGACGTTCACGGCATCGCCCAGAACGGAATAGTCGAAGCGCTGAGGCGAGCCGACGTTGCCGACGACGCACGCGCCGGTATTCAATCCTATGCCGAGCCGCACCGGCACGGCGGCTTCGCCACGCAGCGCGCTCTCTTCCGAAAGCTTGACGTTGAAGCGCGCAACATCGTCCAGCATTGCGAGCGCCGCACGGCACGCGTTTCGTGCGTGTTCTTGATCCTGCAACGGAGCGTTCCAGAACGCCATGACAGCGTCGCCCATGAACTTGTCGATGGTGCCGCGATGATCGAGGATGGTGTCGGCGAGCGGCGTGAACAGGCGGTTGACGAAGCGAACCAGCTCGTCCGGCTGCAGTCCTTCCGATAGTTTCGAAAAGCCGCGGACGTCGGCGAACAGCAGTGTGATGTCGCGCTCGTCGCCGCCGAGTTTCAATCTGTCAGGATGCCGGGCGATTTCGGAGACGACGGACGGCGAAATATAATGCCCGAACGCCGAGCGGATCTGCGCACGTTCGATTTCCGATTGAACGTAGCTGGTCAGCGACGTTCCGAGATAGAGGAACGCAATCGCCAATCCAGGATACACCGGATCGAACAGCAGGCCCGCGCGAGAAAACGCAAGCCAGGATAGAGCGACAATGCCCGCAATCGCCAGGCCGCCGACGATGGCCGCGATCAGCGCGCCGCTGCGCGCGATCATCCACGCGACCAGCGCGCCGAACAGTACGATGAATGCGATCTCGAGCCCGGTCGCGTAGGCTGGCCGGATCAGATGCTCGCCGGAAAGCATCTGCTCCAAAGCCTGCGCCTCGATTTCGACGCCAGGGATCGAAGACGCCAGCGGCGTCGCCCGGAGATCGAGCAGACCTGTTGCCGTCGCGCCGATGAAGATATGACGTGACTTGATTGCCTCGGGATCGAAACTGCCGTCGAGGATGCTGCTGGCTGAGATCGTGCGCCGTGGGTCGTGCGGCGAGAATTTGAGCCACAGCTCGCTGCGGCCCGTTGTCGGCAGAATTGTTTGGCCGACGCGAACGGACTCGATGCCGGTTTGACTGCCGAAGGCTTCGACGCCGCTGCCGCCCGACGACTTCACAAAAATCGTCGACTGCCCGGTGCCGACGCGAAGCGCTTCTAGTGCTTGCGAAGGGTAGAGCTTGCCGCCGATCGCGACGAGCAGCGGAATGCGCCGGACGATCTGATCCTCGGATGGCACCCAGTTGACGGCGCCGACGCCACGCGCCGCCTGCGCCAGTATCGGAAGATTTTCGACGCCGCCGGGATAGGCGTGGACGAACATCATCGGATCGTCGCCCGCGAACGAGATGCCGCCGCGATAGGCGGCGACGCTGCGATTGGACTGTGCTTCGCCCGCGACGCCGAGCACGACCGGAGCGGATGCAATGGCATTCGCAAACCGTTCGTCATTCGAAGGAAGCCGTGAAATCTCCGAAACGATGGCCGGACTGACCGCTTGCCCGTCCAGCGATCGCAATAGCGCGTCGGGCGAGAGCCGGTCCGGCTCCGCCAGCACGATGTCGAAAGTGATCGATTTGGCGCCGGCCTGATGCAGGCGCGATGTCAGTTCCGCGAGAACCGATCGCGGCCAGGGCCATTGGCCTGCGCGCGCCAACGAGGCTTCGTCGATCGCAATAATGCGCACCGGAAACGACGGATCGGCGGCGCGTGGGGCGGCGCGCAGATAAGTATCGAAAACGGATAGTCTCAATTGCGAAATCGGCTGCGGATCGGCGACGCGCAGCGCAACGCAGGCTGCGAGAATTGCGAACGCAACGAGCGCATGCTGGGGTATGCGAAATAGCGCCGGATACCGGGACATGAGCGAAGACCTGATGCTGTGATCTGCGATCGCTTCATAAGGAATCGTGAGCGATAATCGCACGGTGAAGGCGGAAACTTATAGGCGAATATTGCCCGGTTCCGCATGCCTTGCGCGTTGAAGGATTAATTTGCGGCGCGTGTCGCCGAACGGCTCTCGCCCGATGGCAGGCAATGCAATTAGGAAGGCCGCCGCCGTTTATTTGCTCTCCCCTTAAATCCGCCAGGAGCCCGCTAACAGGCAGCCACAATTCATTGGTTAGTCCGCGCACCAACGAAGGCAACCGAGGATCTTAAAAATGCGTCTTGCATCCATTGGCTTGGCTACGGCTGCTGTTCTCGTCTCGACGATGGCCGCGAACTCTCAGACCGTCCGCTTCAACGACGGCAATTTCTCATTCCGCTTCGGCGGCAGTGATCGGCGCGGCGAGGTCGAAGGCAAACGCGCGAGCTGCGAAGTTTATGCGCGCATCGCTCAAGTGCAGGCCGACGCGAACAATAGATTCCGTTGCGGCTATCGCGGTCCGCGTTGGGATTCGGATTTGAGACCGCATTTCCAGTGGTGCCGTTGGGCTCCGCGCCGGGCGCTTGCTGAAGAGCAGCGCGGACGTGCCGAACAGCTTCAGGATTGTTTCAATCGCCTCGGCGATTTCGACGGCCGCTGAATTCGAACGGCAGGGATACCGCGCAGCTTCGCGCGGTATTCCCACTCATCGAATGCGCCGAATTCCTGAATAAACGCTCATCTATCATACGAAGAAGTATAGCGCGCGGCCATCGGAAGCGCGGCTTTCGCGCGTTGATGGAAGCACCTGAGTTCGATAACCGGGAGCTTCCTATGACATCGATGAAACAGCTTGCAGCAGTTGCGTTTGCGGCGTTGGCCGTCGTCGGTTTTTCCGCGTCGGCCGAGGCCTATCACGGTCGCGGATACGGACACTGGCATGGATACGGCCACGGCCATTATGGCGGCGGATACGGTCACCGGCGTCACTGGGGATATGGATGGGGCTATCCCGCGTGGGGCGTCTATCCGGCCTGGGGCTACGATTACCGGCATTGCTATTGGCGTTATGGCCGCCGCGTCTGCTGGTACTGAGGAATGAAGATCGGCGGCGTTAACGTCTGCGATAGTTTGACACTGATATAAGAGCGTTCCGCTCCGTCCCCCATGAGCGGCACGCGCGCAAAGCATCCCCTGAATTTGCTGCGTTACGGGCGTCGGCTTTCCCCCAAGCTGACGCCCTTTATTTTGTCATCGGGGCACGCACACATATCGACGATGAGGAAAAAGGCTCTGCAACTTGAGTGAGTGCAAGCTTACCAAACAGTATATTCTTTAAACGTAGATATTCATCAACCTGACAGGAATCCTCACCTAGAAGTGCCGCGCGTCGCGAGTGACGCCAACGCACCATTAGGAGCCTTATTATGAAGACCACTTTGACTGTCGCACTTGCTGCCGCTGCTATGATGCTCGGAGCAGGCGTTGCCAGCGCGCATGACAAGACCGCCAAGGGCGTTCATCATCATCATGCCCATCACGCGCATCATGCTGCGAACCACAAGCACGCTGCCAAGCACGCCAAGAAGCATGCAGCGAAGAAGGCGCACAAGCACGCCGCGAAGCACGGTCACAAGCACGTCGTGTCGAAGAAGGCCCTCAAGAAGGCCGGTTGATTTTCGGCGAGGTGTGGAGGCCGCTCCTTCACACCTCGTTTCCGGCCGGTACCCGCCTGCCGATTCGTCAGACCCACGACCCCGACGCCGGGGGTGTTCGGCGACCCGCGCTAGAATAAGCGCAATTGCTTCAATTCATAAAAAATATCGATGTTTTCACTGCGGCGCGGTCTACGCTGCCGGCCGTCGGGCCGCTGCGAATAAAACCATCAGTCTGCAGGCAACCCCGCAACCCTATGGGTCATTGAATCAGACCGGCCTCCACGCGAGGCGGTGCGGCAGGTCGGCACCAGCAACCGCATCGGTCAAACGGTTCCTTTTTAGCTCATAGACATATAGTCCCAGCCGTTTGAAGCACTCGCGAGTTGCACCCCATTGGGTCCTGGGCTAACACCGGGCGTGCGCGGCGGCATCGTGCGCCTTTGCAGGCTCCGTGCCCTATGTGGACGAGATGCGATGGTCGATCTGACTTCTCACTACCTGCCAATTGCGATTTTCATCGGCGTGGCGCTGTTGATTGGCGCAGCCCTGATGGTGGCGCCGTTCCTGGTCGCGTACCGCAATCCGGACCCCGAAAAGGTGTCTGCTTACGAATGCGGCTTCAACGCCTTCGATGATGCGCGCATGAAATTCGACGTGAGGTTCTACCTCGTGTCGATCCTGTTCATCGTCTTCGATCTCGAAATTGCGTTCCTGTTTCCGTGGGCGGTGGCGTTCAAGGACATCGGCGTATTCGGGTTCTGGTCGATGATGGCGTTCCTCGGCGTGCTGACGGTCGGCTTCATCTACGAGTGGAAGAAGGGCGCGCTCGAATGGGAGTGATACGCACCAACGACGGACAGATCATCTTCGACCGCGCCTTGGACAAGGCGCGCGAAGGCGTCTCCGGCGCGGCGACCTCGATCATTCGTCCCGACGACCAGTTCTTCACCGGAATTTCCAACGAGTTGGCCGACAAGGGCTTTCTCGTGACGACAGTCGACGACCTCATCAACTGGGCGCGCACCGGCTCGCTGATGTGGATGACGTTCGGTCTCGCCTGCTGCGCCGTCGAGATGATGCAGGCCTCGATGCCGCGTTACGATCTCGAACGCTTCGGCTTTGCGCCCCGCGCTTCGCCGCGCCAGTCCGACGTGATGATCGTCGCCGGCACGCTGACCAACAAGATGGCTCCGGCGTTGCGCAAGGTCTACGACCAGATGCCGGAACCGCGTTACGTGATTTCGATGGGAAGCTGCGCCAACGGCGGCGGCTACTATCATTATTCCTATGCCGTCGTGCGCGGTTGCGATCGCGTCGTCCCGGTCGACGTTTACGTCCCGGGTTGCCCGCCGACCGCCGAGGCGCTGGTTTATGGAATTCTGCTGCTACAACGCAAAATACGCCGGACGGGAACGATCGAGAGATAGGCAACTCGGAAAGGCCGTGTCGTGAACCGCCGCCTGATAACTGCAGCTGCAGGCACCCTTTCGGTTTTCGTTGCGGCCGTCGCGCTATCGCAGCCGTCACTCGCCGCTGAGTCCGGTCCGAATCTTGTCGGTACATGGTCGGGCCACACGGATTCGATCGGCGATATCTATGGTCTCCGGACGCGCGAGCGCACCGTCCATATCACGGAGCAGACCGACCGGAGGTTTCGCGGCTATTTCGTCTACGAAGGCGGCCGCCGCGATTTCTTCGGGATCGTCTTTCCCGATAACACGTCGTTTGCGTGGACCTCGACCGCCGCGAAATCCGTGACGGAAGGCCGAATTCTCGGCGACGGTCACATCGCGGCCTGTTACATCGAAGCCGGAACGGAAGCTACGGCTGGCTGTTCCGACCTCACGCGCGTTGATAAAAAGCCCTAAGCGGATGCTGTTCTAATGGAAATCGCAAACCTTATCACTCACGTCGGCACGCTCTTCGGAGCCGACATCCTCGCCAGCAGCACGGCCTTCGACGAGGCATCGATTTCCGTGCCCCGCGACCGGATCGTCGAGGTGCTGACGAAACTGCGCGACGATCCCAAGTGCCAGTTCGAGGTTCTGATCGATATCTGCGGCGTCGACTATCCCGAGCGCGCCGAACGCTTCGAGGTCGTCTATCATCTGCTTTCGCCGCGCCTCAATCAGCGGCTGCGCATCAAGATCTCGACCGACGAGACGACTGCGGTGCAGAGCGTGAACGACGTCTTCCCCGCCGCCAACTGGTATGAGCGCGAAGCCTACGATCTCTATGGCATCCGCTTCATCGGACATCCCGATCTCAGACGCATCCTGACGGACTACGGTTTTCAGGGGCATCCGCTGCGCAAGGATTTCCCGCTCACCGGTTACGTCGAGGTTCGCTACGACGACGAAAAGAAGCGCGTCGTGTACGAGCCGGTCAAGCTCACGCAGGAATTCCGCGATTTCGATTTCGAAAGCCCGTGGGAAGGTCCGAACTACATCATTCCGGGCGACGAAAAAGCACAGCGTTCATGACGGCTGCCGGGCGTCGGCCCGGTTCCGGTTCCATCACCTGCACCGTGGGCATTTGAATGGATTTTGAAACGAATGTAGCCATTTCGGCCGGGTTGATGGTCGCTGCATTCGTTCTCGACTGGCCGCGCGCAATCGTGGGTGTGGCGTTCGGAGTTCTGGGCCGGTTTCTGCCCTATGCGACGATCGTCGTTCCGCTCGGCGTCGTCCTCATCTCGATCGGCGGCGAGTTCGTTTACCCGCTGCTCGGGCGCACTGAATCGCCGAGCCTGTCGTCATTCGCGATCGGCTTATTTTCGGTCGCAGCAACAGCTTCTAACCTCTATATAACGATCCGAAATTTGAAAGACAGACTGTGAGGGCCGACGCAGTGAAACCTTCGCTTCAGGCTGGAGCGCGCACTGAGTTTTCGTTTCGTGTGCCGGCAACGAAAACGGTGCCGTATCTTTATCCGGAGGCGCGCGAGTTCCAGCTCATGCCGACGGTCTTCGCGACCGGCTTCATGGTCGGGCTGATGGAATGGACCTGCCTGCACATCCTCGAGGAGCATCTCGATCAAGGCGAAGGCTCGCTTGGTGTGCATATTAACGTGTCGCACGTCGCGGCAACCGTTCCAGGGCAAACGGTCACGGTCGAGGCCGAGTGCACGAAAGTCGCGGGGCGTCGCATCTTTTTCCACGTTAAAGCCCACGACGGGATTGACCTGATTGGCGAGGGCGAGCATGAGCGCGTGGTCGTCGATTGGGAAAAGTTCGAGCAGCGCGTAAACGGTAAGGCGAAGCTCGCGCGGCTCTCTCCAATTACGCGGGGAACTGGTTGAAAATGGCCGAAACGGAAATCCGCAACTTCAACATCAATTTCGGACCGCAGCATCCGGCCGCGCACGGCGTGTTGCGCCTGGTGCTGGAACTTGACGGCGAAGTCGTCGAGCGCGTCGATCCGCATATCGGCCTGTTGCATCGTGGGACCGAGAAGCTCATCGAGCACAAGACCTACATGCAGGCGATCGGCTATTTCGATCGTCTCGATTACGTCGCGCCAATGAATCAGGAGCATGCGTTCTGCCTCGCGGCCGAGCGGCTGCTGGGCATCACCGTCCCGCGCCGGGGTCAGCTGATCCGCGTGCTCTTCTCCGAAATCGGCCGCATCCTTTCGCATCTCCTGAACGTCACGACGCAGGCGATGGACGTCGGCGCCCTGACCCCGCCGCTCTGGGGCTTCGAGGAACGCGAGAAGCTGATGGTGTTCTATGAGCGCGCATCCGGCGCGCGCATGCACGCCAAGTATTTCCGCATCGGCGGCGTGCATCAGGATCTGCCGGAAAAACTGATCGACGACATTTATGCCTTCTGCGATCCGTTCCTGAAAGTCGTCGACGACATCGACGTGCTCCTGACCGAGAACCGCATCTTCAAGCAGCGCAACGTCGATATCGGCGTCGTCTCGCTGGACGAGGCCTTTGCCTGGGGCTTCTCGGGCGTCATGGTCCGCGGCTCAGGCGCGGCCTGGGACCTCCGCAAGTCGCAGCCCTACGAATGCTACAGCGAACTCGACTTCGATATCCCGATCGGCAAGAACGGCGACTGCTACGACAGATATCTGATCCGCATGCAGGAAATGCGGGAATCGACCAAGCTGATGAAGCAGTGCTGCGAGCTGCTGAAGTCGCCGGGCGGCCAGGGTCCGCACTCGGCCGAGAACAAGAAAGTCGTGCCGCCGAAGCGTGGAGAGATGAAGCGCTCGATGGAAGCGCTGATCCATCACTTCAAGCTCTACACGGAAGGTTTTCACGTCCCCGCCGGAGACGTCTACGCGGCCGTCGAAGCGCCGAAGGGCGAGTTCGGCGTCTATCTCGTGGCGGATGGCTCCAACAAGCCCTATCGCTGCAAGATCCGCGCACCGGGCTTCCCGCACCTCGCGGCTATGGACTTCCTGAACCGCGGGCACATGCTGGCGGACGTCTCGGCCATCATCGGGTCGCTCGATATCGTGTTCGGAGAGATCGACCGCTGACGGCGGGCGCCATCCGGCTGTCTGCTCTGACCGCCGGGAATGGCTGACCCGTTTCGGGCGTCACGTGACGCTTTAGCCCCGCGCGTGCGTGCCACTCCGGCTGCCTACGCGGCGGAGCCGCTGTCGCGCGGCTGTCATCCGGGAGCGACGTGGACTAGCATCCGCCTCAAAGCCCTGGCAAAACAACGCCTCGCGGTTTCGCAGTCCAAGTAATCCCGAGGTGATGCGTATGATTTATGGTGCAAGCCCAGTCATCGACAATCTGTTCCTGCTGGCGGTCGTCGCGCTGGGATGGGGCTTAAGCCTTTCTACTTATCGCCTTTTTGCCCGTTCGCGGGGCTGGCCGATGGGCGCGCTGCAGGCCGACGCGCCGTTCATTCCCGTACTGATAGGACTGGCCGGACTGTTTGCCGGACTGATCTTCGCCGCCGCGCGCGGCTCCGATGATGGCGGCTGGGTCATCATCGCCCTCGGCCTGCTGTTCGCGGTATTGTGGACCGGATTCCTGCGCGTCGCCTCGCAGCTCTCGCTGATCCTTGCGCCCATTGCGACGTTTCTATTGCTGCTCGGCTGGCTGGCGGTGCCGCTCGGTTTTTCAGAGCGTCGATGGGCGACGGAACGACCATCTGAAACGCTTCAGCGGCGCGGAATTTTGAAACCCGATTCGTCGGTTGCCGTGCCCAATCCGCCGGCATCAGACGGGACCCCTTGATCCTCATCAAACAGTCATAGATCGGGGAACCATTAGTCGCACCTGCTTGCTGTTTATCTCGGTCGCTTCATGCTTTCGCCGCATCTGCAAATCCTTGCCTAGTCGCGTTCTTCCGCGTACTGGACCGTGTTGACGCTCGAAGGGTAATGTCGATTTGCAAGAGTCGGCATTGGCGTGGCGGGGCAAGGTCGTTCGTCTGACCTGACCACGTACTATTCGGCGCCGCGACCCTTGGTTTTCAGGAGCCGTTGATGGCTGTTCGCCGAGTGAATCCGGATCAACCCGCTGAGTTCGCTTTTTCAGCGGAGAACCTTGCGTGGGCGCAAGAGACAATCGCGAAATATCCTTCGGGCAAGCAGGCATCCGCCATCATCCCGTTGTTGTGGCGCGCGCAGGAACAGTCGGGCGGATGGTTGCCTGAGCCCGCGATCCGCGCCGTCTGCGATCTTCTCGGAATGGCCCATATCCGAGGCATGGAAGTCGCGACGTTCTACACGATGTTTCAGTTGTCGCCGGTCGGAACGAAAGCGCATGTGCAGGTCTGCGGTACGACGCCGTGCATGCTGCGTGGATCGCGCGATCTGATTTCGGTCTGCCAGCATCGCATTCACGAACATCCGCACACGCCCAATAGCGACGGCACGCTGTCGTGGGAAGAAGTCGAGTGCATCGGCGTCTGCGCCAACGCGCCGGTCGTTCAGATCGGCAAGGACACCTACGAAGATCTGACGGCGGAGCAATTCGAAAAAGTGCTCGACGGCTTCATCGCCGGCAAGCCGCTGAAGCCGGGTTCGCAGACGGGACGCACCGCATCCTGTCCCGCCGGTGGTCCGACGAGCCTGACGGATCAATCGCTGTACGATGGTTCGACGATCGACGCCTGGAGAAAGCGCTTCGAAGAAACGTCCGAGGCGACCGATCACGCCCAGGAAGCGACATCGCCGTCCTCTCCGGCCGGATCATCAGCAACAGCAGCGGCGGCGCCTGCAGTTCATCCCGCAGCGCTGGCTGCGATCGCGAACGCAGGCCTCGTCAAGGAACTCGAGGCGCGCGGTGGCGGCAAGGCGATGTCGGCCGGCGAACTCGATAAGATCAAGGCAGATATGCTGCGCGATCGTGCGATCGCAGCCGCACAGGCCGCTCAAGACCCGGAATTGCTGAGCGAGCCGCGCGGCAGCAAAGGCGACGACCTCTCGCTGATTTGGGGCGTTGCGGATAAGATGGCCGAAAAGCTGAATTCGATCGGCGTCTGGCACTTCGATCAGATCGCCAAATGGACGCCCGCGAACGTCGCCTGGTTCGAAAGCCGCCTCGACGGGTTCAAGGGTCGCGTGACGCGAGAGAAATGGATCGAGCAGGCAGAAAAGCTTGCGTCGGGTTGGCGACCGGATTCGAAAGCCGGTGAAAGGCCGAAGGACTAGCTCGCATGCTTCATGACCGCGATCGTATCTTTCGAAATCTCTATGGCTTCCATGACGCGCGCCTCAAGGGCGCGATCAGCCGTGGCGCCTGGGACGGCACGAAGTTCTTTATCGACAAGGGTCACGACTACATCATCGACGAGGTGAAGAAGTCGGGCCTGCGCGGACGCGGCGGCGCTGGCTTTCCGACGGGCCTCAAGTGGTCGTTCATGCCGAAGGCGGATCATCGCCCGAGCTATCTCGTCATCAACGCCGACGAGTCGGAGCCGGGGTCCTGCAAGGACCGCGAGATCATGCGGCACGATCCGCATCTTCTGATCGAGGGAGCGCTGCTCGCAGCCTTCGCGATGCGCGCCCACACGAGCTACATCTACGTGCGCGGCGAATACATCCGCGAGCGCGAGGCGCTGCAGCGCGCCATCGACGAAGCCTATGCGGCGAAGCTGATCGGCAAGAATAACGTCCACGGCTGGGACTTCGATCTCTACATTCATCACGGCGCCGGCGCCTACATCTGCGGCGAAGAAACCGCGATGCTCGAAAGCATCGAAGGCAAGAAGGGACAGCCGCGTCTGAAGCCGCCGTTCCCCGCCAACGTCGGTCTTTACGGCGCGCCGACCACGATCAACAACGTCGAGAGCATCGCCGTCACCGGCGAAATCCTGCGTCGTGGCGCGAACTGGTTCGCAGCGCTCGGCCTGCCGAACAACACCGGCACCAAGCTGTTCCAGATTTCCGGTCACGTCGAGCGGCCGTGCACCGTCGAAGAAGAGATGGGCATTCCGCTCAAGGAACTGATCGACAAGCACTGCGGCGGCATTCGCGGCGGCTGGGACAACCTGCTGGCGGTCATTCCCGGCGGATCGTCCGTGCGCTGCATCACCGCCGAGCAGGCGATGAACGTGACGATGGATTTCGACGCGCTCGGCAAGCTCGGCTCCGGCCTCGGCACCGCGGCGATCATCGTCATGGACAAGTCGACGGACATCATCGGAGCCATCCGGCGCATCGCGTACTTCTATAAGCACGAGAGCTGCGGCCAGTGCACGCCGTGCCGTGAGGGCACCGGCTGGATGTGGCGCGTACTCGAGCGCATGGAGCGCGGGCAGGCGGAAAAGCGCGAAATCGATCTTCTCTTTGACGTCACGAAGCAGATTGAAGGCCACACGATTTGTGCGCTGGGCGATGCGGCGGCTTGGCCGGTGCAGGGACTGATCAAGAATTTCCGTCCCGTCATCGAAGAGCGTATCGACCAGTATCAGGCGAAGCACGCGCGCGTGGCGGCGGAGTAGGGCGGCGGACAACGAGCAATGCCAAAGCAACTGATAGTCGACGGCAAGGCAATCGAGGTCGAAGACGGCACGACGCTGATGCACGCCTGCGAAATCGCCGGCGCCGTCATCCCGCGCTTCTGTTATCACGAGCGCCTGTCGATCGCCGGCAACTGCCGCATGTGCCTCGTCGAGGTGCAGGGCTCGCCGAAGCCGATCGCATCCTGCGCGATGCTGGTCAACGATCTGCCGCCGAACAAGGACGGCTCTCCGAAGATCATCAGCACCACGTCGCCGCTGGTCAAGAAAGCGCGCGAAGGCGTGATGGAATTCCTGCTCATCAATCATCCGCTCGATTGCCCGATCTGCGATCAGGGCGGCGAGTGCGATCTGCAGGATCAGGCGATGGCGTTCGGCATGGGCGGCTCGCGCTACCATGAGAACAAGCGCGCCGTCGAAGAGAAGCACATCGGTCCGCTGATCAAGACGATGATGACGCGCTGCATTCACTGCACGCGCTGCGTCCGTTACATGACCGAAGTCGCGGGCGTCGAAGAGCTTGGCCTCATCGGACGCGGCGAAGACGCCGAGATCACGACCTATCTCGAACGCGGCATCATGTCTGAGATGAGCGCCAACGCCGTCGATCTCTGCCCCGTCGGCGCACTGACGCATCGGCCGTGGGCGTTTTCCGCGCGTCCATGGGAAATGGAATCGACCGAGACGATCGACGCGATGGACGCCGTCGGTTCGGCAATTCGCGTCGACACGCGCGGCGGCGCCGTCATGCGCATCCTGCCGCGCAACAACGACGCCGTGAACGAAGAATGGATTTCGGACAAGACGCGCCACGTCGCGGATGGTTTGAAAATCCAGCGGCTCGACCAGCCGTACATCCGCAAGGGCGGACGGCTCCAGCCTGCGAGCTGGGATGAAGCCCTCGCCCTCGTCGCCGACAAGCTCCAGGCGGCTTCGCCCGACAAGATCGGTGCGATCGCGGGCGACCTCGCGGCTGCGGAAGAAATGTTCGCGCTGAAGGATCTGCTGACGCGCTTCGGTGCGACCTCGATCGATTGCCGCCAGGCCGGAGACAAGCTCGATCCGAAGCTCGGCCGCGCCAGCTACGTTTTCAATTCCTCGATCGAAGGCATCGAACAGGCCGACGCGATCCTGATCGTCGGCTCCAATCCGCGCCTCGAAGCGCCGGTGCTCAATGCGCGCATCCGCAAGCGTTGGCGGACGGCGTCGACGAAGATCGCGCTCATCGGCGCCAAGGCCGATCTCACATATCCCTACGAGTATCTGGGCGCTGGCCCTGACACGCTCGCAGACGTCGCGAGCGGCAAGCACGCCTTTGCGGACGTTCTGAAATCGGCCGAGCGCCCGATGGTGATCGTCGGGCAGGGCGCGTTCGCGCGTGCCGACGGTCTCGCCGTGCTTTCGCAGGCGGCGCGCATCGTCACTGCCGTGTCGGCCGGCAAGGACGCGGCATGGAACGGCTTCAACGTCCTTCACACCGCAGCGGGCCGCGTCGCCGGTCTCGATGTCGGATTCGTGCCCGGCAAGGGCGGCAAGGATGCTGCCGGCATCCTCGGCGGGGGCATGGACTTCGTCTATCTGCTTGGGGCCGACGAAAGCGATCTGTCGAAACTTGGAACCGCCTTCGTGGTTTACCAGGGTAGTCACGGCGATCGCGGCGCGGAGCGCGCTGACGTCATCCTTCCGGGCGCCGCCTACACGGAAAAAGGCGTGACCTACGTCAACACGGAAGGCCGCGTCCAGCAGACGACCAAGGCGGCGTTCTCGCCGGGAAGCGCCAAGGAAGACTGGACCATCCTGCGCGCGCTGTCCGCGCGTGCGGGCAAGACACTGCCTTACGACACATTGAAAGACCTGCGCGCCGCCATGTACAAGGCCGCACCGCAGCTTGCCGAGATCGATGCGGTCGAAACCCGTGCGGTGTCGGGCCTTGAAACGCTCGCAAAGCTTTCCGGGCAGCCGACGGCGACGGCCTTCGCATCGGCGATTGAAGATTTCTATCTAACCAACGCGGTCGCGCGGGCTTCGGCTGTCATGGCCGGAATGAGTGCGCTTCGAAGCGCCCGCGACCAGAGGCTCAGCGCGGCGGAATAGGAACGATGCTCGAGACCCTGCAAACATTCATGACCGACTACGGCTGGAACCTGCTGATCCTCCTCGTGGGATCGCTCGCCGTGCTTGTCGGCCTTTTGGTCATCATCGCTTTTCTGCTGCTGTTCGACCGCAAGGTCTGGGCCGCCGTGCAGATGCGCCGCGGTCCGAACGTCGTCGGGCCGTTCGGCTTGTTCCAGTCGTTCGCCGACCTTCTGAAATTCGTCTTCAAGGAGCCGGTGATCCCGGCAGGCGCCGATAAGGCCGTCTTCCTGCTCGCGCCGCTCGCGACCGCGATGTTTGCACTGTCGGCCTGGGCCGTCATCCCGCTCGACCAGAACATCTGGGGCAAATGGGTGATCTCCGACATGAACGTCGGGATTCTCTATCTGCTCGCGATTTCCTCGCTCGGCGTCTACGGCATCATCATGGGCGGCTGGGCGTCGAACTCGAAATACCCGTTCATGGGCAGCCTCCGGTCTGCAGCGCAGATGGTGTCCTACGAAGTCTCGATCGGCTTCGTCATCATTTGCGTGCTGCTGTGCGTCGGCTCGCTCAACATGACCGACATCGTCAACGCGCAGCGCGCCGGTCTTGGAACGCGCGCCGGCCTGACCAACTCGTTCCTCGACTGGTACTGGCTGCCGCTGTTCCCGATGTTCGTCGTGTTCTTCATCTCGGCGCTCGCCGAAACGAACCGCACGCCGTTCGACTTGGTCGAAGCGGAATCGGAACTCGTCGCCGGCTTCATGGTCGAATATTCCTCGACCCCGTATCTGCTCTACATGCTGGGCGAGTACGTCGCGATCGTCACGATGTGCGCGCTGACGACCATCCTGTTCCTCGGAGGCTGGCTGCCGCCGCTCGACATCTGGCCGCTGAACGCGATCCCGGGCTTCTTCTGGTTCCTCGCCAAGGTCGTCTTCGTCTTCTTCATGTTCGCGATGATGAAGGCGCTGCTGCCGCGCTATCGCTACGATCAGCTGATGCGGCTCGGCTGGAAGGTGTTTCTGCCGCTGTCACTGTTCATGGTCGTGGTCACGGCCGCAGTGCTCAGGTTCGGAGGATTTTTGTCATGAGCGTTGCTCGCGCTGCAAAGTCGCTGTTCCTGACGGAAATCGTCGTGGCGTTCGTGCTGACGCTCCGCTATTTCTTCGCGCCGAAGAAAACGCTGAACTATCCGTACGAAAAAGGCCCGTTGTCGCCGCGCTTCCGTGGCGAGCACGCGCTTCGTCGCTATCCGAATGGCGAAGAGCGCTGCATTGCCTGCAAGCTCTGCGAAGCGATCTGCCCCGCGCAGGCGATCACCATCGAGGCCGGACCGCGCCGCAACGATGGCACCCGCCGCACCACGCGTTACGACATCGACATGACGAAATGCATCTATTGCGGGCTGTGCCAGGAGGCTTGCCCCGTGGACGCCATCGTCGAGGGGCCGAATTTCGAGTTCGCGACGGAAACGCGCGAAGAGCTTTTCTACGATAAGGAGCGATTGCTTTCGAACGGCGATCGCTGGGAACGTGAGATCGCGAAGAACATCGCGCTCGACGCGAAGTATCGCTAAATCGCCCATCCGACGGGATAACAGGAAGAACGAGAACGATGGCGGAGGCAGGTTTCTTCTATCTCTTTGCGGTGTTGGCGGTCGCGTCCGGCGCGATGGTCATCCTCGCCAGAAATCCCGTGCACGCGGTGCTGTTTCTCGTCCTGGCGTTCTTCAACGCTGCCGGACTTTTCCTGCTGCTCGGCGCTGAATTCCTCGCGATGCTCCTCGTCATCGTCTACGTCGGGGCCGTGTCGGTGATCTTCCTGTTCGTCGTCATGATGCTCGACGTCGACTTTGCCGAGTTGAAGGCGGGCTTCATCAAGAATGCCAAGATCGGCGCCATCGTCGGCGGCGTTGTGCTCGCCGAACTCGTCGCCCTCTTCAGCTTCCGCGGTTTCAGCATCGCGCCGACCGTCAATGTCGCGGCGCCGATGCCGGCGGCGGGATCGACTCTCACCAACACCGCGGCGCTCGGGCAGATCCTTTATACGAAGTACGTCTACCTGTTTCAGGCGTCCGGCATGATCCTGCTGGTCGCGATGATCGGCGCGATCGTGCTGACCTTGAAGCACCGCACCAACGTCAAGCGCCAGTCGATCGCAGCCCAGGTATCGCGCGATCCGGCCAAAACACTCGAGGTCGTGAAAGTTCCAACCGGCGGATCGGTCGTCCCCGCCGCGAGCAAGCGCGCGGAGGCTGTGGAATGACCATCGGACTTGGACATTACCTGACGGTCGCCGCCTGCCTGTTCACGCTCGGCGTCTTCGGCATCTTCATCAACCGCAAGAACGTCATCGTCATCCTGATGTCGATCGAGCTGATCCTGCTCGCCGTGAACATCAACCTGGTTGCGTTCTCGCATTTCAACGCCGATCTCGTCGGCCAGGTGTTCGCGCTGTTCGTGCTGACGGTCGCCGCGGCCGAATCCGCGATCGGCCTCGCAATCATCGTCGTCTACTATCGCAATCGGGGTTCGATCGCGGTCGAAGACGTCAACATGATGAAGGGGTGAGACGTGATCGGGTTCTGGCAACGACACGTGTCGTACGCTCTCGCCACGAACGAGGGGCATGACGGGAATAGGGGGATTGTTTCCGCATGATCTACGCGACGATTGTTCTGCTGCCGCTTGTCGGCGCGCTTATCGCTGGCCTCTTCGGTCGCATCATCGGAGACCGTCCGAGCGAAGTCATCACCACGGCGCTGCTGATCATCGCGGCGGCGCTCTCCTGGGTCACGTTCGTTCAGGTGGCGATCGGACATGAGACGCACACCGTCACGCTGTTCCGCTGGATCACGTCGGGCGAACTCGACACCTCCTGGGCGCTGAAGATCGACACGCTGACCGCGGTCATGCTCGTCGTCGTGACGACCGTGTCCTCGCTCGTGCATCTCTATTCCATCGGCTACATGCACGAGGACGACTCGCGCCCGCGCTTCTTCGCGTATCTGTCGCTGTTCACGTTCGCGATGTTGACGCTGGTGACGAGCAACAACCTCGTCCAGATGTTCTTCGGATGGGAAGGCGTCGGCCTCGCATCGTATCTGCTCATCGGCTTCTGGTATAAAAAGCCGTCGGCCAACGCGGCTGCCATTAAGGCGTTCGTCGTCAACCGCGTCGGCGACTTCGGCTTCGCGCTCGGCATCTTCGGGCTATTCTTCGTCTTCAATACGGTCAATCTCGACGCGCTGTTCGCCGCCGTGCCGACCGCCGTCGGCAAGACCTTCGTCTTCGCCGGATACGAACTCGACATCCTGACGACGCTCTCGCTGCTGCTCTTCATGGGCGCGATGGGCAAGTCGGCGCAGTTCCTGCTGCACACTTGGCTTCCGGACGCGATGGAAGGCCCGACGCCTGTTTCGGCGCTGATCCATGCCGCGACGATGGTCACCGCCGGCGTATTCATGGTCGCGCGGCTGTCGCCGATCTTCGAACTGGCGCCCGAGGCACTGAAATTCGTGACGCTGATCGGCGCAATCACGGCATTCTTCGCGGCGACCGTCGGCCTCGTTCAGAACGACATCAAGCGCGTCGTCGCCTATTCGACGTGCTCGCAGCTAGGCTACATGTTCGTCGCCTGCGGTATCGGCGCTTACGGCGTCGCGATCTTCCACCTCTTTACGCACGCGTTCTTCAAGGCGCTTCTGTTCCTCGGCTCGGGCTCGGTCATCCACGCCATGCATCACGAGCAGGACATGCGGATGATGGGTGGTCTGCGCAAGAAGATCCCGTGGACGTTCGCGGCCATGCTGATCGGCACGCTGGCAATCACCGGCGTCGGCATCCCGCATCTGACGGGCTTCGCTGGCTTCTATTCCAAGGACGCGATCATCGAAGGAGCGTACGCGGCTCAGACGCCGAATAACTACGCCTTCTGGCTTCTCGTCGTTGGCGCGCTGATGACGTCGTTCTACTCGTGGCGTCTCATCTTCATGACGTTCTATGGAAAGACCCGCGCCGATCATCACACCTACGACCACGCGCACGAAAGCCCGTGGACGATGATGCTGCCGCTGGCCGTGTTGTCGGCCGGCGCGATCTTCGCAGGCGTCGTGTTCTCCGGCTACTTCATCGGCCATCACGAGAATGAGTTCTGGGGCGCGGCGCTCTTCCGTTCCGAGACGAACCACATCCTGCACGAAATGCATGATGTGCCGGGATGGGTGCCTTACTCGTCGCTCATCGCGATGCTCGTCGGCTTCGGCATTGCCTGGGTCTATTACATCGGCGCGCCCTGGTTGCCCGCCGCGACGGCGCGGGCATTCAAGCCGCTGTATCTCTTCCTGCTCAACAAGTGGTACTTCGACGAGCTGTACAATCTGATCTTCGTGCGCCCGGCGTTCGCGATCGGACGCCTGCTCTGGAAGGGCGGCGACGGCGCGATCATCGACGGCGCGATCGACGGGACGGCGGCCGGTGTCGGACGCGTCACCGAAAGGGTCGTCCGCCTACAGACTGGATACCTCTACCACTATGCTTTCGCGATGCTGCTGGGAGTGGCGGCGCTCATGACCTGGCTCACCTACAACGGGCTTTTCGCCGGGGTGTTTAAATGAACAACATCCTCTCGGTTATCACCTTCCTGCCGCTCGTCGGCGCGCTTCTGATCGCCGTGCAGAATGCGGACGCGAAGCAGAACGCCCGCTGGATCGCGCTCTGGACGACATTGGTCACGTTCGCCGTTTCGCTGCTGATCTGGTGGAACTTCGACACAACCCAGTCGGGCTTCCAGTTCGTCGAGGAGCACGCCTGGCTCGGATCGCTGAAGTACAAGCTCGGCGTCGACGGCATCTCGATGCTGTTCATCATCCTGACGACGTTCCTGATGCCGCTCTGCATCCTCGCGAGCTGGGTGTCGGTCGAGAACCGCGTCAAGGAATACATGATCGCGTTTCTCGTGCTCGAAACGCTGATGCTCGGCGTGTTCTCGGCGCTCGACCTCGTGCTGTTCTACCTGTTCTTCGAGGGCGGCCTCATCCCGATGTTCATCATCATCGGCGTCTGGGGCGGCAAGCGGCGCGTCTATGCCAGCTTCAAGTTCTTCCTCTACACGCTGCTCGGCTCGGTGCTGATGCTGCTCGCGATGATGGCGATGTACTGGCATGCCGGAACGACGGACATTCCGACGCTTCTGCAGACCAAGTTCCCGCCTGACATGCAGTGGTGGCTGTGGATCGCCTTCTTCGCCTCGTTCGCAGTGAAGATGCCGATGTGGCCGGTGCACACCTGGCTTCCCGACGCGCACGTCGAAGCGCCGACGGCAGGCTCCGTCATCCTTGCCGGCATTCTCTTGAAAATGGGCGGCTACGGCTTCCTGCGCTTCTCGCTGCCGATGTTCCCGAACGCCTCGGCCGACCTCGCGCCGCTCGTCTTCTCGCTGTCGATCATCGCGATCATCTACACGTCGCTGGTGGCGCTCGTGCAGGAGGACATGAAGAAGCTGATCGCCTATTCGTCCGTCGCCCACATGGGCTACGTGACGATGGGCATCTTCACGGGCTCGCAGCAGGGCATCGATGGCGCGATCTTCCAGATGCTGTCGCACGGCCTCGTGTCGTCCGCGCTGTTCCTGTGTGTCGGCGTCATTTACGACCGCATGCACACGCGCGAGATTTCGGCCTATGGCGGACTAGTCGAGCGAATGCCGAAATACGCCGTGGCGTTTATGATTTTCACGATGGCCAACGTCGGACTGCCCGGCACCAGCGGCTTCATCGGCGAATTCCTGACGCTGATGGCGGCCTTCAAATCCAACACCTGGGTTGCGATCCTGGCGACGACTGGCATCATCCTGTCGGCCGCGTACGCGCTCTATCTCTATCGGCGCGTAGTTTTCGGCGTGCTCGAGAAAGCCAATCTCCGGAGCATTCTCGATCTCTCGCCGCGGGAGATCGCGATCCTAGCGCCGCTGATATTGCTGACGATCTATTACGGATTCTATCCCGCGCCCGTGCTCGATGTGACGGCGGCGTCGGTCAAGAATCTCGTCCAGAACTATCAGGATGCCCAGAACACGGCCGCCGCTCTCCTGGCGCCATGAGGAATTGACCGATGGACAGCGCGCTACTCAACATCATCTCGCCGGAGCTGATCCTGGCGCTCGGCGCCCTGGCGCTGCTGATGCTCGGCGTCTTCAGCCCTGAAGGCGAGAAGACCGGCCGCTTCATCGGCTGGCTTACCATCGGCGTGCTCGGCGCGGCGATCGTCGCGTTGTTTCAGCAGACCGGCGTTTCGCAGGCGTTTGAAGGCGCGTTCGTCTCGGATCCGTTGACGCGCTTCTTCAAGATCATGATCCTGGTCGCCGCGATCGTGGCGCTTATTCTGACATTCGACAGCTTTGCCCGCGCCAAGCTCCTGGTGTTCGAATATCCGGTACTCGTTCTGCTCGCAGCGCTCGGCATGATGCTGATGGTGTCGGCGAACGATCTGATCACGCTCTATCTCGGCCTCGAGCTGCAGAACCTTTCGCTCTACGTCATCACCGCCTTCAAGCGCGACAACGTGCGGTCGAGCGAGGCCGGTCTCAAGTACTTCGTGCTGAGTGCGCTCGCGTCGGGCCTCTTTCTTTATGGTGCTTCGCTGCTTTACGGCGTTACCGGCGCGACCGGCTATGGCGCCATCGCGGCGGCGACGCAGCTTCCCGAGATGGCGGCAAACATCGGCCTGACGTTCGGCCTCGTCTTCGTGCTCGTCGGACTTGCGTTCAAGATTTCGTCGGTGCCGTTCCACATGTGGACGCCGGACGTCTACCAGGGCGCGCCGACGCCGGTGACGGTGTTCCTCGCGAGCGCCGCCAAGGTCGCCGCGATTGCCATGGTCGTGCGCTTCACCCAGGCCGCCATGCCCGGCGTGCCGGGACAATGGCAGCAGATCATCATCTTCCTCTCGATTGCCTCGATGGCTCTCGGCGCATTCGCCGCGATCGGCCAGACGAACATCAAGCGCCTGTTCGCGTACTCCGCGATCGGCCATATCGGGTTTGCGCTCGTCGGCCTCGCGGCGAACAATACCGAAGGCACGGCGGGCGTGCTGCTGTATCTCGCCATCTACGTCGCGATGACGCTCGGCGCTTTCGCCTGCGTGCTCGCGATGCGCCGCAAGGGCGAGAACGTCGAGAATATCTCCGATCTCGCAGGCCTCGCGAAAACGGACCTGACGTACGCGTCGATCCTTGGAATCCTGATGTTCTCGCTTGCCGGAATTCCGCCGCTCGCGGGCTTCTGGGCGAAGTGGTACGTCTTCCTCGCCGCCATCAAAGCGGGCCTTTATCCGCTGGCCGTCATCGGCGTCGTGACCAGCGTCGTCGGCGCGTTCTACTATCTGCGTATCGTCAAGATCATGTTCTTCGACGACAGCGCCGAAGCCTTCCAGCCGCGCGAGGGCAAGATCTCTGCGGTAATGATTCTCTCGGCGGCTTTCATCGTTCTGTTCGTCCTGCCGTTCATCGGCGGAACGCTTGTCGATGCGGCGACGGCGGCTGCTGCCGTGCTGACGCCGGCGCACGCGCTCTAGCGCAATGACGGATGCTCAACCCGCACCGCGCATCCTGCATATCGACGAAACGCAATCGACCAACGCCGACGCCATGCGCCTCGCTCTCAAGGGCGAGGCGCTGCCGCTCTGGGTGATCGCCGGCCGGCAGACGGCGGGTCGCGGCCGCGCCGGTCGCTCATGGGTTTCGCCGGAAGGAAACCTCTATACGAGCATTGCCTTCTGCTGCTCCGCGCCGATGGAAAAAGCGGGACAATTGTCACTCATCGCGGGAATCTCGCTTTTCGAGGCCATTCGCGCCTCGACGGACCTTGCGCAGGACGCCCCGCTTCGCCTCAAATGGCCGAACGATATTCTGATGGGGACCGCCAAGATGGGGGGCATTCTGGTCGAAAGCACCACTGCGCGCGGAAGCCCCGGGTTCCTCGCGGTCGTGGGCTTTGGCTTGAACCTCGCGTCGCATCCCGATGACCTCGGCCGCTCGGCGACCGCCCTCAGCCAGCACGCACAAGCGCCAGTAGCTGCAACTTTACTCGACGCGCTGGCTGCGCAATTCCCGCAGTGGCTCGACCTCTGGAAGGACGGTGACGACTTCGCAGCCGTCCGGCGCGCCTGGATGGAACGGGCGGGTCCGATCGGCGAAGCAATTTCCGTCAATTCGATTGACGGACCAATTCGCGGGACATATCGCGGGCTTGCCGACAATGGGGCGTTGCTTGCAGAGGTCGGCGGCGAGCTGCGAGAGATCAATCACGGCGACGTGGCGCTCGGCGGCGCGGACACGCCAAATGGGGATGCATGAGCGAGTACGACAGGTCATCGCAGCGGTCGCATAAAGGCAAGTCCGACGAACTGGTGTTCATGGCGCTCGGCGGTCTCGGCGAGATCGGCATGAATACGTATCTCTACGGCTACGGTCCGCCGAATGCTCGTTCGTGGCTGATGGTCGATCTCGGCGTGACGTTCCCGCATGAATCGGAACCGGGCGCCGACGTCGTGCTGCCGGATCTGCGCTACATCGTGGCCGACCGAAAGAATCTCGTCGGGCTCGTTCTGACACACGCGCACGAGGACCACATCGGCGCCGTGCTCGATCTCTGGCCGTCGCTCGAATGTCCGATATTCGCGACGCCCTTCACTGCGGGCATGGTGAAGACCAAAGTCGGCGAGGCGGGAAGGTCGGCCGCGCTTCCGATCCGCACCGTTCCGCTCGGCGGACGTTTCAAAGCCGGAGTTTTCGACATCGAGTTCGTCGGTTTGACGCACTCGATTCCCGAGCCGAACGGCATCGCGATCAGAACGCCTGCGGGGCTCGTGTTTCACACCGGCGACTGGAAGTTCGACCCGACGCCCGTCGTCGGCAAGCCGCACGATCCCGAAAAGCTGAAATCGCTCGGCGATGAAGGCGTGCTCGCCCTCGTCGGAGACTCGACGAACGCGATGCGCGACGGACGCTCGGCCTCAGAAGCCGACGTTGCCCACACGCTGATGAAAATCATCGCAGACGCGCCGCGTTGCGTCGCCGTGACGTTGTTCGCATCGAACGTCGCGCGTGTTGCGTCGATCGCGGAGGCGGCGCGCAAGTCCGGGCGCACGCTCGTCGTTGCAGGCCGCGCGCTTCACCGCATCATCGAGGTCGCGAAAGAGACCGGCTATCTCCCTGAGAGTTTCACGTATCTCGATCAGCAGCGCTTTTCCGATTTGCCGCGCAATAAGACGCTCGTGCTGTGCACCGGCAGCCAGGGCGAGAGCCGCGCCGCCGTCGCGCGCATCGCCGAGGAGGCGCATCCCGATATCTCCCTCGACAAGGGCGATCTCGTGATCTTTTCCTCGCGCACCATTCCCGGCAACGAGAAAGCCGTCTCGAAAGTCCAGAACGCGCTCGCGCGCATCGGCGTTGATCTGATCACCGATACGGACGCGCTCGTTCACGTCACGGGGCATCCGCGACGCGAGGAATTGAAGGACATGTACGCGTGGCTGCGGCCGAAGCTGGCCGTGCCCATGCATGGCGAAGCCCGCCACTTACGCGAGCACGCGAAACTCGCGCGCGCCTGCGGCGTCAGCGAGACGTTCACGATCGTCGACGGCGAAATTCTGAAGCTCTGGCCGGGGCAGGCGGGCGTCATCGACGAAGCGCCCGTCGGACGGCTCTATCGCGACGGCAACCTGATCGTTCCCGATGTCGAAGGGCCGGTGAAGGCGCGTCGCAAGCTGTCGTTCGTCGGCATCGCGGTCGTATCGCTGGTGCTGTCGCGCCGGGGCGATGTGCTCGGCGAACCCGGGCTCGTACTCGAAGGCATCCCGGCGGCTGATGCCGACGGCGACTCGATGCGGGAAGTCGTGTTCGACGCCATCGACGGGACGTTCCGGTCGATTCCGCCGAAGCGGCGCAGCGATCTCTCGATGGTGCAGGAGGCCGTTCAAAAGGCCGT
>Ga0209933_1001146_pt1 | contig 29304 bp, 28 predicted proteins | sample ThiBiot_300_biof_FD_183944 | JGI IMG/M metagenome (GOLD analysis project Ga0209933, IMG submission 183944) | Wastewater bioreactor microbial communities from Cape Town, South Africa - Thiocy_cont_300_biof (SPAdes) | ecosystem: Engineered > Bioremediation > Thiocyanate > Unclassified | place...
AACCGCCGATCGCCGAGTTCACGACGATGGTGTTGATGAAGTTGTCCTTGGTCAGGATGTCGGAGGGCTTGAGGTCCTCGTGCACCATCTCGACGATGCGCATGCCGGTGCGCCAGGCCATTTCCTGGCGGTCGCGATAGGGCGCCGGGATGGCGGCGGAACCGGGCAGCTGCATGCCGAGCGACTCGGCCAGCGAGTTCATGGTCGAGGCGGTGCCCATGGTGTTGCAGTAGCCGGTCGAGGGAGCGGACGACGCCACCAGCTCGATGAACTGCTCATAGCCGATCTCACCGGCGGCCATCATCTGGCGCGCCTTCCACACGATGGTGCCCGAGCCGGTGCGCTCGCCGCGGAACCAGCCGTTGAGCATCGGGCCGACCGACAGCGCAATAGCCGGAATGTTGACGGTGGCGGCGCCCATCAGCATTGCCGGGGTGGTCTTGTCGCAGCCGATGGTCAGCACCACGCCGTCGAGCGGGTAGCCGTACAGCACTTCGACGAGGCTGAGATAGGCGAGGTTGCGGTCGAGGCCGGCGGTCGGACGCTTGCCGGTTTCCTGGATCGGGTGGACCGGGAATTCCATGACGATACCGCCGGCATCGCGGATGCCGTCGCGGACGCGCTTGGCGAGCTCGAGGTGGTGGCGGTTGCAGGGCGAAATGTCGGAGCCGGTCTGGGCGATACCGATGATCGGCTTGCCCGACTGCAGCTCTTCGCGCGAAATGCCGTAGTTGAGATAGCGCTCGAGGTAGAGCGCAGTCATGTCCGGGTTTTCCGGATTATCGAACCAGGCGCGCGACCGGAGCTTCTTGCCCTTGTTGGTCTCGCCTTTACCCGAACTCATAGTGATCTCCTCAAATCAACAGCTTCCCGACGATCCATAGCCCAATCCCGGCGGACTGGGCAGGCATTCCTTCGATTGAGGGAGGATCGTACCGGAGCCAATGATAGAGATCGGGATGTCGGGTTGCAATGGCCCCCGGGGATCAGCGGCGGGTGCTGTCGCGGACCTCTAGGCTGATCGGCTGCAGCACGATCGGGTTGGCGATCGACTCGCCATTCAGCCGCTTGATCAGCATGCGGCCGGCTTCGCGGCCCATCTCGTAGCTCGAAACCTGCAGCGAGGTCAGCGAGGGGCGGACATGCTGGGTGAACTCGAGGTCGCCATAGCCGGCAATGGCGACCCGGCCGGGCACGTCGATGTCCCGATCGAGCGCCCGGGTCATGGCGCCGGCGGCCAGCACGTCGGTGCCGAAGAAGATGGCGTCGCAATCCGGCATGGCGTCGAGGATGCTGTCGAGCGCGGCGACGCCGTCGGCAAAGCTGCGCGTGCCGTCCATGGGGTGGATCAGTTCGAGCTCCAGCTTGTGCTGCGCCAGCCCGGTGCGGAAACCCTCGATACGCTGCGCCGTGCGCTCGATGGTGTGGCCGCAATAGGCGACGTGGCGGAAGCCGCGCTCGCCGAAATGTTCGCCATCAGGCGGCCGGCGTCGAAGGCGGAGGAGCCGACCAGCATGTCGATCGGGTCGGGCCGGTTGCCCCACATCTCCATGACCGGAATGCCGAGCTTCTGCAGCGCCGATCGGGTCTTGTCGGCCCTGACGACGCCGGTGAAGACGACGCCGGCCGGCCGGAAGGGCAGCACCGATTCGACCACGTCGATCTCGAGCATTTCCGAATAGCCGGTCTGGGCGAACATCAGGTGATAGCCGCTGCCCTCGACGGCATCGACGATGCCCTGCACCGAGGTGGCGAAATGCGGGTTCAGCAGGCTCGAGACGAAGACGGTGATGACGTTGGATCGGCCGGAGCGGAGCGAGGAGGCGAAGCGGTTGACGACATAGCCGGTCTGGGCGACGGCCTCGAGAATGCGGGCCCGCGTCTCTTCCTTGACCTTGTCGGGGTAGGAGAGGGCGCGTGAAACGGTAATCGGCGAGACACCGGCGACGCGTGCCACATCTTCAACGCGAACCGGCCGGCCCGCGCCACTGCGTCTGTCTGCGTCCCCCAACTGACTCCCCCAAACTGCCCTTCATTCGACTACAGCGGTGGAATGGTAAAGCGCCAGTAGCGAGGCGCTACGTAGTAACCCTCAATGCGGATTACCTCGTTCCACTTTGCAGTCCGTTCCGAGCGCGTCATCGAGCCGACCTTGATCTGGTCGGACATCAAGCCGACGGCCAGGTGACTGAGCGTCACATCTTCACTTTCGCCGGAGCGGCCGGACTGGATGGTATTCCAGCCGACGGAGCGGGCGCGCGTGCTTGCGTCGATCAGTTCGGTAAGGGTGCCGCACTGATTCGATTTGAGCAACACCGAATTGCAGCATCCCTGTTCTGCGGCAAGGGCAACACGGGACTCTGAGCTGGTCAAGTAATCGTCGCCGACGATCTGGATGGACTTGCCGAGGCGTCGGGTGATCTCGGCAAAGCCGGCGTCGTCGTCCTCGGCGAGGGGGTCTTCGAGCGAGACGATCGGATAAGCGGCGACCCAGGATTGCAGCAGTTCGATCATCTCGAGCGTCGACAGGTTCCTGCCCTCCAGCGCCAGGCGGTAGGCGCCATCGGCGTAGAACGAGGTGGCGGCGACATCGAGCGCGATACCGATATCGGCGCCGGGACGCAGACCGGCGGACTCGATGGCGCGGGTGAGCAGTTCGAGCCCCTCTTCATTGGCGGTGAAATCGGGCCAGACGCCCCCCTCGTCGGCGACGCCGTTGAGCTTGCCCTGCTGGACCATGGCCCGGCTGGCGGCCATATAGACCTCGGCGATCTGCTCGGTGGCCTCGGCAAAGCTCCGGGCCCCGACGGCGAGGATGAGGTAATCTTGGATGTCGATGCGATTGCCGGCATGACGGCCGCCGCCGAAGATCTGGATCATCGGGGCCGGGATGTGCTGCGCATCCGGATCGAGGTCGCTCAGCCGCCGCAGGTGTCGCCACAGCGGCATGCGCTGCTCGGCGGCTGCCGCCCAGGCGACGGCAGAGGAAGTGGCGACAATGGCGTTGCCGCCCAGCCGGGTCTTTTGCGGGGTGCCGTCGAGGGCGATCATCGCCCGGTCGATGCCGGCCTGGTCGATGGCGTCGAGGCCGCTCAAGCGGCTCCGGATCTCGCCGTTGACGGCCGTCAGCGCAGCGTTGACGCCGTAGCCGCCCAGCCGCTTGCCGCCATCGCGCCGGTCGAGCGCTTCCCGGCTGCCGGTGGAGGCTCCGGACGGAGCGATGGCGCGGCCGGTGGCGCCGCTTTCGAGGGTGACTTCGACCTCGACGGTGGGGCGGCCGCGCGAGTCCCAGACCTGGCGGCCAAGGATGGTCCTGATAGCTGACATAACGAGTTATCTACCTTGCGATGAACGGAGACTGCCGAGCAGCTCGGCGAGGCTGGCGGGCGGGCGTCGGATATGGGGAATGGCCCGGTCGCGCACCATTTGGCGATGGGCCTCGCTCAGATACTCGACCGGCGATTTGCCATCGACGCGCGCCAGCATGAGGCACGGCAAGAGGGCTGCGACGCGCGCCTCGGTAGCGGCGCGCAACTCCGCCGGGAAATGCCCGAGCCAGGTCGTGGCGAAACTGGCGGCCTCGTCGAGCAATTCGTCGCGCAGCGCCGGCAGGTGGATGGATTTCAGCACCAGGTGGTTGATGCAGAACGCGGCATCGAAGGCGGGATCGCCATACCAGGCGCATTCGGCATCGAGCAGCACCGGGTGGCCGTCGCGCCTCGAAATGAGGATGTTCTTGGGGCTGACGTCGCCATGTACCAGCGCCAGCCTGGTGCTCGCCGTGGTCGCCAGCACGGCGAGGATCCGCTCGCTCAGCGCCGGGTGGCGGGCGGCGGTGAAGCGCAGATAGGGATCGAGCCGCAACGCATCGATGAGATGATCGGTGGGGAACTCGGCGGCGGCCGTCTTGTCGTCGAGCGTCGCGGCGTGGATGCGGCCCAGCGCCTCGGCGACCGCGGTGGCGACCGAGGGATCGGCGCGGCCGGCCAGCAGTTCGGCCTTCCACAGCGTGTAATCCTCGGCCGGTAGGTATTCGAGCAGCGCGATGCCGTGCGTCCGGTCCTCGCCGATCACTTCGGGCGCGGCGCCCGGGACGATGGCGTTAGCGCGGCGCAGCCAGGCCACTTCGTACTGGTTGCGCTCGAGCGGCGCCTGCCAGTCGGTGGCCACCTTGAGCTTACCGAGGGCGCGCTTGGCACAGTATTGCTGACCGTCGGGGAGGCGAATACGCACAATATCGGAGGAAACGCCGCCGGTCAGCGGGGCGATCTCCAGTGTTCCGCCGGCATCGATGCCGGCGGACGCAAAGATCGGAGGAAGCAATGCTTCCCAGGTCAAGTCATCCATAGTGCGGGTCCCCTCGCTGGCCCTGGTATGGTACCACACGGATGGAATGGGACAACGACCGGGCCGTACGGCTTTGGTCGCTGAAGCAACTGGACGGAAAGGGAGAAAATGGGACGGCTCGAGGGGAAAACCATCTTCATGACCGCGGCGGCAGCGGGCATTGGCGGCGCGGCCGCCACGGCGTTCGCGCGCGAGGGGGCGCGAGTGATCGCCACCGATCGCGATGCCGAGGGGATCGCGCGCAAGGGCGAGGAGCTCAAGGCGATTTCGGCGGGGCACGAGACCTATGCGCTCGATGTCACCGATCACCTGGCGCTGCGCGAAGCGGCGGCGCGGCACAAGGGCGTCAACGTGCTCTATAACGGCGCCGGCTGGGTGCATCAGGGGATGCTGGGAACCACGACGCTGGAAGAGTGGCAGCTCAGCTTCGACATCAACGTCACGCCGATGTTCGTCCTGACGCAGGCCTTCCTGCCGGCCTTCATCGCGCAGGGCGGCGCCAATATCATCAACGTGGCGTCGGTCGCCTCGTCGATGAAGGGGGTGCCGAACCGGGTCGGCTACATGTCGTCCAAGGCGGCGGTGATCGGCTTCACCAAGTCGGTGGCGTTCGACTACATGAAGAACGGCATCCGGGCCAACACCATCTGCCCCGGCAGCGTCGACTCGCCGTCGCTGCACGAGCGGGCGCACGCGCTGGGCGATCACGACGAGGTGTGGAAGACGTTCGTTGCGCGCCAGCCGATGGGCCGCATGGCGCAGCCCGAGGAGATGGCGCACCTGCTGGTATACCTGGCGAGCGACGAAAGCGCCTATGCGACGGGGTCGAACTTCGTGGTGGATGGCGGCATCACGATGTAAGTCGCGTCAGCGGGCGCTCGCCACCGGGATGCAGTCGATACCGTGCGCGACGAAGGCCGAACAAGCCTTCGTCGCTTCCTGCAGGTTCTCGAGCGGCAGCACGACCCGATACCAGGTGCCGAGCGTGCCATTGTCGAAGTCGCGGATCTGCAGTGGCCGACCCGCCAGATAGGCCGTCATCTGGCCCTCGATGATATTCCGGGATGACTTGGCGGCCTGCTCGGTCTGCTTGGATGCAAGAACGACATAGGCGCCCGCCGCGGCCTCGGGCGACGGAAGGTCGGCGGTAGAACCCTCGAACCGCAGGCTGCTCACGCTCAGCAAGACCCGGGTGTGATGGTGACCCGAAATCGCGTGAAACGGCGTGCCCTCGACCTCAGCGATCTCGCCCTGACCTTGGCATCGGGCGGGAAGTGCCAGTTCTCGTTGAAGATCGACAGAGCAAAGAACTCGTCGCCGGCGTGGGCGAAGATGCCCCAGTTGTCATCGACCACGGTGGACATCAGGCAGCCGGTTTCATAAGCGAGCTGGCCGCCATGGTATGCGTAGCCTTCCCAGGGGCCGACAGCGAAATAGCCATCCAGTGTCTGCAAAGCCGGGTCCGCCTGCTCTTCTGCCCCGAGTTTGCTGATGCGCGGCGTCACGCCATCGGTGGTGAACTGCAGCAGGTAGGCGCCGCCGCTCTCGTCGATGGCCGTGCAGTTCACAGTCGAACCGCCGGCGAACAGATTGGCATAGCCGCAGCTGCCAGTGACGGGCCTGGCGACAGGCCGGGTCTTGTCGGTGCCGAAATTGAGGAAGACCCGGTCGACACTCTGCAGTTGGACCGCATCGTCGGGCTGCGACTGGGTCATGCCCGAAAAGGTCACAGCGCCGCCGGCGATGCTGACGTAGAAGCCGGACCGGCCGGATGCATAGGTCGTCTGGAGCATCTTGCCATCGCACTCGGTCGACCGGTCCTGTTCGGGCAGGATGAGCTTCTCGCACTTGCCGTCAACGGACGTAACGGTCTTGAGTTCGTCGGCCGCGGTACCGGAGGCGACCAAAAACAGCGCGACGACCGCAAGTCCGGTAAGCGAAGGAAGAGTTCCCACCCAGAGCCCCATGGCGACCTGCCTGCTCGATCGGCGCCAAGCAGAAGACTATGCCGAAATCCCCAGTGCCGACACAAGGACCACCTGGGACGTCGGCTCGCGCCAGCGAGCTTTCGACGGGTTCGCTCTCATGGAGAACGCTTGCAGAGAGCGTCAGCGCTGGTGGAAGCCCGCCAGCGCCGCCATCACCCGCCGATGCACCGGTGGGGCGGGCGGTGGCGGCTCGAAGGCGCGTCCGGTGATCCGCTCATAGGCCTCGACATAGGTCAGCGCGGTCTTCCAGATCAGCTCCTCCGGGATTTCCGGCACCGTGTCGCGATAGGGATCGCAGCGCGCGGCGACCCATTCGCGGATCACGTCCTTGTCGAAGCTCTGCGGTCGCTGCCCGGCCGCGAGGCGCTCCGAGTAGGTGTCGGCCCGCCAGTAGCGGCTCGAATCGGGTGTGTGGATCTCGTCGGCAAGGCGGAGGGTGCCCTCGGAGTCGAGCCCGAACTCATACTTGGTGTCGGCGAGGATCAGGCCGCGCTCGGCGGCCAGCTGCTGCCCGCGGGCGAACAGGGCCAATGCCTTCCTGCTCACCTCCTGCCACAGCGCCTCGCTCAACAAGCCGCGCCCGATAATCTCGGCTGCGGTGAGCGGCTCGTCATGCGCCCCGTCGGCGGCCTTGCTGGTGGGGGTGATGATCGGGGTGGCGAGCGCCTGGTTGTCGGCGAGGCCATCGGGCAGGGTCTGCCCGTACATCTCACGGCGTCCGGCACGATACATGGTGAGGATCGAGGTGCCGGTGGTGCCCGCGAGGTAGCCGCGCACCACGATCTCTACCGGCAGGATGTCGAGGCGCCGGCCAACGACGATGTTCGGGTCGGGAGTGTCGAGCACGTGGTTGGGGCAGATATCGGCGGTCGCTTCGAAGGCCCAGCGGGCGATGCCGTTCAGCACCTGGCCCTTGAACGGAACGTCGCACAGCACCCGGTCGAAGGCCGACAGGCGGTCGGAGGTGACGAGGATGCGGCGGCCATCCGGCAGATCGTAATTGTCGCGCACCTTGCCGCGATAGAGGCCCGGGAGGCGCGGGTCGATTGCCTCGCGCAGCACCTGGTGGCGGCTGGCCAGAAGCCTCGCTTCGTCGATCGCGGTCATGCTGGTCTCCATGCGCTGCTGCTGCCTGGACCTGATTTACCCGCACGTGGCGTGCGTTGCGAGCCGTCAAACAAAGCCGTCCACGCGATCTGTGGGTTCACGCCGTCCGCCGGCGTTGAACGTGTAGCGAATGAGGCCGCTCGCGCTTGTGCTGCGGGCGGGCGAGCCGGACGACGACTGAGATGGTCGGTCTGCTGCGGCAGAGCTCGCGTCAGGCGCGGGCCTCATCAAAGCTGGTGCCGAACCGGGCCAGATACTTGCGCAGGCGATCGGCGTCGTTGGCGCTGGCCTTGTTCAGCCGCGACACCGCGAACAGCGTCCGTCCGGCCTCGCTGGCCGAGCGGCTGGTTCGGCAGACCCGGATGACCTCGGCCAGCTGCACACGGTCGAAGGGGTCGCATTGGCTCAGTCGATCGCCCAGGACGGCACGCAGCAGCACGTCGTCGGCGTCGGTGTCGCCGGGTGTCCAGCGCTGCAGCAGGCGGTCGATCTCCGCCGCGACGATCGCCTCGTTGATCCTGCCCTCCGGCGCAAGCGTCGCCATACGGGTGACGGACGCCGAAAGGTCGCGGAAATTGGCGGTCCAGCGGGCTTCGGGGGCGGAGGCGAAGCGAAGGTAGCGTTCGCGCGCTTCGCGATTGAAGGTGGCGTTGCGGCCCTCGCGCTCGGTGAAGCGACGCAACTCGAACTCGAGATTGGGCTCGATATCTTCCCGGCGCTCGCGCAGCGGCGGCAGCTCGAAGGTCCACAGGTTGAGGCGAGCGAACAGATCCTCGCGGAAATGCCCCTCGCGCACGCTGACCGAAAGGTCGCGGTTGGTGCCGGCGATCAGCTGGAAATCGGAGGCGACATCCTTGTCCGAGCCCATCGGCAGGAAGCGTTTTTCCTCGATGGCGCGCAGGCACATGGCCTGCTCGTCGAGGCCGAGTTCGCCGATCTCATCGAGAAACAGCACGCCGTTATCAGCGCTCTTCATCAGCCCGGCGCGCTCCGACTGGGCGCCGGTAAAGGCGCCGCGGACATGTCCGAACAGGCTCGACATCGCCTGGTCGCCGCGCAGCGTCGCACAGTTGACCTCGACGAAGGCGCCGCTGACCTGGCGCTGCACCTGCTTGAGCTCGAAGATCCGGCGCGCCAGCTGCGATTTGCCGGCGCCGGTCGGCCCGGTGAGCAGCACCGGGGCGCGCGAGCGGATTGCCACCTTCTCGATTTCGTCGATCATGCCATTGAAGGCGGCGTTGCGCGTGGCGATGCCCGATTTCAGGAACGAAGTCGCCTCGTGCCGATCGGCAGCGAAACGCGTGGCGATCGCATCGTAGCGTGACAGATCGAGATCGATGATGGCGTGGCGACCGGCATAGCTCACCGGCTCCTCGGCATCCTTGCGGCGCGGCGGCGACAGTTGCAACAGCCGGCCCGGAATGAAGCGCGCCTCGGTCAACAGGAACCAGCAGATCTGCACCACATGCGTGCCGGTGGTGATGTTGACCAGGTAATCCTCGCGCTCGGGATCGAAGCTATAGCCGTCGGCGAAATCGCGCAGCGCCGTGTAGACCTCGGAAAAATCCCACGGGTCGCGGAGGTTGAAGCTGTGCCGGCGCACTTCGGTGGCCGGCGACACCTCCTCGATATCGCGGGTAACCCGGTCGGCGAGCACCGTGGCATGGTTGTCGACCAGGAGTTCCAGCCGATCGATGAACAGCCCCGGCTGCTGGCACAGCGCCACCGTCGGGCGCCACTTCTGCCAGCGATCCTCGGTCTTGCCGGTATCGAGGGTGGTGCCGATCACCCCGATGGCTACGCGACGTCGCATGTTATCCCACCGTATAAGCTTGGATATGTTGCTATCAGAGCTTCGGTGGCACTGCAATCTGCAGCGCGAACGATCAGCTCTTCCGGCAGGATTTTTACATAAGTATTTTCAACGGTTTACAGGATTTTCCGCCGCGCTGTCGCCCGAAATCCGCAGTCTGGCACGCCCCCTGCAATGTAGATGGCGTGAACGATGAAGGATGAGACCGATGGCAAACAAATCCGTGTTTGCAGCGACCAAAGGCAAGCTGCTCCCTCGTCCGGATGCGACCAACCATGCAGGGGCGCCGGCCTATCGGCTGACGCCGCGGCAGGCCCTGGCGCAACTGGCGGCGACGGGGACTTTCAACGCGACCTTCTACGCCGAGGCGGAGGAGCAGCTTGCAGCGGTGCTGGACCTGGCCTTCCAGGTCGAGCCCGAATTCCTCGCCAAGGTGGCGGTGCATGCGGCCGAAGCCGGCTACATGAAGGATATGCCGGCCTTACTGCTGGCGGTGCTGTCGATGCTGCCGGGCGACGCGTTCAACCGCGCTTTCCCGCGCATCGTCAAGAACGGCAAGCTGCTGCGCAATTTCGTGCAGGTGATGCGATCGGGCGTTACCGGGCGGAAGTCGCTCGGCTCGCGGCCGAAGCGCTACGTGCAGGAATGGCTGGAGACGGCGAGCGACGTCGAGATCATGCGGGCTGCCGTGGGGAATGCCCCCTCGCTGGCCGACGTGATCCGGATGGTGCACCCAAAGCCTGCTTCGGCGGCGCGGCGGGCGCTCTATGGCTACCTGATCGGCAAGCCGCACGATGTGCTGGCGCTGCCCGAGCTGGTGGTGGCGTTCGAAGCCTTCAAGCGTGATCCGTCCCGGCCGGTGCCGGCGGTGCCGTTCCAGATGCTGACCGCACTGGAGCTGACCGCGGCGCACTGGGTGGAGATCGCCGAGCAGGCCGGCTGGCAGATGCTGCGGCAGAACCTCAACACCTTTGCGCGCCACGGCGTGTTCGAGGTGGAAGGGTTTACCGAAAAGCTGGCCAGGCGCCTTGCCGACCCGTCGGCGGTGCGTCGCGCCAAGGTGTTCCCGTACCAGCTGATGGTGTCGTTCGCGGCAGCAGAGGCGCGGGTGCCCGAGCTGGTGCGCAACGCGCTGCAGGATGCGATGGAAATCGCGCTCGAGAACGTCCCCGAAGTGGCCGGCCGCGTGGTCGTCTGCCCGGACGTTTCGGGTTCGATGGCCTCGCCGGTGACGGGCTACCGGCCGGGGGCAACCTCGGCGGTGCGCTGCATCGACGTGGCCGCCCTGGTGGCGGCGGCGTTCCTTCGGCGCAATCCGGCAACGCGCGTGCTGCCGTTCGAGCAGCGGGTGGTGGATATCCGCCTCAACGCGCGGGACTCGGTGATGACCAACGCGACCAAGCTGGCGGCGATCGGCGGTGGCGGGACGAACTGCACGGCCCCGCTGCGGCAACTGATCGACGAAAAGGCCAAGGTCGACCTGGTGGTGTTCATTTCGGACAACGAGTCCTGGGTGGATGCCGGTCCGGCGCAGCGGCGAGGCACATCGATGCTGATCGACTGGGAGCGGCTGAAAAGCTGGAACCCGGACGCGAAGCTGGTGTGCATCGACATCCAGCCCAGCACCACCTCGCAGGTGGTGGGGCGCGATGACATCCTCAATGTCGGAGGCTTCTCCGACCGGGTGTTCGAGCTGATCGGCTCGTTCGTGCAAGCGGGCGGGAAGGACCACTGGGTCGAGCTGATCGAGGCGACCGAGCTCTAAGCAGATTGCTCCCCGGCGGAATGGGCTGCCGGGGAGGACGGAACAGACATGACGAATGCCGGTGGAACTACAGGCTGTTAACCTCCAGGTCGCGGGTTCGAATCCCGTCGGGTCCGCCGTGTGGACCCGTAGCTCAGCGGATAGAGCAGGATGCCCGGGCAACCGGGCAAGACGTTTCACCAAACCTCGTCGTCATGACTGAACAAGGGAACAACCATAGGCCGCGGCGAATGCCGGCTGGAACTACAGCACCATAGTGGGGATGATCTTCGAGGTTCGACTCCTCGATTTGCAGACGCTCTCTGGCACGGGCGGGACTCTCCTAGTTTCACCACTCTCGTCGCCGCGGCTGCGTTCTCACCCGACGAATGCGAGCGGAACTACAGGTCGCGGGTTCGATTCCCGCCGGGTCAAAGGCAGACCCGTAGCTCAGCGGATAGAGCAGATGTTCACTCACCCCTCGTCGTCGGGGCCATACTACGGGCGAATGCCTGCGGGACTACACCGGTGAAAGGCGGTTCGAATCCGCGCTGCTTCTCGGGGCAGTACTCTGTCCCCCATGAGGCAGTAACGTCTCGCACCCACTGGTCGCCCACTCGTACGCCGGACGAATGCCGTTCGGGACTACAGGTAAACGCACCCACCCCTCTGGGGGTGGGCCCCCGTGAAGGGGTTGAAGGTTCAAGTCCTTCCCTCCCCAGGGAGGTGGCGGAATAGACGTCTCGACACCAGCTCGTCGTCCGGCGGGCAGCATGCGGGTGGCAATCCGGCCATCCCTCACCAGGAAGAACAAGAAATGACCGAGATTTTGAGCGGACAGGATTTGATCGATGCCGGGCTGCGGCAGGGCAAGTGGTTCGGCGAGGCGCTGGCCGCGGCCAATGTCGTGCTGGAACAGGGCGGAACCCAGGCAGAGGCTTTCGCCGTGGCGCTGAGCTTCCAGCCAGCGCCCAGCGTGCCGCTGCACGCCCCCGGCACCGTGCCGGGGGCGCCCAGCGTGCCGCTGCACGCCCCCGGCACGGTGCCGTTCTTTGCCAATATCGAGGCCGACAATGCCGATGAACTCGCCAATGTCGCGGCGGTGACCTCAAGCATGAACGCCTTGATGCGCACCCCGGTGATCAAGGCCGGGGCCATCATGCCCGATGCCTGCCCGGCCGGCCCGCTGGGGACCATTCCGGTCGGCGGCGTGGTGGCGTCCGAGGCGATCCATCCCGGCATGCACTCGGCCGATATCTGCTGCTCGATGGCCATCTCGATCTTTCCGGGGGTGAAGCCGCTCGACCTGCTCGACACCGTGCAGGCGGCGACGCATTTCGGCCCGGGTGGGCGGCCGCGCGGCCAGCAGTGGAAGCCGGCGCCGGAGCTGCTGGCACGCTTCGACAACAACCGGCTGCTGAAGGACATCATCAGCCCGGCGATCGAGCATTTCGGCACGCAGGGCGACGGCAACCACTTCGCCTATGTCGGAACGCTGAAATCGACCGGCGAAACGGCGCTGGTGACCCATCACGGTTCGCGTGCGCCGGGGGCTCGGCTCTACTCGAAGGGGATGAAGCTGGCCGAACAGCACCGGCGCGAACTGTCGCCCGAGACGCTGCAGCAGAACGCCTGGATTCCGGCCGACAGCCCGGATGGCGACATTTATTGGGAAGCACTGCAGCTGATCCGTGCCTGGACCAAGGCCAACCACCTTGCCATCCACGACGCGGCGGCCGAGGCGCTGTCGGCCAAGGTGGCCGATCGGTTCTGGAACGAGCACAACTTCGTCTTCCGGAAGACCGATGGGCTGTTCTACCACGGCAAGGGCGCGACGCCGGCCTTCGACAACTGGGCCGACGACGCTACCGAGCTGACGCTGATTCCGCTCAACATGGCGGAGCCGGTGCTGATCGTGCGCGGCAAGAATGCCCCGCACGGGCTCGGCTTCTCCCCGCATGGCGCCGGGCGCAACTTCTCGCGCACCCAGCACAAGCGGATGCAGGCCGGCCGCACCGATGCCGAGATATTTGCCGCGGAAACGGCGGGGATCGACGCGCGCTTCTTCATGGGCACGACCGATATCTCGGAACTGCCCAGCGCCTACAAGAACGCCGCCGCGGTGCGCCGGCAGATCGAGAGCTTCGGGCTCGCCGAGGTGGTCGACGAGGTGATCCCGTTCGGCTGCATCATGGCGGGCGATTGGGAAGCCAATGCGCCGTGGCGCAAGAATCGCGAACGCTGATCGACCTGGCGGATGCCGGATGACACCGGCATCCGCCTATCGGATGACTGGCTCCGCCACTTAGTCGCGCGGTGCGTAGGTGGCGAGCAGCCAGGCGGTCAGCTCGGTACGGTCGGCCGGCGCAGCCGGTAGCCCGGCGGCGTTGGGTTCGAAGCCGTGGCGCCGCAGCGTCGCGGCCAGCGCGACGGTTCGGTTGGCGGGGTTGATCACCTCGAGGGTGCGGGTGGCGATCTCGGCGGCGAGGGTTTTGGACATGCGCTTGCTCACGGCGCGGCTCAGGCCTTGGAGACGCCGGCGATGAAGGCGGCGATGTGCTCGCTGATCTCGGCGGGCGGGTTAGCGTAGCGCGCCTGGGCGTCGGGGAGGCCCAGATTGCCGCTGATGACGAAGGCGCGCAGACCTGTCTTGGCCAGGGCGATGGCCTGTTCGAGATAGAGGCCGCCGACCACCTGCACCGAGGCGACGGCGCCGACGCGGTGGTGCACGGCGCCGACCACGTCGGCGAGGTAGCTCGAATGGAACAGGCTGGGGTCGGCGCGGCGGGCATCGAGCTGGAGATGTGCGCCGATGCCGTCGACGCCGGCATCGAGCATGCGCAAGGCCACCTCGATGGCGGTGTCGGCCGGGCCCTGATGCGGCAGCAGGATATCGGCGAACACCAGGCGCGGGACTTCGGGGTTGGCGCGGCGGTACTCGTCACGCACACCGCAGATGCCCTTGGCGCTGGGTACGCCCGCAATGGCCAGGAAATCGATGATGTTGCCGCCACCTTCGAACACCGAGCGGGCTTCGAAGCTGCCGCCGTCCATGGTCTTCATGTCGGCGAGCAGCAGGGCCTCGGGGAAGCGGGCGCGGAAAGCCGGAACGACGTGCTTGACCCCTTCGGTCTTCAGCAGCGGGGTGCCCATTTCAACCAGGTCGACGCCAGCGGCGAGAGCCGCCTCGGCGACCGTCAGCCCCAACGGCAGGTTGTCGGTATCGACCGAGATCTGAAAACTGTACCGGGTCTTCAGGCGGTCGATGACGCGAGTGGAGGCGGGCGTGGACATGGTGATGTCGGTTCCTCTGAGAGCGGCTACTGGGCCGGCGCGGGGTCGGGTCCACCTGCATAGGTAGCGGAAAGCTGGCGATAGTATTTGGAGCGGAAGGCGAGGAGGGTGATCACGACGCCGAGGATACCGGCAAGCGTGAAGACCAGGGCAATGCCGCGCGCCGGCCCGGTACCGAACCAGCCGCCGATGAGCTCGGCGCCCAACCCCACGGTCATGAACGGGATGAACACGAACTCGGCGAGCGGGCCGATGAGGAAGGCGGTGAGCGGCGAGGCGGCCTGCTCGACCGACTGGGCGAAGCCGAAGACGCGGCCCTGCCGCTCCGGCGGCACCACCTTCTGCAGCGTGGTGTGTTCGGCGGCTTCGGCATAGGGGCCGAGCAGCATCCAGACGAACATGCCTCCCGCCAAGAGCCAGATCGAGGACTGCGCGGTGAACACGCAGCACACCGACCAGGAGACCAGGTTGACCAGCAACAGGGTGCGGAGCGGCTTCTTGCCCAGCCCGGTCTTGGCGATGATCAGGCCCGAGATGATGAAGGCGGTGGAGAGCACGCCGAACAGCAGCCCCCAGATCTCCACCGAGACCAGCGACAGGCCATAGGCATCGAGCAGCGCCATGAAGATGCCGCCGAGGAAGTTGTTGAACGTGGCGAACAGGATCAGCGCGAACAGCCCGGGCACGCCGGCAATCACCTTGATGGTGCCCTTGAGGTCGACGCGCTTTGGCTCGGCCGGCGTCTCGGGGTCGGGCGCGGCGCGCCCTTCGTCGATCGTCACAAGGCTCAGGTGGAGGAAGGCGAGGCCGGTGCAGACCAGCGCCAGCAGCATCACCGCCAGCATGCCGCCGAAGGCGACGAGGAAGCCCGACAGCACCGAGGTGGTGAGAAAGCCGATGCCGCTGACCATGCCGACGAGACCATTGGCCTTGTCGCGGCGATCCTCGGGGATCAGCACGGTGACGAGGGTAGGCAGCGCGATCGAGCGGATGTTGCCGGCAATGACGCCGAGCATGACGAGGAAGACGAAGAACCAGAGGAAGGCGTTGTAGGGGTTGGTGAAGCTCTCGGGCGGCGCAAGCAGCAGCACGGCCAGCGCCAGGGCATAGAAGATCCCCGAGACGACGCTCGAGCCCAGCATCGCCAGCTTCTTGGAATTGTGGTCGACGATCGAGCCGAACCAGATGCCGAAGGCGGCGGTGAACACCAGATAGATGCCGGCGATCATGCCGGTGGCGAACACCGAATGGGTCTCGAGATAAACCCAGAAGGTCAGCGCGAACCAGACGGTGAAGTTGGTGACGTTGGCAACGAGGTTGTTGCCGAGGATCTGGTGGAAGGGACTCATGGGGAATCCGGGGGTTGGGGACGAATGGGTAACGCATATCGGCGTCAACGGAAACCGCCGCCCGATGCAGGTGGTTGCCTGGGCGGCGGGGGCAAGCTTGCCAGCCGAGACCTCGGATCATCAGAATGAGCGAGGAGACGACTGGCACGCATGGATCTTGTCTACACCAGCAACCCTGACAGCGGGTGTCAGTCTTAGCGGGGCGTGTCGTGACGGTCGGAAGGAGACGCCGGATGGCGGTGGTCGATTTGGACTGGCAGCCGCAAGTTTGCTAGCAGGGAGCGCGGCGGAATGATGCGAGGCGGCAGGTGGAGACCCTAACCGATACGGCGTTCGGGCTGTTGTTCGTGATCGCCACGGTGACCCTGTCGCTGGGCAGCTACATGCTGGCCCGCTGGTTCGCGGGGCGCGGGCCCTATGAGCGGCACAAGGAAATGGCCGGGACCATGGTGACCCGGATCGCCGCGCTGCACGGGCTGATCATCGCGCTGGTGTTCGCCCAGGAAATGACCTCGTACCAGCGGCTCGAAACCCAGACCGCCGCCGAGGCGAGCGCCATTGCCGACGTGTTCAACGACGCGGCGCGTTACGATCCGGCGCTGTTGCGGCCGGTGCAGGAGAACATGCGCGAGTACCTCAAGGTGGTGATCGACACCGAATGGACGCAACTGGGAGCCGGGCGCGGCCTCAGCGACGCCGCCTGGGCCGCCTGGGCGACGGCCTATGAACAGGTGCTCGACCTGATGCCGCAAACCCCGCGGCAGGTGAGCCTGCGCGACCACATGCTCGCCAGCCTGCACGCCATCTCGGCGTCGCGCGACATGCGGGAGGCGGAAGCGATCACCTCGGTGGCGCATTTCTTCTGGATCGCGGCGCTGTCGGGTGTCGTGCTGATCGCCTTCGGGCACTACATCTACGCGCCCGAGCGGCACAACCTGGTGCTGCTGGGGCTGTTCAGCGCCTATACCGGCGCCATCCTGTTCCTGATCTTCGGCTTCTCCAATCCCTACAGCCCGCCGGCGGCGCTGCACCCGGCGCCGCTGCAGACGCTGGCGGCAAAGCTGCTGGCCGGAAGTTAGCCGGGGCGAGGCGCTCCCCCCGGCTCATCAGCCCTTGGGGTCAGGCGGCAGCTTTCCAGGCGCCGGCGATCTGGCGGGTGGCGGCGTTGAGCCGATTCCAGATGTTGATCATGCCGATCGACAGGACCAGCGAGGCGAGTGCCGGTTCGTCGAAATGCGCGCGGGCCTCGTCCCAGATGGCGTCGGGCACCGGGTCGGCCCGATCGCTGAGCCGGGTAACCGCTTCGGTGAGCGCCAGCGCGGCACGCTCCGCGGTAGTGAACCACGGGGCTTCGCGCCAGGCCGAAACGGCGATGATGCGGCGGTCGGTGTCGCCGAGTTTCCTGAGGTCGGCGGCATGCATATCGACGCAGACGCTGCAGCCGTTGATCTGGCTGGCGCGCAGATGCACCAGGGCGTGCAGCTGGTGCGAAACGTCCGGGTTGGCCTGGGCGGCCTGGCTGATGGCCTGCAGGGCCGACATGGCGCCGGGGACGGTGAAGGCGGGGTTGGTCATGCGCGATTGCATTTCGAGTGCTCCGGTTCGAGTGCGGACGGGGGATTTTTCGGCTCGGGCTGTCACACCCGGCCGCTGCCGTTCGTCAGTGCTATGACGGAGCGTGAGCGAGGAATGTGACGATGAGCGACGAGAAAATCCTGGCCGGCCGGTTCGAGGCCGATCGCGGGCGCCTGCGGCGCGTCGCCTACCGGATGCTGGGTTCGAGCAGCGAGGCCGAGGACGCGGTGCAGGAGGCCTGGCTGCGGCTCAGCCGGGCTGACACCAGCGGGGTGGACAATCTGTCGGGCTGGCTGACCACCGTGGTGGCGCGGGTCTGCCTCGACATGCTGCGCTCGCGCCGATCGCGGCGCGAGGAACCACTGGACCAGCCGGCGGCGGAGACGCTGGCAGAGCGCGCCGATCCGGAGCAGGAGCTGGCAACGGCCGACTCGCTCGGGGTAGCGCTGCTGGTGGTGCTCGAGACACTGCCGCCGCCCGAGCGCGTCGCCTTCGTGCTGCATGATATGTTCGACCTGCCGTTCGAGGAAATCGCGCCGATCGTCGGGCGTTCCACCGATGCGGCGCGGCAGCTGGCGAGCCGGGCGCGGCGGCGGGTGAAGGGCGGCAGCGCCGGGTTCGAACCGAGCCGCGAACGGCATCGCAGCGTGGTCGAGGCCTATCTGCGGGCGTCGCGGAGCGGCGATCTCGCGGCCCTCCTGGCCGTGCTCGACCCGCAAGTGGTGCTGCGGGCCGATGCCAGCGCGGTGCCGGCCGGCATGGCGCTGCAGTCAAGCGGCGCCGAGATCGTGGCGCGCCGGGCGCTCGTCGGTTTCATGCCGGAGGCCGAGCTGGCGCTGGTCGACGGCGAGGCAGCGGTGGTGGTGCTGCGCGATGGGGCGCCGTTCCGCGTGCTGCGTTTCACCGTCAACGGCGACCGGGTGACCGAGATCGAGGTGCTGGCCGATGCCGACCGGCTGGCCGGACTCGAGATCACTTGATGACGGTGAAGCCCAGTTTCAGCTTGTCGTTCATTTCGAGGGTGATCGGCGCCATCTGGTCGCTGGCGGTCGAGACCCAGAGCCGCGCCACCGCCAGTGGGTAGCCCATGTGGCCGATGAACCAGGCGACGGTGCCGTTGGCGAGATGATCTTCCACCACCCAGCCGGCGAGCTCCTTATAGGCGCTGTGGACGCTGAGGCGCGCGTCGACGGTGAGGTAGCGCTGCCTGCCGGCGAGGAAGATGATGGCGCAGACCGAATGGCAGGCATCGGTGACCATGGTGTCGAGGCGGTTCTCGTAGACATGCTTGGCGATGGCGAGGCCATCGTCGGCGGAACCGCCCTCGGAGCGCAGCAGCACGCCCGATGTCGAGGGGTTCTGCCTGAGCAGCTTGGCGAACTTCCACCAGTCGCCGACCTCGATATCGCCGCTGAGTTCCAGGTAGGACTGCCGGCCCTCGGGCCTGTCGATCGGGATAATCGAGAGCTGCGCGGGGAACGCGGCCCCCATGGGAATCGACAGGGCCAGCAGAAGGGAGAGAGCGAGGGCCGGCAGGTGTTGCATGGTTTCGTCGTGCCCAAATGGACGGCACCACGACAGCAGATCGCGCGGCGACCCGCATGACACAAATGCGCTAATCCAGTTCCGGGGAGCGGCCCAGGCTGGCGACCAGGGCGACCAGCGCGGATTGCCGCCGGACGCCGGCCTTCTCGAGCACACTGCGCATCTGGTTGCGGACTGTGTGGATGCTGACGCCGCGGTGTTCGGCGAAGCTGCGGATCGAACCGCCTGCCAGCAGATGTCCGCAGAGGGCCGTTTCGGTGGGCGACCAGCCATGGCGCGCCGCCGCCACCTGCAGCCCGTTGCCGAGCGGCGAAGTCGGTCGCCGGAGGATCAGCATGGCGGTGGGCAGGCCGTCGAGCAGCAGCAATAGCGGCGGCCGGATCGGCGCCGCCTCGGAAATGAAGGGGAAAAGCTCGGCGACCAGCGGGGACATGCCGGCGTGGAAGCGGATCGGCCCCCCGGGCCCGACGGTCCCCTGCAGAATCGCCGCCAGGGTGCGCTCGAGCGCCTGCTGTGCCGAACGGTCCGAAAGGGCGATGCGACGGTCAGCGGTCGCGACGGCGTTCGGTCCACGCAGCAGCCGCTCGGCTCGAGCATTGGCAAAGGTGATGCGGCCGGTATGGTCGAGCAGCAGGATCGCCTCGGGGATCAGCTGCAGGGCGTCCTGGTAATGCTGGCCGACGCGGGCGCCGGCGAGACGGCGTGACAGCTGAAACGAGGCCTGCAGATGCGGGCCGATCGCCTCGAGCAGGCCGAGCAGCCGGGCTTCGATGCTTTCGAGGTCGCGGAAGCGGATATTGCAGGACAGGCGCAGGAAGCGCGCATGATCGCGGAACAGGGTGACCCCGGCGCCGGTGCCGATGTCTTCCTGCGGCCGGATCCAGTCGTTGTAGAACTCGGTGCGCCGCAGAACGCCCGGGTCGAGCAGTTGGCGCGAGGGGATCACCGCACCGACCGGTACGCGCGCCGCGCGGTTGTTCCATGGGTTGCGATCGGCGAAATGCTGCAGGTAGGACGAGTGGTGCTCGGGAGCGTAATTATGGGTCAGGAAACCCAGATTGACGTTGCGGCTGATGTCGTGCCCGTGCAGCGCAATCCATGACCGGCCGATCAGGCTGGAAAGATCGGCGAGGACCTCCGACCACTTGAGGCGGTCGAGCCCGGCCGAATAGACAAGACGGACCAGCGCGCCATAGCTGTCTTCAGCGACATCGAGCAACGGGATACCCCATTTCACCGGGACCGGCGTTGCTGACAATCGATCATTTGACTCATTGGTCAAGAGCAGTGTTCACATTCATCCGGAAAAAGAGAGTATATTCTGCGGAGCTGGTGCATGAATGTTTCAAGACTCAAGACACGCGCCGGCGTCATAGAGACTATCGATGCCGGGAGCGGCGAAGCTGCCGTGCTGTTGCTGCATGGAAACTCCGGACACAAGGAGGTGTTTGCGCGGCAGGTGGAAGAACTGTCGCCGCGGTATCGCGTAGTGGTGCCGGATCTGCTTGGGCATGGGGGATCGGAAGACGCTGCCGAACCAGGACGCGACTATACGCTGGCCGGCCACGCCGGCTACCTTGCCGAGCTGGTTACGACGCTCGAGCTGGGGCCGATGGTGGTGGTCGGGTTGTCGCTGGGCGGGCATATCGGGCTCGAACTGGCGGCGCAGTCGCCCAGGGCGCGGGGACTGCTGCTGGCCGGGGCGCCGCCCTTTGCCAAGACCGAGGCGAGTATCGGCAAGGCCTGGGCCGAAGACCCGGTGGTGCTGCTGTCGGGAAAGGCGGAACTGAGCGCATACGACGCGGAGCAGTTCGTGCTGCGGCAGCAGGTGGGCGACGCCGCCGCCATACAGGCCCTGCTGGCCGCTGTGGCGCGGACCGACGGGCGCTCCCGCACCACGGTGGTCGGGGCCTTGCTGAACGAGGCGGCCGCCGATCAGCGGCAACTGGTCGAGCGTCTCGACATGCCGATCGCAGTGGTGAACGGCAGCGTCGATCAGATCGTCAATCTCGGCTTCATCGAGGCGGCGCCCTATCGCCGGCTGTGGCGCGGACAGCCATTCCGCATTGTCGGCGCCGGCCACATGCCGCAGGTCAGCCATCCCGAGGCATTCAACGCGCTGCTGGCCGCGTTCATCGCCGATTGCGTCGCAGCCTGACGCGGGCGCCAGGCTCCACGCAGTTGTCGCCACTGTCACCGGCCCGGCAGGCAAGCTAGGCTGAGGGCATGCGCAAGGGCGACCTTATTGCCGGGCTGTCGGTGGCGGGCCTGATGCTGCCCGAGGCAGTGGCCTATGCCGGGATCGCCGGGCTGCCGCCACAACGCGCCATCTTCGCCGCCATTGCCGGGTGCCTGGTCTATGCCTGGGTCGGCCGCAGCCGGTTCGCCATCGTCTCGCCGACCTCGTCATCGGCGGCAATCCTCGCGGCCGCACTTGCCGTGTTGCCGGGGGATGCGGCGCAGAAGGCGCTGCTGGCGACGCTGACGGTGGGACTGGTGGGGCTCTGCTTCCTCGTTGCGGCGCTGGCGCGGCTGGGCGGGCTGACGGGTTTCGTCTCGCGGCCGGTGCTGCGCGGGTTCGCCTTCGGGCTGGCGGTGACGATCATCCTCAGGCAGTTGCCGGCGGTGGTGGGCGTCGAGGCGCCGGCACCGGACCTGGTTCAGCTCAGCTGGGGGCTGGTCAGCAGCCTGCCGCGCTGGCACGCGAGCAGTGTCATCACCGGCGTCGCGGCGCTGCTGGCATTGCTGTGGCTGCGCCGGGTGCCGGCGCTGCCCGGTGCCTTCATCGTTCTGGTCGCGGGCATCGCGGCCTCGGCGCTGCTGGGGCTCGAGCAGCGTGGCGTGGCGGTGGTCGGGGCCATCGACCTGACGCCGGGCTGGCCGGCGCTGCAGACGCTCGCATGGTCGAGCGTATTGCAGCTGGTCGAGCTGGTGCTGCCACTGGTGCTGATCCTGTTTGCCGAGAGCTGGGGGACGATGCGGGCTCTGGCGCTGCGGCATGGCGATGCGATCGAGCCCAATCGCGAACTCGGGGCGTTGGGGCTCGCCAATGCGGCGGCGGCACTGGTGCAGGGCATGCCGGTGGGCGCCGGGTTCTCGGCCGGTTCGGCAAGCGAGGCGGCGGGCGCGACGAGCCGGGCCACAGCGGCGATCGCGGCGATCGGGCTGGGGCTGCTGATCCTCGTCGCGGCGCCGCTGGTGGCGCTGCTGCCGCAGCCGGTGCTGGCGGCAGTGGTGATCGCGGCGCTGACCCACGCGCTCGATCCCGCGCCATTGCTGCGGCTGTGGCGGCTGGGGCGAGACCAGTATGTGGCGCTGGGCGCCGCGGCCGGGGTGATGCTGTTCGGCGTGCTGAACGGCATGGTGTTCGCCATCGTGCTGTCGCTCGCGGCGTTGCTGGGCCGGCTGGCGACGCCAAACATCGTCCGCCTCGGCCGGCTGGCCGGCAGCCATGATTTCGTCGATCTGGCGCGCCATCCTGATGCGGTAAGCCCGCCGGGAATAGCCATCTGGCGTCCAATGGTGCCGCTGTTCTTCGCCAATGCCGAAAATGTGCTGGGGTTGATCGCGCGGCGGCAGGCCGCCGACTCGGAGGCGCGCGTGGTGATCGTCAGTCTCGAAGAGAGCTTCGATCTCGACAGCACGGCGGCAGAGGCGCTGATCGAGTTCGACGCCCGGATGCGGGCCGCGGGGCTGACCCTGCTGCTGGCGCGGGTGCGAGACGGGGTGCGCGATCTGCTGGTTGCCGCCGACGCCGCGGATCTGGCCGGACGCGCCAGCTACAGCGTCGACGACGCGGTGGCCGCCGCCCGGGCCGCCGCTGGCACGGAGAAGCCCAATGCCGCGTAGCATCGAACCCCTGCTGCACCCCTTCGCCATCGCCGCGCTGCGGCCGACCCAGATGACCGTGGGCTATCGGGAGGTGGCCCGCAAGCGGGCCGAGTGGCGGGCCCGAACCCTGGCCGACGAGCCGGATTTCCTCGGCCGGCACATGATCCCGGTGGTGCTCGGCCCGCGCGGGCATCCGTGGCTGATCGACAACCATCACCTGGCGCGCGCGCTGCACGAGGAGGGGGTGGCGCATGTGCTGGTCAACATCGTGGCGGACCTGAGTGCCCTGGAACGCCCGGCGTTCCGCACCTTCATGGATAACCGGAACTGGCTGCACCCGTTCGATGCACAGGGCCGCCGGCAGCCCTATGGGGCGATCCCCAAGCATATCGCGGAGCTGGGCGACGATCCCTATCGTTCGCTGGCCGGGGAGCTGCGGCGTGCCGGCGGCTACGCCAAGGACAGCATGCCGTACGCGGAGTTCCTGTGGGCCGATTACCTGCGGCGACATATCGGCGTCGCCACGCTGGGGCGGGATTTCGGTGCGGCCGTGGCGGCGGCGCTGCAACTGGCGCATACCCCGCAGGCATCGTACCTGCCGGGCTGGGCCGGGCCGGAGGCCTGAGCCCGGCGCAAGGTGCGGCGGAAGTTGTGCTTCCTCCCACCGGACACAGCCGCTACAGAGGCTCCGCCAATCTTTTGAGGAGCATTCGATGAGCATCACCCGTCACCAGCCCGGCAAGCGCATGAGCATGTCCGTGGTTCACGGCAACACCGTCTATCTCGCCGGGCAGGTCGCGACCGACTATGACGGCACGATCGAGAAGCAGACCCAGGAAGTGCTGGCGACGATCGACAAGCTGCTGGCCGAGGCGGGCAGCAACAAGTCCAAGGTGCTGTTCTGCCAGGTGATCCTCAACAATATCGGCGACTTTGCCGCGATGAACAGCGTCTATGACGCCTGGATCGATCCGGCCAACCCGCCGGCGCGCGCCTGCATCGAAGCCCGGCTGGCGCATCCGTCGCTGAAGGTCGAGATCATCGCCGTCGCGGCGAAGGACTGATCACCGAGCCTAGCGCTGCCGCTGGTCCCTCCCCATACGGGGAGGGGCAATCGCACATGAAAGCCACCAGGCTCTCCGTGGTCCTCCACCGCGCAGCGGGGGAGGGGGACCAGCGAAGCTGGTGGAGGGGGCGGCCCCAAACACCGGCGCTTCCCGCCGCCCCCTCCACCGCCTTCGGCGGTCCCCCTCCCCCGTTTCACGGTGGAGGAGCACTGAGAGTGCGGTGCATATGCGATTGCCCCGCCGCCTGGGGACGACAAGAGGTCGCCCCGGGGGGAGGGAGACGACGACTGCCAGCCAGGCCGGTGGCGCGCTATTTCGGCTTCTTGGCCGATACCGTCGCGGCGCGCGGCTTGGTGGCGGCCTTCTTGGCCGGCTTTGCCTCGGCCTTGGCTTTTACCGGCTTGGCCTCCTTGGGCGGCTTCGATTTCACCGCAGCGGGGATAGCGCCGGGGCTCTTGCCCTTGCCGGCTTTGGCGACGCCATTGGCCGTCGCTTCGGCAAAAGCCCTGGTGGCTTCCTGGTGCGCCAGCGACCAGTAGTGGTCGTGCTTGCCGTCCGGACGTCCGTCGGCTTCCCACATGAAATAGGCGCGCTGGCGAATGGCGTCTTCGCTGACCATCTGAGCGGAGTCGGCCGATTTCGTTTTGGCGGGCAATTGTCATTCCCCCGAGCCATGGGGCGCGACCGGGATGGCGCGCCAACCCTGATTACAGACCAGATCAGCCTAGCAGCGTGCGGCTTCGAGGCGAAGGGCCGTTGGCGCAGGCGAGCTATGAACGACGCTCGCGGCAGCGCAGTTCCCCGATCGTGGCCGGGCGGCTAAGGTCCGGACCTCGAAAGCTGCGGGGAGTGTCTGCCATGAGCCGATCGTTCGACGCCATCGTCATCGGAGGCGGGCAGGCCGGGCCGTTCCTCGCGGCGCGGCTGGCGGCGGCCGGGCAGAGCGTGGCGCTGATCGAGCGGCGGCATATGGGCGGCACCTGCGTCAACGACGGATGCCAGCCGACCAAGACGCTGGTGGCGAGCGCGCGCGTGGCGTGGCTGGCGCGGCGCGCTGCGGATTTCGGCGTTACCACCGGGCCGGTGCGCGTCGACATGGCGGCGGTGAAGGCGCGCAAGGACAAGCTGGTGCTGGCCTCGCGCCAGGGGCTCGACGACTGGATGGAGGCAACTGAGAACCTGACGGTGTGCCGCGGCTCGGCGGCGTTCGTCTCTCCCAATGCAGTGACGGTGAACGGCGAGGTGCTGGAGGGCAAGCAGTTCTTCCTCAATACCGGCGCGCGGCCGGTGGTGCCGGACTGGGCGGCCGGAGTGCCGTATCTCACCAACAGCTCGATCCTCGAACTCGATGTGCTGCCGAGGCACCTGCTGATCGTGGGCGGATCGTATATCGGGCTCGAGTTCGCGCAGATGTATCGGCGGTTCGGGGCCGAGGTAACGGTGCTGGCGCGCGGACCGCGGCTGGCGGCCAAGGAAGACGAGGAGGTCTCGGCGACGATACGGGACATTCTCGAGGGCGAGGGCATCCGGGTGATCACCGATGCGAGCTGCATGGCGGCGGAGCGGCAGGGCGACGGTGTCGCGGTCAGCTATGGCGGCGGACGCGGGCGCGTGGAGGGAAGCCACCTGCTGCTGGCGGTGGGACGGGTGCCCAATGTCGAGGATCTCGAGCTGGACAAGGCCGGCGTGGCGCTCGATGCCGACGGCTATATCGCAGTCGACGACCGGCTCAGGACCAACCAGCCGCATATCTATGCGCTGGGCGATGTGAACGGCCGCGGCGCCTTCACCCACACCTCCTACAACGACTTCGAGATCGTCTCGCAGAACCTGCTCGATGGCGCCGACCGCAAGGTGAGCGAACGGGTGCCGGCCTATGCGCTCTATATCGATCCGCCGCTGGGGCGAGCCGGGATGAACGAGGCGGAGGTGCGCGCCTCGGGCAGGAAGGCGCTGGTGGCTGTGCGGCCAATGACGCGGGTCAGCCGGGCCAACGAGCGGGCGGAGAACCTGGGGTTCATGAAGGTGTTCGCCGATGCCGAAACCCGGCAGATCCTGGGCGTGTCATTGCTGGGGATCGAGGGCGACGAGGTGATGCAGTCGCTGCTCGAGGCGATGGCGGCAGGCGTCACGGTCGACACCATCATTCGGACCATGCATGTCCATCCGACGGTGAGCGAACTGGTGCCGACGCTGCTCGCCGACCTCAAGCCGCTGGCCTGACCGGCGGTTGCGGCGCATCCGGGCCGGAAAGTCCCGAAAGTTTTCCTGAACCTGCGCCCAGCGCCATCTGGCGATCAAATTGCGCGCGCCAAATTGACTAATCGCGGACCCGAATCAATGGTGGGGGCATGGGAGAGGCAGCACTCAGCGACACGGTGATCTCGTTCCGTCTCAAGCGGGCGGAAGAGTTCGCACGGCAATGGAAGATCAATGCCAAGCGATTGCAGAGCCTCGCCAACAACCCGCAAACACCCGACTCGGTGCGCGCCGATGCGCTGGGCGAAGCACGGACGGCGGCGGGAATCGTCGGGCAGCGGGCAACGGATCTGACCGAACTGGCCAAGCAGCGCGGCTTCTCGGCCTGGGAGTCCGACCCGAAGGTGGCGCCGTTGGTGGTGGAGATCCGCGCCGTCGAGCATGCGTTGACCTATGCGGCCGACGCGTTGAGCAAGGCCTAGGCGCGGCTACTGCCTGCAGCAAAGGCCTGGGCTGGGTCCTCCCCGGCGGGGAGGATCACTGCGTCATCTGGATGACGGCGGCCTTGTCGGGCAGGTCAACGGGCGGCATCTGGGAGAAGCTGAGGGCGCCGGGGTCGCCGATGTTTCCGCCGCCCTCGCCGCCGCCGCTGGCCGTGCGATTGGCGTCGCCGTCGGTGCTGATGGCGCCCTGGCCCTGCTGCTGGGCGGTCTGCGCGGCATTGGCCTGCTCGTTCCCGGTGGCGGCGAACTGGCCGAGCACCTTGCCGCCGGCCTCGATCTGCTGCTGCGCCGAAGCGACTTCGGTGGCGATCTCGACCTTGTAGGGCACCTGGAAGGCGCGCGGCGGGCTGATGACGATCTGCCGGTCGTCGACTTCCTCGATCCACAGGTAGATGGCGCCGGGCAGGTTGCCGAGCTTGTCGGGCTCGACGATGCGGGTGGCCAGCAGGCTGAAACGCTTGGGCATGTCGCCCGGGCTGGCCCAGCCGATCAGCCCGGTCATGGTGAAATACAGCACGATGACGGCGCCGAGCGTCACCACGATGGCGCCGGCCTTGATCCACCACCGCCATAGCGAGGTGAGGTTGAGGCTGAGCAGCAGCAGCGCCAGAACCAGAAACAGCGCGACGGCGCCGACGATCACCAGCGGGTTCATTTGCGCACCGCCTGGATCAGCGAGACCGGCACGGTGTTGATGTTGCTGACCGCACCCTCCTTGTCGAGGGTGAAGCGGACGACGGTCTTCTCGTCGCCTTTGTGGTCGAGCACGAGGGTGTCGTAATAGACCACCGACAGCTTGGGATTGATCTTTTCCACCTTGACCGTCACCGGCACCGCGGCAGCGGAGGGGTTGGTGAAGTGGTAGATGTTGACGACGTAGTCGCCGGGGAGGATGCCGCGGATCGACACGGTCTCCTGGTTCAGGGCGATGTGGTGGGTGACGCCGTTGACGGTGACTTCGTCGAGATAGTTGCCGCGATCGTCGCGATCGAGGGTGACGAAGCCCTTCTGCATCGAGTGGTACCACACCACGTTGCCGGTCGGGTCCTGCACGTAAGTATCGATGTCGTCGTCGTTATCATCGGGCCAGGTGGTGGTGATGATGAACTCGGCGTTGGTGTCGATAATGCCCGACTTGGCATCCGGCCGGATCAGCGCGAAGGCGACGAACACCATCATGGTGAAGCCGAGCAGCACGTTGAACAGGATGTCGGTGAACGGGACGAACGTACCGTCGTCCCCCTCGGCGCCGGTGAAGAGGCTAGGCCCGTCCATCGTGGCTCCGCTCGATGGCCGGAACGACGTAGATTTCGGACACTTCGGCGATGCTGGAGAACAGCTCGCCAATGGCGCCGTCGAGTTGGAAATACTGGAACTTGAGGATCAGCGCGGTACCGATGCCGGCGACCGTGACGTTGAGCGCCACCGCCATGCCGCCGGTCATGCCGCTCAATGCGCCGCGCAGCGTATCGGCATCGAACGAGCTGAGGCCGGCGATCGGGATCAGCATCAGGATGAAGCCGATGGCGGTCCCGAGCAGCGCCAGGCGGAGCAGGCCCTCGGAGACGAACAGGCCGATCTTTTCGCGGCTGCGCAGCTTGTCGGCGACCGAACGCAGCAACAGGGTCTGGTCGAGCCGGCCCTGCCCACGGATCTCGGCCTTCCTGACCAGGTTGCCGACATGGGTGGTGAGCACGCCGGGCGCGAGCAGCGTGCCGGCGCCGGTCAGTACATTGCTGCCGGCGAGGCGGAAGCCGGAGCTCCCTTCCGCTTCGATGGCGGTGCGCGCCTGGCGGGCGGCGATCAGTTCGCGGCTGACGTCGATGGCCTGCACCAGGCAGTGCAGGCTGGTGATGACGAAGATGGCGAAGATCAGCAGTGAAATGCGCGTGTGGTCGGACTCGAGCACCGAGCCGAGAAAGCCCAGTTGCCACAGGGTCAGCAGCCCGATCGCCACCAGTACGGTGACGATCAGCCAACGCAATACGGGAGTATAGTCGCGCCTCGCGACAGGCGGTCCGATGACCGCGGACTTCACGTCGTCCAAAACCGTTCCTCCAGACCCGGTCGGCTCGCCTCGTCCGGGACGGTGAGCGCATTCATCAGGTTGCCGCCACCGCTAGCATGGTCGGCCAATCGCCTCTGCCTATGCATCGCATTGGAAATGCCAACGTCCGAGGCGGCTGACACGCGGCGCGACCCCCCGGACAGGCTCCGGGCGCCCGGCCCGGCATGCCCTTGTCGAGGCGGCAGGGCTCGCCGCCTCGAGGGCGGAGCGCGACAAAGTGGCGATTGCTGCGGCGCGCGGCAGCGTTCACGCTGGTGCGGGCACGGGCAGGCGATCCGCCGGGGCAGTTGAGAGGTAACGGGCAGTGACGGACCCCGCCGATCCGCATCCGGCGGCTGGCGTTCATGAGCGCCGATGGCGGCGCCGACCTCAGGGCGCTGCATGCGCAGATGGCCGCGGTGGCCGGAGTGGTGGAAGAAGGGCCGGCCTGGGCGCGGCAACTGGCCTTCGGCCGCGACGGACGGCAGGTGACATGGGAACTGCACAACGAGTTCGCCACCATGACCTGGAGCGGGCCGGCGGACGATTGGGACGCGCGGCCGGCGGGGATCGGGCTCGAGCTGCACGACAAGCTGCTGCTGGTGTTCGCCACCCGCATCGACGTGATGCCGACCGAAACGATCGCCGAGGCGGCGCTCGCCGGCTTCAATCCGCTCAGCCTCTGCTACTCGTCGATCTTCGATGACGGGGCCCAGGCGGCGACCGATTTCCACCTCGACGAAGATGGCTTCACCCGCTTCGAGGTCGCGGCGGGACGGAGCGGCGCGTTGCGGATCGGGGTGATCGTCCGGCGGCTGCTGGAGATCGAGACCTACCGGACAATGGCGTTGATCGGGCTGCCGCTGGCGCGTGAGACCGGCGGGCGGGTATCGAA
>Ga0209933_1001148_pt1 | contig 29295 bp, 29 predicted proteins | sample ThiBiot_300_biof_FD_183944 | JGI IMG/M metagenome (GOLD analysis project Ga0209933, IMG submission 183944) | Wastewater bioreactor microbial communities from Cape Town, South Africa - Thiocy_cont_300_biof (SPAdes) | ecosystem: Engineered > Bioremediation > Thiocyanate > Unclassified | place...
GAGCATCGCCGAACTTGCGCGCGCCAAGGCCCCCGACGCTGCGAAGCGTGTCGATGAAGCCATGGAGAACACGAAAGCGAAGCTCAATGCCATCAAGGTCAAAGCGGATTCCGGCGAAATGGGCTATAATCAGATGCTGGCAGCCGGAAACGACGCTGGTAACAAGCTCATTCTCGATGGTGTAGACGCGCTGGTGGCGCAGGCCCGTGCCGTCGAGGCGGTTGTTGCGGCGCTGAACCTCAAGATCAAGATTGAAGGTTCCGACAGCCTCGATCATCCGGATCAGGTTGCGACCAAGAAGTGATTGGCAGAGGCTCCTAAACGAGACCGTTGCGATCGATAACGGGTGGTGGACGAGCCCTATGCTAACACGTCGAGAACTTTTGATGGGCGCCGCGGCATTCTCAGGGAGTGCCGCGGCGACTTTTGCATTTGGAGGCGGCAAGGCGGTCGCGCGAGCGCCGGTCATTGCGCAGCCGATTGCAAACGACACCAAGAAGCTGGTGCTCGATCTCGCCGAGCGTCCGGCCGCGCTGCCGTGTTTCGACGGCAAGACGCTGCCGCTCTGGACCTTCGAAGAAGGGTCGCTCTATCCGATCGTGCGCATGAAGCTCGGCGAGCGCCTGGATACGCAGTACGCAAACCATCTGCCGCGGGCCGGTGAATACGTATCGCTGCATTGGCACGGATTGAGAATTCCGAACGATCAGGACGGTGTGCCGTTCATGACGCAGAAGCCGGTCGAGCCGGGCAGTTCCGGCACGTACTCGTTCGTGCCGCCGGACACGGGCAGCTTCTTTTTTCACACGCACTGCAATACGGACGAACATTTCGGGCGCGGTCTCGTCGGGGCGCTGATCGTCGAAGGCGACGAGATCGAACCGTCGGACGCCGAGTACGTCCTGATGATGAAGGACTGGCGTCTTTCGCCCGAGGGGACGTTCCTGCCGTTTTCGACGGACGCAGGGGCGGCGAAGGCGGGTACGTCCGGCACCGTCCGTTCGGTCAACGGCGAGAAAACGGCGGTCTTCAAGGTGCCGTCATCGGCCAACGTGCGCATTCGATTTTACAACGTCGATCCGACGCGGATTTCCGAAATCGGCTTCGAGGATGGAGAAGCGGCGATCATCGCGATTGACGGTAACGGTCTCGATCCGCTGCCGCTCGTGTCGTGGCGCATGGGGCCGGCGATGCGCATCGACATCCTGCTGCGCACGGCGCCGGAGGGCGGCAAGGTTCGCCTCGTTGACTTTTTCGCGAAAGAGCCGGTCGTGCTGGCGGAGTTCGTCTCCGAAGGACCAGCGAAGCGTAGCGGCGCCTTCGTGCCGACGCCGTTGAAGGTCATGCCGTTTCCGAACGTGGACGTCGGCAACGCGCAGATCATTCCGTTTATTTTCTCGGCGACGGCGACGGGTGAGGCGCTCGCGGAATTTGCCAAGTCCGACATCGAAATCGGCTCGCTTTGTCTGACGAAACGCACGTTCTGGGCGATCAACAAGCAGGCGTGGTCCAGCATGGATCACAGAGATCTCGGGCCGCCACTCGCGGTGCTCAAGTCGGGGCAGAGCTATATCTTCGATCTGCAGAACACGACCCCGCATTCGCATCCCATTCATATCCATGGGCATACGTTCGAGGTCATGAGCTCGAGCATGCGGCATGTGCAGCCGCATCGCGCCGATACCATTCTGCTGCGTCCGAACGAGCGCGTGCAGGCGGGGATTGTCGGGGGACAACCGGGGAAGTGGATGTTCCATTGCCACATCATCGATCACCAGGAAACTGGCATGATGGGCTACATCGAGGTCGCATGACCTCCGGTTTCAGGCTCTGGATCAAGATTGCGCTGCTCGCCTTTGCGACGCTTTGGCCGCGTGCGGCCGATGCCGATTCGCTCGATGCCGCGATGGGCAAGGCGCTGTTCGACCGCACGTGGGTGCCGGCGCCCGCGTCGACGGATGCGTCCGACGGCCTCGGGCCGCTGTTCATTTCGCGCTCGTGTACGGGTTGTCATGGACGCGGCGAGGGTTCGCACGTCGTGACGCGCGAAGATGGATCGCAGGATCTTTCGGGTGCGGTCGTGCGCTTCGGCGATGCGCAGGGGGCGACCGATCCTTTCTACGGACTCGAGCTGCAGACCAACGCCGTTCCCGGGCTGATGCCAGAGGGAACCGCGCGCTATCTGCCGAAGCTCGATCTCAAGCTGAACGACCGGGCGCTGGCGGACGGCATCAAGGCTGGCGTGCGGCAGGCGCCGTCGCTATTCGGCCGCGCGGCGTTCGACAATGTTTCGGACGCCGAAATCCTGAAGCGCGTCGATGCGGACGATCGCGATGGCGACGGCGTCAGGGGTCGCGCGAACGTCATTGCGGGACGCATCGGCCGGTATGGCTGGAAAGCGGCGCAGGTGACGCTCGAAGAGCAAGTCGCGCATGCGTTTGCGTTCGACATGGGTCTGTCGAGTCCGAAGCAGGCGCGGCCCTATGGCGATTGCACAATTCTGGAAACCGCGTGTCTTGCTGCGCCCAACGGTGAGAGCGTCTTGTTCAAGGGCCGCGAGCTGTCGGACGATATTCTGAGAGTCGTCTCGGTGTATCTCGGGACGTTGCGGGCGCGGCACAGGGCCGCCGATCCGGAAGCCGCAGCTCTCTTTGCCAAAGCCGGCTGCGCCACGTGCCACGTGCCGTTTCTGGCGACCCGCGACGGCGGCACCGTCACCGCATTTACCGATCTGCTGCTTCACGATATGGGATCGGCGCTCGACGATGGCGTCGGAGAGCCGGGCGTCAAACCGCAGGAATGGCGGACGGCGCCGTTGATCGACGGGCATGTGCGGGAGAAGGAACGCCGCTTTCTTCACGACGGCTCGGCGGCAAACGTGACGGAAGCGGTGGCGAAACACGGCGGCGAAGGCGCGCGAAGCCGGGATCTCTTCAACGCGCTGAAGCCGGAAGACAGACAACGACTGGTCGATTACGTGAGCGGATTATGAATGCGACGATGAAAGTGCTGCTTTCCTTTTTGATTACGCTGACACTGACGACGGCGGCGATGTCCGCCAACGCGCCTCCGAGCCATTTGGAGCTGACGCGGACGGCGATCGACACGCATATCATTCCGCACATCGACGCTCTGAAGAGTGCCGCAGATGCGCTGCCTCCGGCCGTCGAGGCCGTCTGCAAAACAGGTTCGGAAGAGGCGCGGCGCACGCTGGACGAGAAATTCGCCGCGGCCGTCACGGCTTATGCAGGGATCGATTTCCTGCGCTTCGGGCCGATGCTTGAAAATGGACGACGCGAACAGATTTCCTTCTGGCCCGATCCGCGCGGTTTCGTTGCGCGGCAGCTGCGCATGATCCTCCTGAACAAGGATGCGAAGCTCGCCGAACCCGGCGCGCTTGCGAAGCAGAGCGCGGCCGTGCAGGGGCTTCCGGCGCTCGAATTCCTGATGCGCGACAGCGAGGTTCCTCTCGGGCCGACGGAGCCGGCGCAGTTCCGGTGCGTCATGGCGCAGGCGATTGCGCACAACATCGTGCGGGTGGTGGGCGAAGTTTCCGATGGCTGGGAAAAGCCGGGTGGCTGGAAAGACAAGATGTTGAGCCCCGGACCCGACAACGACACCTATCGGAATGAGAACGAGTCGGCGGTCGAGATCGTGAAAGCGTTTCTGATCGGGATCTCGTTGACGGCGGATCTGCAACTGAAGCCGCAGGTCGATACGAAGATCAGGCTGTCGCCGCCCTACAACAAATCCGGGCTGCAAAAGCAGGTTTATGCGGCGAGCATCGCGTCGCTGCGGCAGCTCTACGATGCGATGCATCTCGAAGCGTACCTGAAGCCCGACATGGCCTGGATGAAGGGCTGGTCGCAGGGAACGTGGCGGACGATCGAGGCCATCGATGGCGCGGGAGGCCGCTCGTCGCATGCGCAGCGCAAGGATACGCCGACCTCGCGAGAGGTTTTCGATCGCATGAACGGATTGCGCAACATCGTAGCCAATCGCTTAGCGACAGCAGCGGGATTGACGGTGGGATTCAATGAGCTTGACGGTGATTGATCGCAGATCGTTGCTGCTCGGCACGCTGGCGTTCGTCGGTGCGGCGTACCAGAGCAAGGCGTTGGCTTCGGCGGCTGATCGCGACATCGCGTATGTCGCCACGGCGCGGAAGGGCATGAAGAATTATTGCGTTCTTCTGCTTCGGGCCGACGGATCGATCGTTCGCGAAGTTCCGCTGACGGCGCGGGGGCATGACATCGCCTATCATCGTCCGTCGGGGCGGGTCGCGGTGTTCGCGCGGCGGCCGGGTGTGTTCGGCGTGGCCTTCGATATCGACAAGGCGACGCCGCCGCATGTCTTCACTCCGGGCAAGGATCGTCATTACTACGGGCATGGCGGATTTTCGCAGGACGGGCGGCTGCTCTACACATCGGAAGCGGACGTCGAGAGCGAGATCGGTCTCATCGGCATCTACGACGTGGCGCGCGGCTACAAAAAAATCGGCGAGCATCAGAGCTACGGCATTGGGCCGCACGAAATCATGCTGCTGGCGGACGGCAAGACGATCGCGGTCGGGAACGGCGGCCTCGATACGGTGCCCGACGCCGGACGCGAAAATCTGAATGTCGATACGATGGAGCCGTCGCTGGCCTTCGTCGACGCGGAAAGCGGCAAGCTCGTCGCCAAGCACGCGATGACGGGCGATCTCAAATCATTGTCGATCCGGCATGTGACGCAGGACAAGACTGGGCTCATCTGGTTCGGCGGACAATGGGAAGGAAGCCCGAGCGAGACGCCGCAGATCGTCGGCAGCGCCGGGCTCGATCGCGAGCTGAAGCTGGTCGATGCACCGGGCGGCGGTAAGGGTCTGCGCGGGTACATCGGCGCGATGGCGGTCAGCAACGACGGCCGCTTCATCGCCGCGAGCGCTCCGAAAGCGGGACACGTGCTCTACGTCGATTCCGAAACCGGCGCGGTCGTGGGCAAAAGCGATCTCAAGGACGTTTGCGGCCTGTCGTCGGAGGGCGAGCATAACTTCGCCGCATCGTCGGGGTTCGGCGTCATCCGCTATGAGACGGCGCAAGCGCGGGTCGTTTCCGAGCATACGCTTCAGAACATTGCCTTCGACAACCATTTGCGGCGGATTGCCTGAATTTTCAGGCGGCCACACGGTCCGGCGGCGCCTACCGCCGGTTGCTACTCTGTCGCGATTGCGCTTTCGGGGCGTCGAGGCTAGAAGCGCGAAATGGCGAACCCCTCGGTCAAAGTAAACGCGAAAGCGCGGCGTGCTGCGCACGGCTCCGACACGGCAGCCGCACCGAAGGTCGGCTTCGTGTCGCTCGGCTGCCCGAAGGCGCTGGTCGACAGTGAACGGATCATCACCAAGCTCCGCGCTGAAGGCTACATGATCGCGAGCGACTATGAGGGCGCAGACGTCGTCGTCGTCAACACGTGCGGTTTTCTCGATTCCGCTAAGAAGGAAAGCCTGGATGCCATCGGCGAGGCCATGAACGCGAATGGCCGCGTGATCGTCACGGGATGCTTCGGCGTCGAGGAGAACCGTATTCGCGATGCGCATCCGGGCGTGCTCGCGGTTACAGGTCCGCATCAGTATGAGCAGGTGGTCGAGGCTGTGCACGACGCCGTGCCGCCGCTGCACGATCCGTTCGTCGATCTGGTGCCGCCGGAAGGGCTGCGGCTGACGCCGCGCCATTATGCGTATCTGAAGATTTCGGAAGGCTGCAATAACCGCTGCTCGTTCTGCATCATTCCGGCGCTGCGCGGCGATCTCGCCAGCCGGCCGTCGAACCACGTGATGGGCGAGGCGGAGCGTCTGGTGAATGCTGGCGTCAAGGAACTGCTCGTCATCAGCCAGGATACGAGCGCGTACGGCCTCGATATCAAATACGCCGAGAGCGCCTGGAAGGGCGCGCCGCTGAAAGCGCGGTTTCTGGATCTGTCGCGGGCGCTGGGCGATCTCGGCGTCTGGGTGCGGATGCATTACGTTTACCCGTATCCGCACGTCGACGAGGTCATTCCGCTGATGGCGGACGGAAAAATCCTGCCGTACCTCGATATCCCGTTCCAGCATGCGTCGCCCGCGGTGCTGAAGGCCATGCGGCGGCCGGCGGCGCAGGAGAAAACGGCGGAGCGCATTCGCCGCTGGCGCGAGGTCTGCCCCGATCTTGCGATCCGTTCGACGTTCATCGTCGGATTTCCCGGCGAGACGGAAGAGGATTTCGCGTTTCTGCTCGACTGGCTGAAGGAAGCGGGCATCAATCGCGCCGGATGCTTCAAGTACGAGCCTGTCGAGGGCGCGAAGGCGAACGCGATCGACGGCGCGGTGCCTGATGAAGTGAAAGAGGAGCGCTGGCATCGCTTCATGGCCGTGCAGAAGGATGTCAGCAGTGCGCAGCTGGAGCGCAAACTCGGGCAGACGATCGACGTTCTGATCGATGAAGTCGACGAGGACGGCGCGATCGGGCGCTCGAAGTGGGATGCGCCCGAGATCGACGGCAACGTGTTCCTGAACGGCGAGCGCGACGTCAAAGCCGGCGACATCGTGCGTGCCAAAGTCGTCGAGGCCGGAGACTACGATCTCTGGGCCGAACGCGTTTCGGCGAACGGCTAGTTGCCTTCGAGCGGGAGCGCGCCCGACGCTTCGGGCTTGGCCTTGTTTTCCGGCTCGACGTGAATGACGACTTCCGATCCTTCGATTTCGGTTTCGATAGCGTTCTCGAGGCGATCGCAAATGGCGTGCGCGTCATCCACTGTCATCGAGCCGGGAACGATCAGATGAAACTCGATGAAAAGCGCGCGTCCGGCCTGCCTCGTGCGGATGTCGTGCGCTTCGAGCGCGCCGCTGCCGTTGGCCTCGATCACCTTGCGGATATGGCTCTCGATCTCGGGGCTCGCCGCTTCATCCAGGAGATGCGACATCGATTGGACGGCGAGCCTGTAGCCCATCCATAAAATGTTCAGCGCCACGACGGCCGCGATGAGCGGGTCGAGGATGTGCCAGCCCGTCAGAACCGCGAACGCGAGTCCGATGACGACACCGACCGAGGTGATGACATCCGTGTAAAGGTGTTTCCCGTCCGCGACGAGCGCTGGAGAGCGCCACGATCGGCCGCGATTGATGAGCAGCCAAGCCCAGGCGCCATTGAGGATCGACGCGACGATATTGAAGACGATGCCGAGCGTGGAATGCTCGAGTTTGACGCCCTCAATCAGCGCGGATCTCGCCTTGAGAAGAATGAGTACGGCCGCGACGGCAATCATCGCGCCTTCGAACATCGCGGCGAGGAATTCCGCCTTGTGGTGTCCGAACGGATGGCCGGAGTCGGGTGGCTTGGCGCTCAGGCGTATCGCCGCGAAGGTCGTCACCGCCGTCATGACGTTGACGACGCTTTCGAGCGCGTCGGAGTAGAGCGCAACGGACCCCGACACGAGATAGGCGACGTATTTTATCACGATGACGACAAGCGCAACGGCGATATTTACCGCTGCAAGCCGCTTCACCGTGAGTGAGTCTAGAATCGCCGACATGTCGATCCGTCTTTTCCCCATCGCATCCGACTTGCCTGCCGGATGTGCCGGCCATTGCCATCAAAATGGGGAAGAGGGGCGCAAAGGCCCGTCTTACCACATGGCTCATGGGGCGGTGCCTCGCAGATAGCGGCCGAATCTGTTGCTGACAATAGCGGGGTTAAAATTTGCCGGTCCGCCTGAGCCGGCGCTCAGAGTTTGGGGGACGTCATGGCCAATTTTACGACGCACATCGCGGTAGGAACGGTCGTTTCCGGGGCTCTTGCGACGCTGACGCTCGCGGCCAATGTCGTGGCGCCGGAAAACCTCGTCGCGGTGACAATGGCCGGCGTTCTGGGTTCCGTTCTCCCCGATATCGATCTCAAGGATTCCCGTCCGAGCCGGGCCATGTTCGCGGGGCTCGCGATTTTCTTTTCGTTTGCGGTGCTGTTCAACGCGGCGACGAAATTCTCAATCGCAGAGCTTTGGATCCTTTGGCTCGGGACGCTGCTGCTGGTGCGCTATGGGCTGCACACGGTCTTTCACCGGCTTTCCGTTCACCGCGGTATTTGGCATTCAATCCTCGCCGCGGCGTTTTGTGCGGTGTTAACGGCAATCGTTTTCAAGAACCTGCTGAACAAACCTGAGGGCGTTGCGTGGCTCGGCGGCGCGTTCATGTTCCTTGGCTATCTCACGCATCTGACGCTCGACGAGATCTATTCCGTCGACGTCATGGACACGCGGCTGAAGTCTTCGTTCGGCACGGCGCTGAAATTCATAGACCGGCGTTACTTCTATTCGTCGCTGGCGATGGCGGCGGCCACGTTCGGTGCGATCATGATTTCGCCCTCGACGTCCACGTTCGTCGATGGCCTTGCCTCGCGCAGTCTGTGGACCGGGCTCGAGCAGCGGCTGCTGCCGCCGCATAAATGGTTCGGTCTCGTTGAGACGCCACGGTTTGCGCGCCGGCACGAGGATGGCAAAGGCGCTGACGTTGAGACCGGGTCGGTTACTAAAACCCCAGCCGCGGCGGCACCGGTTGCAGCATCTCCGGCGGAGTTGAAGGAGACGGCTCCCGAAGCGGCTTCACCGGATACAGCGTCCGCTCCGGCAACCGAGGCAGCGCCGAGCGAGGCGGATCAGCCAGCCGCTAGTGCTCCGAGCGAGACCGCAAGCCCCTGACGAAGTTGGACGTCAGTTCCTTGGCATAGATCTGAGCGGTGGCGGGCGTCAGATGCGCGCCCTTCTCGCTCGCGGCGACCGCAGATATTCCATGTACGCCAGCGAACAAAGCGCGTGCGGTCGTGTCGAGTTCCTCTTGCGTCGCATTGGGAGCGAGCGGCGCCAGCGCCTTACGGACGGTGCAGGCAAGATCATCGAGATGCTCGTGAAACGGAGGCGGTACCCGATTGGGTCCAGTCACGCTGTGCGCGAAGAGAAGGTTCCACATGCGCTTATTCTCGAGCGCGAATTCGATGTAGGCATGCGTCAAGGCATCGACGTTCATTTCGCCGTTCGTTCCCAGCGGCACACCTTTTAGATGATCAACGATGCGGCCAAGAAGCTGCACCTGCAGCGTGAGCAGGATGTCGTCGAGGTTTTCGAAGATATTGTACAGCGTCCCGGGTGAGTATCCGATCACACGCGCGATTTCCCGCGCGGACAAACCAGAAATGCCGTTGGTTTCAACGATCGTGCGGGACGCGTCCAGGATGAGCTGGCGGAGCTCCTCCGGGGAATGAACCGCTCTCCGTCCCACTGCGAGTCCTCGCCTGTGTTCTGTTTATTTTCTATGAAGTCTGTCGTCGCGGATTGCGCGGTATAATTCGATATCGAAATGCGGCAGGATATCTATTCTGAACGGAAGTATATTTATCAACTGACGATAGCGCCGTCTACGTTCTGCCATCGTACGAAGGCGAACTAGCGGGGGTTCCTGCCGTCCTGGGCGGATCGAGAAAGATTTTCTATTTTTTGGCTGCGTGCCAAATGATTTTGGCTCAACCGCTTCCTGGCGGGCATTTCGTATTCAGTTTGTCCTGGGCATAGTAAACGGCGCCCCAACGCGGTGCGAAGGACATTGTGTCGGACCACACCATCGTCTGCGTGATCCCAGGCAGAATGTTCGCCAGAAGCGGCTCGTAGGTGTACTGCGCTTCGACGACGACCGCGGCATCGCCTTTCGAGATCATGTTCTGATCGGGCATCGATTTCGTATCGCCACAGCTTTTGATCGGTGCGCTGTGATAGGACCAGGACCATTCCACCTTCGTCACGCTCGCGTCGCTGGCCGACGCTCGAAGCTGCGTGATCGCAATTTGCAAAGGCGTGGCGCTAAACGGCTCCATAGCGTGCTGAGCGGAAACGAGCATGCCGTCGAGCGCAGTATTCGCGGTGCTCAGCGAAGATCCGATCTGCTTTTCGCGGGATACGAGGTCGCCGACCATGGCGGTCGCGCGCTGAAATCTTTTGTGTGCGACCAACGCGCGCGACACTTCGAACGTGCCGAATGTCATCAGCATCAGCAGCGGAGCGATGAGGGCGAACTCGACGGCTGCCACGGCGCTTGTGTCGGATGTGAAGGTACCGAAGTAAAATCTGATCCGCGCGGCAAGTGAAAATGTCGACGGCATTGTTTCAGCTCTCGGGATAGGGTTCGCTGCGGAACGCTGTTGCTGATTGAAGCATCATCGAGCCGTTGGACATATTGCCGAGTTTGATAATCGGCAGCTTCGAGGTGAAATCCCACTGGTAGCACGCAGTCACGATGACCACGTCGCTTGCGGTCCCTGAGTAGATCGCAATCAAATCGGTTCCGGGCGCGGAGTTCGTCAAGGGTACACCGCTGCTGTCGATGCAGGGCTTTGGTTTGTACGGCGTGCAGGTGCCGCCTCCGCCGTCGGACAAGGCGCTCCAGCTGTCGCAATGAACTGTGTCGATCTGCAATTTATTGCAGTCGATCCAAGAGCCCGCGCCATCGCAGATGCTCTGCTTGAACTGGTTGACGGTCATCTTCTTGGAGACGGCTTCGCCCGTGCGGATCAGCCGGCTTGTCTGATCCATGCCTTTTTCAAGCGAGTTCGAGACAAAGAAGTAAATCGCGCAGCCAATGAAGCCTAATATGAACATCAGGAATGGAATGGCGACGCTGGAGAATTCCAAAGCCGTCGAGCCGCGGTCGTCTGATGTCCAACGCCGCAGCAGACGATTGAATCGTAACGAGCGGGGAAGAAAACCCATTCTGCGCGCTGTGGGCATAGAATTCTCGCGACCGTTGATGATAACGGCCACTAAATAAATTAGCGCGGATTAAGGTGGTATTTATCGGACGGGATTTCGTCGCTAATGGTTGAGCAATCGTGAAAGCGTCCGTATACGCCGAGGAGGCGCAATCCTGGCGTTGTGGTAGAGCTTGTTGACGGGCTCTTTTATTGCTGGCTGTTCGCGCTACTAGAGGAATCCGACGAGCCTTCAGAGAACTTCGTCTTCTGATTATTGGCCGTCTGGACGGCGCTAAAGAAGTCCTTGTCGTCGCCGATCGTGAGCGTCGGCTCGCAATTTGGCGTGCATGCGTATGTAAAGCGCGTGCTGCCTTTGTGCAGATTGACGGTCCTGGTATCGTCGCGTTCGACCATCACGCGCTGATCTTGAATGACATTATGAGCGGCATCGAGAGCGATGACGTTGGTGATGCCGAACGTCTTGCCAGTGACGACGAGCAAATTTCCATCCTGAAGCGTCACGTCGGCGATCGACGGGTTTCCGACGATGACCTCGCTGGCGGGGCGGGGAAGATGCAGAAGTTGCGATTGGTCGTAGCGGACAATCAAATCGCCAGCCGATGCGGCAGCGGCTGAAAGAGCCACGATCGCTGCGACTATGCCCGTGCGTAAAATGCTGCCGGCGTGAGATGACGCAATTTTTTTTGCTCCACGGTGCATCCGGCGCGGTCCTTTCAAAGCTCCCGGCTGCCATAAGCTCATCAAATGGTGAAGGAACTGCAAACGGGCGTTCCGATCCGCAGCGTTGCGGACCTGCCGCGTTCGAACCGGCATCGCGCGGATAACGTCGGTGGTTAATTCGGCGGGCGAGATAGTCTGTTCGCGAGAGCGCGCTGCAGCAAAAATTGGAAGATCGGAGGAGATATTCCGATGTCTGTTCGAAGCGGTCTGTCTGCAAGGGCGTTGAAGTATACTTGGCAATATTTGATGAAATACTTTTATAAGTACAGTATTAACTCATATTTCCACCTATTATTTTCTTCTTTCAGGTTTGATCAATGTACAATCAGGCCGCATGCGACCTTTTAAACTTTGTTTTTTTGGAGAAAGGCATTGGATAATATTTGTTTATTTGTCGGTGAAGCGCGGCCTGGCGCGTTTTACCTGACTTTAATTTTTCCAATCTACAGTCCTCGTTAGTTCAGCGGCGAGGACAAACCTCTTCCGAGGAACGGGATCGATAAAAGTATTAGCGTAGATCGGAACAAACCAATGAACATCTTTTCGCGTTTCATGAACGATGAGTCGGGTGCAACGGCCATCGAATACGGCTTGATCGCTGCTCTTATCGGCGTCGCCCTCGTTACGATCCTTGGCCAGGTCGGTACCAGCCTCAGCGGTACGTTCACGAAAGTCGATGACGCACTGAAAGGTACGCCTGCCGCCAACTGATCGGCACTTATTTGCGTTAGCCTATTATCAAAGTGCATTGAGCGCGCTCGGAGACGAGTTCTTCGAGCGCGCTTTTTTATCAGGGGTATGCAATGCTGCCTTCCAGCGTCCGTGAATTTGCAGCCGACGAGAATGGGGCAACCTCGATCGAATATGCACTGATCGCAAGCATCGTCAGCATCGCGATCGTCGGTGCGCTGATGGGGGTCAGGGGATCTCTAGTCAGCGTCTTCGAATCCGTCGTAGCAGGGTTCAGCTCCATCAAATAATCGAGCGCCGGCGCACCAACACTGCGTTAGGCCGGCCTTTACCGAGTTTCGTCATACTCCGTCAGCGGTCGTGCTTCTGGTGCAGGTGTAAATAATGTCGGTGCTGACTTTTCTTCTCGTGGCGATCTTCCCGATTGCTATGGCGTTTGCTGCGGCGAACGACCTTTTCACGATGAGAATTCCAAACGTTATCTCGCTTGCGCTGATCGGTGGCTTTGTCGCGCTCGCGGTTCTGACGCGAATGCCGCTCGAGACTTTCGGGATGCACGTCGTCTGCGCGCTCGGGGTGCTGCTTCTCACGTTCGCGCTGTTTGCCTTCAATCTGCTCGGCGGCGGCGACGCCAAACTCATGGCGGCCGGGGCGCTTTGGATGGGCTCGACGCAGATTCTCCCGTTTATCGCATTTACGACGATGTTCGGCGGGGTCCTTTGCCTTCTTATTCTGAGCTATCGCCGGATGGTGCCGGCTGATCTTTTGCCGCTCCCTGGCTGGGCCCAGCGTCTGCACACTGCCGGTGGGCCGGTTCCTTACGGCATCGCGATTGCGGCATCGGGGCTGATGGTATTCCCCACCACCGAATTGTTCCGAATGCTGCAGGCTTGAGCGTAGGCTCTTGTTATCGCGGCGGTTTAGCGCGCTCTGATTGGAGCTGCAACCGTTGCCCACGCACGTCTTTCTGAAACGGCGGTTAACCTCGCATTGACGTTTGTCCGACAGTATCGGCGCAGGAGTGAGAACCCTGAGCTGAAGGATTTACGGCGCAATGAAGCGGGCACAACTTGTCGGTTTCTCCGTAGCGTTTGCTGCGGCGGCGCTCGCTTATTACATCGCAAGCGCATTCATGACGCCACCCAAGACCGTGACGGTCGAAAAGCAAGTCGACAGCACGGAAGTCCTCGTGGCCGCCACCGATATCTCCGTCGGGCAGATCGTCAATGAAGGTAATTTTCATTGGGCGACCTGGCCAAAGAGCGCGGTCACGGCTGACTATGTGACGAAGGCGAACAGCGGTCCCGGGAAAGCGCACGAGTTTACCGGCGCGGTTGCTCGCTCGGCGATTCTTTCCGGTGAGCCCGTCACGACGCAGAAGCTGATCAAGGCCGGCCAAGGCGGGGTGCTCGCCGCGATCCTGCCGCAAGGTATGCGCGCCATCTCCACCAAGATCAAAGCCGAGACGGCAGCCGGCAGCCTCATTCTTCCGAACGATCATGTCGACGTGATCCTCATCCGTCATGTTCGCAGCCGCAGCGGCCAGGAGGAGACCGTCGCGGACACTCTGTTCCGCAACGTGCGGGTGATGGCGATCGGCCAGCAGATCGAAACCAAGGACGGCAAGAAATCGGCGGACATTTCCGCCTCGACAGCGACGCTGGAGTTGATGCCCAAGCAGGCGGAAATGATGGCGCTCGCGAATTCGATGGGAGAGATCACTCTCTCCTTGCGTAGCGTTGCAGATTTGAGTTCCGACCCAGAGCGGGCGGGCAGTCTCGATCTCAACAAACCGCAAAACAATTCGGTGCGTATTGTTCGTTACGGTGCCAAGTCGCGTGTGTATGGCGTGAACTGAGTTGGTCAGTCAGTAGTCGTCATAAAGGCGGGAAGCTCATGCGATCTGAAATTGGATTTCCATGGCGCGCGGCCGCACGCGCGATCATGGTTTTTGCCGCTGTGTTGACATCGGCTGCGCCGACGTCGGCGCAGTCGCGAGCGGCTGACCGCCTATCGGTGCGCGCTGACAGGGGCGATCCGGAGTTCAGCAAGAACACGCAGTCGATCGTCAGAATTTCAGAGTCGGAAGGTTTGCCGGTTCGCAAGAGCATCAAGATCGGGCTGGGAAAATCCGTTCTCATCGAGTTCCCGAACGGCGTGCGCGACGTGATGGCATCGAATCCGGCCGTCGTCGACGCGGTGGTTCTCAGCTCGAACCGGGTGTTTTTGCTCGGCAAGGCTCCAGGGCAATCGAACGCCTTCTTCTTCTCGAATAAGGGCGAGCAACTCGCGCTCATCGAACTCAACGTCGACCAGGAAGGCGATGGGCTTGAAATGCTGTTGCGGCGCGTGATTCCGGGTTCCGAAATCAAGGTCGAAACGCTCAATCAAACCGCGATCCTCACCGGGCGGGTGAAGAGCCCGTCGGATTCCGCGCGCGCATCGCGGATCGCAGCGCAGTTCATGAGTCAGATGATCGCGAACTGGGCATCGAACGTCAGTCTCACAAGCAGCGGTTCCGGCCAGCAAAACAAGGCTGGCGAAGTCAAAGACGCCGACGACGTCAAATCTGTCATCAATCTGCTGACTGTCGAGGCGGAAGAGCAGGTGATGCTCAAGGTCACCGTCGCCGAAGTCAAACGGACGCTCTTGAAGCAGCTCGGCATCAACCTCGGTGGTGTGCTGTCGTCCGGCAGCTTCTCGACGACGCTTCTCACCGAAAATGCGTTTCCGATCTCGACCGCGCAGGGTCTCGGATCGCTGCCGACGTTCGGCGTCGGCACCGCCGCGAGCGCGGCGTGTGCTGTCGGTCAGATCTGCGCGTTCAATCCTGGCCCGGCAACGGGCGCATTCGGCAACAGCGGTCTCGTGTCCGGCTGGGGCAACAGCCGCAACAACATCCAGTCGGCGGTTCGCGCGCTTGAGCGCGACGGTCTGATCAAGACATTGGCGGAGCCGAACCTGACGGCGATCTCGGGCGAACCGGCTGAATTCCTTGCGGGCGGTGAAGTTCCTTACGTCACCGGTGTCGACACGCAGACCGGTGTCTCCGCCGTTGCGTTCAAGAAGTTCGGTGTGCAGCTCGCCTTCACGCCGGTTGTACTGACGGAAGGGCGCATCAGCCTCAAGATCGATACGAGCGTCAGCGATATCTCGCAGTACGTCGCTGGCAATCCCGTCTTCGACACGCGGCAGGCCAAGACCGTCGTCGAACTTCCTTCTGGTGGTTCGCTGGCGCTGGCGGGCCTGATCTCGACCAAGACGCAGCAGAACATCGACGGACTACCTGGAGCGAAGGATATCCCGATCCTCGGAACGCTCTTCCGCAGCCGCGATTTTCAGAATGATGAATCGGAGCTGGTGGTCATCGTCACGCCGTATCTCGTGCAGCCCGTGGCGCGCCAGCAGCTTTCGGCGCCGACGGACGGATTGTACCCGGCGACGGATCTCAAGGCTGATTTCCTGGGCCATCTCAACCGCATCTACGGAAAGAGCGAAGTTCAACCGTCGGGCGGCCTGAAGGGCGACTACGGATTCATCGTCGAATAACCGGTTCCGGAGAAACATCATGCAGATGCAAAAGACGATACTCCGCGGACCGGCCAAGGCACGACGCGGGCTTGCGAGAATGCTGATCATTGCGTGTCTGCCGATTGCGTTGGCAGGCTGCGAACATGATCGTGTTGGCCCGCAGGTGGCGGGCTGGCAGCTGATCGATCCCGAGCAGCGCCATCCGATCCTGGTCTCGCAGCAACCCGCCGTGCTCAATCTGCATGTCGCCGCGGGTTCCGAAGGGCTGACGCCATCGCAGCGCAGCCGTGTCATCGACTTCATCGATCGCCATAGAGCGAGCGACGCCGGCAACAGCCGGTTTGTCATCTCAGCGCCTGCCGGGTCGTCGAACGAGGCGGCGGCGATGGATGCGGCCAGCGATACGCGACGGCTGATTCTTGGCGGCGGATACGCAGACTCTTCGATCGCCAACGAAGCCTATCATGCGGGCGGGCGCGATGCGCCGTTGCGCATTTCGTATCTGCGCTACGTTGCGGAAGGTCCCGAGTGCGGCCGCGACTGGTCCGAGAACCTAGCGCGTGCGTATCAAAACACGCCCTATCCCAATTTCGGCTGCTCGTCGCAGCGTAATCTGGCGGCGATGGTTTCCAATCCCGCCGACCTGCTCGGACCGCGCACGATGACGCCGAGCGACGCCAATCGCCGCTTCAAGATGTACGAGAAGTACGTGAAGGGCGAGACGCTCGGTGCGTCGGACGAAAAAGTAACGTTCGTGAAGCCTATCAGCCAATAAACTGGAGCCGAGATGTCCCAGCATACGCAAGCTGCGCCTGAATTCGATCCAGGGTTTTCCGACAACGGAGAACGGCAGGACACATATTCGAGCGAACGTGCACGGCCCGTGCCTCGGATCTCGATCCAGGCGTTCTGTGACGACGTGGGCGTTGCGAATACCATCCAGTTTGCGGCCGAGGACCGTCGGCTTTCAAAGGCGCACGTCAGCGTGCATATGGGCGGCATCGCTGCCGCCATCTCGCATTATGTCGACAGTCCGACGCCCAATCTCATCATCCTGGACTGCGCGCTCGACAGCGGTTCGCTTCTGGCCGAGCTCGATCGGCTGGCGGAGAGCTGCGACCCCGGCACCAAAGTCGTCGTCATCGGACGCCAGAACGACGTGATGCTTTATCGCGAGCTTCTGAAGCGCGGCGTCGGCGAATATCTCGTTGCGCCGGTCGATCCGCTCGCGGTGATGGAAAGCATTTCCAATCTCTACAACAATCCGGAAACCGATCCGGTCGGTCACGTGTTTGCTTTCGTCGGCGCCAAGGGCGGCGTCGGCTCCTCGACGGTCTGCCATAACGTCGGCTGGACGATGTCGGAGATCTTGAAGACCGACGTTGCGATCGCCGATCTCGATCTCGCGTTCGGTACGACAGGGCTCGACTTCAATCAGGACCCCGTGCAGGGCATCGCGGAAGCGCTTGCGGCGCCGGAACGTCTCGACGATCAGCTGCTCGACCGGTTGATGACCAAATGCTCCGAGCATCTGTCGATCTTCGCGGCGCCGGTCGTCATCGATCGCGATTACGAAATTTCGCCGGAAGCCTGCGATACCGTTCTCGATATCGTGCGCCAGAACGTGCCGCTGGTGGCCGTCGACTTGCCGCACGGCTGGTCGCCGTGGTCGAAGCGCGTGCTGTTGCAGGCGGATCAGGTCGTGATCACGGCGGTGCCGGATCTCGCAAATCTCAGGAACGCGAAGAACATCGTCGATCTGCTGCGGACGTCGCGCAAGAACGACAATCAGCCGCTTCTGATCCTCAACATGGCCAACACGCCGAAGCGGCAGGAAATCACGATCAAGGAGTTCGAGCAGGCGCTCGACAGTAAGGTGATGGCCGTCATCGACTACGATCCTGAATCGTTCAGCCAGGCATCGAACAACGGTCAGATGCTGGAAGAATTCAGCCCTAAAGCGAAGGCCGTGGAGAAATTCCACGACATCGCGATGAAGATCACGGGACGCAAAGAAGCCAAAGCCGATAAGCGAAATCCGGCGTTGGCGGCGCTTGGTCCCCTCATCGAGAAGCTCAAGTTGAAGCGCTAAGGATTCGCTATGTTCGGTAGGCGTTCAAACGATCCGGCGTCCACGAAAAGGAGCGATCCGCAGGTCGTGCCGGTGGCGCAACCTGTTGCCCCGCCCGAGATCAAGGCGCCGCCGCAAGCGCGTCAGCCGGCGCCGGCAGCGCAGCCGCGTCCGGAGCCGCCCGCCGAAGTGCACCGCAGGCATTCGGAAGAATACTACGACGTCAAAACGACGGTCTTCAACGCGCTGATCGATACCATCGATCTGACGCAGCTCGCCAAGCTCGACGCGGTCGCGGCGCGCGAAGAAATTCGCGACATCGTCAGCGAGATCATTCAGGTCAAAAACGTCGTCATGTCGATCGCGGAGCAGGAAGAGCTCCTCGAAGACATCTGCAACGACGTGCTGGGCTACGGACCGCTGGAGCCGCTGCTAGCGCGCGACGACATCGCCGACATCATGGTCAACGGCGCTTCGACGACGTTCATCGAAGTCGCGGGCAAGGTGCAGAAGACCAGCGTTCGCTTCGCCGATAACCAGCAGCTGATGAATATCTGTCAGCGCATCGTCAGCCAGGTCGGCCGCCGGGTGGACGAGTCGAGCCCGATCTGCGACGCGCGACTTCCCGACGGCTCTCGCGTCAACGTCATCGCGCCGCCGCTTGCGATCGATGGGCCGGCGCTCACAATCCGAAAGTTCAAGAAGGACCGGCTCAAGCTCGAGCAGCTGGTCAAGTTCGGCTCGATCACGCCGGAAGCAAAAACGATCCTCGAGGTCATCGGACGAGTCCGCTGCAACGTCGTTATCTCCGGCGGCACGGGCTCCGGCAAGACGACGCTGCTCAATTGTCTGACCGGCTCGATCGACAACGACGAGCGCATCATTACGTGCGAAGACTCGGCTGAACTTCAGCTGCAGCAGCCGCATGTCGTGCGTCTCGAGACGCGCCCGCCGAACATCGAAGGCGAGGGCGAAATCCGGATGCGCGATCTGATCAAGAACTGTCTGCGTATGCGTCCGGAGCGGATCATCGTCGGCGAAGTCCGTGGACCTGAAGCGTTCGATCTTCTTCAGGCGATGAATACGGGTCATGACGGATCGATGGGAACGCTGCACGCCAACAGTCCGCGCGAAGCGTTGAGCCGTCTTGAATCCATGATCATGCAGGGCGGCTATGCGCTGCCGATCAAAACCATTCGCGAAATGATCTGCGGATCGATCGACGTGATCGTGCAGGCGTCGCGTCTGCGTGACGGGTCGCGCAAGATCACGCACATCACCGAAGTTCTCGGCATGGAAGAAGAGACGATCACGCTACAGAATCTGCTGGTGTATGAGATCACCGGCGAGGACGCGCACGGAAAGCTCACCGGACGGCATCGCTCGACCGGCATCGCGCGCCCGCGTTTCTGGGACCGTGCCGAATACTACGGCGAGACGGAACGGCTGGCGCTGGCGCTGGCCGCCGCCGAAGTCGACGACGATCTCGGAGGTTCGGGTGATCGCCATGGATAGTCATGAGCTGTTGAGGGTAATTGTTCCTTTGCTCGCGGCGCTGGCGTTCGCCGGCGGCATTTATGCGCTGGCATATCCGTATTTCTCCGGCGATCGGGAGAAGGATAAACGTCTGGAGAGCGTGGTGGGCCGCGGCCGCAAGGTCGGCGGGGCTCTTTCCGAAATTCAAAGCAGCCGCAAGAAGTCCGTTGCGGACACTTTGAAGGAAATGGAAGACCGGCAGAACGCCAAGAAAAAGATCACCATGGGCCTGCGCCTGGAGCGCGCCGGGGTGAAGTGGACGCCGCGCGACTTCTATATCGGCAGTGCGATCGCCGGCATCGTGCTCGGTGGATTGTGCTTCAATTTTCTGAACCTGCCGATCGCGGCGACGGTTGTCGCGCTGTTCGTCGGCGCGTTCGGAATTCCGAGGTGGGTGGTCGCCAAGTTGACGAAGCGCCGGCAGGCCAAATTTACGTCTCATCTCGCGAATGCCATCGACGTCGTCGTGCGCGGCGTGAAATCGGGGCTTCCGCTGAATGAATGCTTGCAGGTGATCGCGCGCGAAAGCCCGGAACCTCTTGCCGGCGAATTCCGCAGCGTCATGGAACAGCAGCGGCTGGGTGTTCCGCTCGCCGATGCGCTGGACCGCATGTACGACCGGATGCCGCTGGCGGAAGTTCGCTTTTTGACGATCGTCATCGCGATCCAGCAGCAGGCGGGCGGCAACCTGTCGGAAGCGCTCAGCAATCTTTCGGGCGTGTTGCGAGACCGGCAAATGCTGGCGCTTAAGGTCAAGGCTTTGTCGGCGGAAGCGAAAGCCTCAGCGATGGTGCTCGCTTCATTGCCGCCGGGCGTGATGTTCATGGTCTATATGTCGTCGCCTGGCTACATGATGCCTCTTTTCACGACGACGCCGGGCCGTTTCATGATGGCGCTCGGCGCGACCTGGATGACGATCGGCGTGCTCGTCATGAAGAAGATGATCAACTTCAAATTCTAGGCTGAACCTTCATTCGGCGCGTGGGCCGGCGGTGATTCAATGACAGCTTTCATCGAGACGATGATGAACCCGCATTTCGTGGCGACGATGCTCGCCGCGGTTTGCGTTTTTGCGACCGTGCTGTCGATCGCGCTGCCGATGCTGCAACGGGATCAGATGAACCGCCGCATGAAGGAGATGGCGGTGGAGCGCGGCAAGATGCGCTCGGCACGCCTCGCGGAAATGAGTTCCAAGGATCGCCCGTCGAACAAACTGCGTCCGACGGCCAAGGGGTTCATGCAGCGCATCGTCGATGAACTGAAGTTGCGCGAGCGCTTCGATAACGACGAAATCCGCGAAAATCTGAAGCGCGCCGGGCTTCGCGGGCAAGCGAACATCGTGACGTTCCTGTTTTTCCGGGTTGCGGCTCCGATCATCATTTTCTTTTTGGCGCTGTTTTACGTTTTCGTTCTCTATGACACCGGTCATGCGCCGATTGTGAATGTCGGCATCGCGCTCGGCGCGGGTTTTCTCGGCTTCTATCTGCCGAACGTTTTCATCTCCAATCGCGTGCAAAAGCGGCAGACGTCGATTAAGCAGGCGTTTCCCGATGCGCTCGACATGCTGCTGATTTGCGTGCAGTCGGGCATGTCCGTGGAGGCAGCGTTCGCAAAGGTCGGCAAGGAGATCGCCAACCAGTCGATCGAGCTTGCCGAGGAAATGGCGCTGACGACGGCGGAGCTTTCGTATCTGCAAGACCGCCGGCAGGCGTATGAAAATCTTGCCAAGCGCACCGGTCTTCCGGGTGTCAAAGGCGTGGCGACGGCACTGGTGCAAGCCGAACGCTATGGTACGCCCGTCGGACAGGCGTTGCGCACGATGGCCAAGGAGAACCGCGAAATTCGTCAGTCGGAAGCGGAACGTAAAGCGTCCGCGCTGCCGCCGAAGCTGACTGTGCCGATGATCGTGTTCTTCCTGCCAGTTCTGTTCATCGTCATTCTTGGCCCGGCGGGCATCGGCTACATGCAGATGCCGAAATAAGCTCTGCGGCTAACGGTTGGGATAAAATAGAACGCCCCGGTCTTTGCCGACCGGGGCGTCATTGTTTTGGAACCAGTTCGATCGATGCAAACGAAGGCGGCGCTTTGCGGCGTGGCCTCGATCGGATGTCAGTGGGTCATGCCGCGAAGCGATGACGTCGTCGTTGCGCTTGCCGGCTGCCAGTTGCTCTGAGCTTCCGACATCGGTGCCGTGTTGGCTGCGATGCTCGTCGGGCGGCTTGCCTGAGGCACCGTCACCGGCTCGACGGAGGTTTGCGCCATGAAGCTCGATGCATCGGGCATTTCGGTCTTCGGCTCGAGCTTGACGAGCTGCTTCAGATAATTGGCGTTGGACGTGGCTGCGTCGGAATCGATCACACTCGATGCAACCGATTTGGATTCGTCGTAGCGGCCCTGAAGGCCGAGGACGAGTGCGAGGTTCTCGCGGACCTTCGGTGCCGCGGTCGGAGCGGCGGCTGCCTGGCGCAGGATCTGCTCGGCTTTCTTGGGATTGCCCATCATCGCGTTGGCCATCGCCAGGTTGTTCATGACGCCGGGATTGTCGGGCGAAAGGGCGAGTGCGCGTTCGTAGAAGGGAATCGCTTCGGCGTATTTGCCCTGCTTGGCCAGAACCGTTCCGCGCGCCGAGACGACGCGCCAGTCTGGCTTCGTCGGATCGTCTGCTGCGGCGAGAAGCTGGCCCGCCATGTTGATCTGGTTGAGTTCCAGCGCCAGGCGGCCGTACTCGCCCGTCAGTTGCGGATCGTTGGCATGGAACACGCTCGCCTGCTGAAGCACGGCAAGCGCTTTTTGCTTTTCGCCGAGCGCCTTCAGGTTTTTCGCGTAATTGATCGCGGGCTGCAGTTCCGTCGGCTTCTTCGCGAACTCTTTGCCCCAGTAGACGGTTGCTTTCTGAAGCTCCGTCTGGGGAGCTGCCGCAGGGCCGTCCGTGCTTTCCGTTTTATCCGACTTGAGAGCGACGTCTTGCAGCAGGCTCGGTGAAGCGGAGCAGGCGCCGAGCAGCAGCGACGCGGACAGAGCGGCGACCACGCCAATGCGTTTGCAGGCGGATGTTTCGACTGAGGTGGGGCGGGGGCGCTCGGTGCGCGTCATTTCTGTCTCCGTCTGCCGGTGTTCGCGGTCCAATTCCGGCGAATCTGCATGACGGTTAGTTTCTGGGTCAGGCGTCAATAAACGCTTAAGTTTCACTCTCTGTAAGTTATAGCTGATGCAACTCTGGGTCAGGCTGGCTTGCGGTAGCGAGCGGACTCTGGTGGATGCTTATGAACGTGACGTGCTTGCGAGAGGAATGATGGTCGAGACAACAGCCTGGTCGGCAAAAGAGGTTTTCGCAACGGGTGCAGCTGAGGCCAGCGACATACCGATCTATTTCGCGTCGTCGGCCGAGCCCGGCCCGGTTGGCGGTTTCAACGATCAGCAAAAGGCGTGGCTTGCGGCGCAGAAATTTTCGGGCGCGGCGAAACGGCATCTGCTGTTGCCCGACGCCGGTGGCGGCATCGGTTCCGTTGTCCTCGGTCTTGGAGATGGGCAGCAGGGCGAGCCGAGCGGGCCTTCCGAACTGCTCACCGGATTGCTGGCGGCCAATCTTCCCGCAGGGACGTATCGTCTGGCCTCTGACGGCGGGACGAGCGATCTTGCCGAACTGGCTTGGGCGCTCGGGGGATATTCGTTTTCGCGTTACCGGAAGAAAGACAAAGCGGGCGAGCGTGCGAAGCTGCGCGTTGCCGGTGCCAGTTCGGCGCCGGTGATCAACACCGCCGAGGCGGTTTGGTTCGGGCGCGATCTCATCAATACGCCGCCTTCCGACATGGGGCCTGCCGACATCGAAGCGGCGGCGCGTGAGCTCGCGGCCCGTCACGGCGCAGCCGTTTCGGTCGTGACCGGCGACGATCTGCTGGCGCAGAATTTTCCGATGATTCATGCCGTGGGCCGGGCCAGTCCGCGTTCGCCGCGTCTGATCGATCTGACCTGGGGAGCGGCAAACGCGCCGAAGATCACGCTCGTCGGTAAAGGCATCACGTTCGACACCGGCGGTCTCGACATCAAGCCCGCAAGCGCGATGCTGCTGATGAAAAAGGACATGGGCGGCGCGGCGACGGCGCTCGCACTCGCGCACATGATCATGGGCCAGGGGCTGAAGTGCCGGCTGCGCGTGCTTATTCCGACGGCTGAGAATTCGATCAGCGGAGATGCGTTCCGTCCCGGCGATATCCTGACGAGCCGCGCGGGTCTGAGCGTCGAGATCGGCAATACGGATGCGGAAGGCCGTCTCGTTCTCGCCGATGCCTTGGCGCTCGCCGACAGCGACGAGCCGGACAGCATTTTTGTGTTCGCGACGCTGACCGGTGCGGCGCGCAGTGCGCTCGGACCAGATCTCCCCGCGTTCTTCACCGATGACGAACAACTAGGACATGCTCTGCCGCCGCTTGCAGCATCGATCGGCGATCCGCTGTGGCGGATGCCGCTCTGGAGCGGTTATCGCCGCCACCTCGACAGCGATATCGCCGACATGAACAACGTCTGGGAGTCGCCGTTTGCCGGAGCCATTACGGCGGCGCTGTTTCTCAAGCGCTTTGTCGGCAAGGCGCGCCGTTTCGCTCACTTCGATCTCTACGGCTGGCGACCAGCGGCGCGGCCGCTCGGGCCCAAAGGCGGAGAGCCGCAAACGGCGCGCGCGGTGATGGAATATCTCAAGCGGGAGCTGGCGTCGTGACGGCCAAGGTCTCGAAGCTCGCGTCCGGCGCTCTCGATCCGAGACGGAACGCTTTTCGCAGCGATCTCGCGGCGAAAGCGTTGGAGGGCGCCGTTAAGGCCGATCGCTATGTTGAGGGCGAACAGGCCGTTGTGGCGCGAAGCTCCGTGCCGCTCCGGAAGCTGCCGGACCCCGCTCATGGATTCGAGACCGAGGCGCTGTTCGGCGAGCAGCTTACGATTTTCGATGAAGCAGGCGGATGGGCGTGGGTGCAGCTCGTTCGTGATGGATACGTCGGCTATGTGCCGGCGGATGCATTGCGGCGCGGCACGGCGCGCGCGACGCATAAGATTCATAGTCTCGGGACGTTCGTCTATGGCGCGCCGGACATCAAATCGCCGCCGCTGCTTTATCTCGCGATGAATGCATTGCTGACGGTCAGCGCCGGGGACGAGCGGTTTCTGGAACTCGAAGGCCGCGCTTACGTCTACGCACGGCACGCGGTGTCGCTAGACCGGAATGCGCGCGATTTCGTCGAGATCGCGGAACGGTATGTCGGCACGCCTTATCTCTGGGGTGGACGGACGCACATCGGGCTCGATTGCTCGGGGCTCGTTCAAACGTCGCTGCTTGCAGCGGGCATCGTCGCGCCGCGCGATACCGACATGCAGCAGGCGGAACTCGGCGAAAGCGTTCCGGTCGATGACGACCTCGACGGGCTGACGCGGGGCGATCTTGTTTTTTGGAAGGGCCACGTCGGCATCATGATCGACAGCGTGCTGATGGTTCACGCCAACGCGCACCATATGCAGGTCGCAATGGAACCGCTTCATGAAGCGGCGCAGCGCACCAAGAAGGCGTCGGGAGACATCGTTGCGGTGAAGCGGCTCGGCCGGCTGACGGCTGCCTAGCGCCTGTAAGATAGAAAGCGATGGGTCTCGCGTTCCTCGTGCACTTCGAGCGGGCGGACGAAGCGTTGCAGCACTCTGCGGCTTCCGGTCCAGTCCCAGCCGGAGGCGAGTTCGACGCGCGTGGCAACGTCGATCAGGATTCCGGTCTGCGAATTTCGCGTCTCGATGCGCTCGACGTGGCCAGCGGCGATGGCCGCCGCGAGTTTGGGAAACAAGTCGAAGCGTTCGACCTGACGGCTTTCATAGACTTCGCCATTGAGCACGAGGTCGAACGTCTGATCGGCTTTGATCAGGAGTTCGAAAGGGCAGGCGCTGGGCAGGAACGGCAAGACGGCCATCCGCCAATATTTGTCCGAAGCGATGATGGCGATATCGGCATTGGCGCGCGTTTCGTTTGCCCAGGATTCAAGCTCGACGAGCGTCTTTTCCAGGCGGTCGCGGTAAACATCGTCAGAAAGCATAGGTTCATTCTCATGCGGCGGAATCGGATGTGCAACATAGCTCATCCGGAGGCGAGAAAATTGTCCGATCGCAAACAAAATCGGTCGCAGAACCGAGCGTTGAGCATTCGTTGAGGGTTGCCATCTGATGATCGTCGGACGAGCGATCCTTTCAGGAGCGCGACTTCGGCTGCGGTGCACGATGGGCTTTATCTCAAAGTTTAAACTTCTGCTCGGCGCTCTCATCGCTGTTGTTCTGTTCGGGATTGGAAATATGGACGGCAAGGCTCAAGGCGGCGCCACGCACGCGCAGGCACAAGCTCAGGATGCGGATGCATCGCCGTATCGCTCAGGGTTCGCCGAGGGCGATGGCGTGCGGCTGAACTATCTGGATTGGGGCGGCGATGGTCCGCCGCTAATTTTGATCCACGGCATCGCCAATAGTCCGCATATTTTCGATGAGCTTGCGCCGCTGTTGCGCGACCGGTTTCATGTCATCGCCTACGCGCGACGCGGGCACGGGCAATCCGAAGCGCCCGTTGGGCCATATGATTCCAACGCTCTCGTCGGGGATCTGATGCACCTGCTCGACAACCTGAAAATCGAGCGAGCCAACTTTCTCGGTTGGTCGATGGGCGGCAACGAGGTGACGGAATTCGCGGGCCGTTATCCGGACCGCGTTGAGAAGATCGTCTATCTTGAAGGCGGCTATGATTGGTCCGACCCGGCGTTCTTCAAGGCCTTCACCGAAATGCTCGCGGTGAATAGTCCGAAGCCAGAGACGCTCGCTTCGTTCGACGCGCTGAAGACCTGGTATCACGCGGCCTGGATCGGTCGTGATGTGCAATGGACTCCGGCTCTCGAAGCGTTTCTCCGCGATGCCGTGCGCATCGGAGCGGATGGACGGGTGGACCCGGTTCCATCGATCGAAGTATTCGCGGCACTTCATCAGACGCTTGGGATGTGGCAGCGGGATTATGCGAAGGTCCGAGCGCCGGCGCTCGCAATCTACGGCTCGTCATTCTTTCCGGAGGATGCGAGCGGCACCGATCTGGCGCGCAAGGTGCGTGATTTCGAGCAAAGTGCGGCCGCGCCCTTCCGGCGTGCGAGTATCGAGCGAATCCAGCGCGAGCTTCGCGACGTTCAGGTTCTTGAACTTCCGGATCGATCCCATATGTCGATTGGCGTGATTGCGCCGGACGTGCTGGCGGCGTCAATTAGGGCGTTTCTGCTATCGGGTTCTGCGGCGCGCTAGCGTCCGATGCGTCGACCCGTCCCGTACGTCAGCAACTATTGCGCGGTTCGCGATCGTGATTGAAGCACTCGCGTGCGGCGGGCGAAACGCGCGGCCGATAGACGAGCAAAAGGCATCGAAATGAGCGATTCATCGAGCTATTCGCCGCCCAAGGTCTGGCGATGGGAGGAAGCGAGCGGCGGGACGTTCGCCAGCATCAATCGGCCCGTCGCCGGGGCGACGCACGAGAAGGCGCTGCCGGTCGGAAAGCATCCGTTGCAGCTTTATTCGCTGGCGACGCCGAACGGAATCAAAGTGACGGTGATGCTCGAGGAACTGCTCGCGCGCGGTTTTACCGGTGCCGAGTACGATGCATGGCTGATCCGCATTACCGGCGGGGATCAGTTTGGAAGCGGCTTCGTCGAGATCAATCCCAATTCGAAGATACCTGCGCTCGTCGATCACAGCGTCAGCCCACCGAGACGTGTTTTCGAATCCGGGTCCATTCTGCTTTATCTGGCGGAGAAGTTCGGCGCATTCCTGCCGAGCGATCCGGACAAACGCACGCAAGCGCTGAACTGGCTATTCTGGCAGATGGGAAGCGCACCTTTTCTCGGCGGCGGCTTCGGTCATTTCTACGCCTACGCGCCTGTCAAAATCGAATACGCGATCAACAGATTCGCGATGGAGGCGAAGCGGCAACTGGACGTGCTCGATCGTCATCTTGCGTTGCATGAATTCATGGCAGGCGATGAGTATTCGATTGCCGATATGGCGATCTGGCCTTGGTATGGCGGCGTCGTGCTCAACGAGGTTTATGGCGTCGCTGAATTCCTCGACGGGCCGTCCTATGTTCACCTCACGCGCTGGGCGAATGCGATCGCCGACCGTCCGGCGGTCAAACGCGGCAAGATGGTCAACCGCACGTTCGGTGATCCTGCAGGCCAGCTCCGCGAACGCCACGATGCCAGCGACTTTGATCTGCGGACTGAGGACAAGCTCGAGACTTGAGCAAAAGCTGAGCAGCCGCTCTCCGCTTATTACGACTTCGACTCTCGTTTGAGCAGCGCGCGTTTGCGTTCTACGCCCCATCGATAGCCGGACAACGAGCCATCGTTGCGCACGACGCGGTGACACGGGATCACCACGGCGATCTTGTTCGCGCCGCAGGCGTTGGCCACGGCGCGCACCGCTTTCGGCATGCCGAGGCGTTCGGCGATCTCGGTGTAGGTGGTGGTCGTTCCAGACGGAATTTCACGCAGCGCCTGCCAGACGCGATGCTGGAAAGCCGTCCCGCGGATGTCGAGGGGCAGATTGAAGCCTTGATCCGGGGTTTCGACGGCGCTGACGGCCGCCGCGACGATGGCCTCGAAGGCGCTGTCGCCGCCGATCAGGTTTGCTTTGGGAAAGCGATCCTGCAGATTTCGGACGAGCGTATCGGGATCATCGCCGAGAAAGATCGCTGTGACGCCCTTGCTGCTGGCGGCGACAAGGATTGAACCCAGCGAGCATTCGCCGACGGCAAAGCGCATTTCCGCGTTGCTTCCTCCAACGCGGAAGTCTGTCGGCGTCATGCCCAGAAAGTCCGCTGAATTTTCGTAAAAGCGTCCGCTCGAGTTGAAGCCTGACGCATAGATGGCATCCGTCACGGAACTACTCCTTGCAAGGTTTTCGCGCACGCGCTTTTGCCGGTGGGCGACCGCGTAGGCTTTCGGCGTAAGGCCGACAGTCGCTTTGAACACGCGATGGAAATGATACGTGCTGAGGCCGGTCGCTTGCGCGAGTTCATCCAGCTTCGGCGGTTCATCCGACTGTTCGATCCGGCGGCATGCGTCGAGAATTTTCGCGGCATACTGGTCGCGAAGAGATGACGCGTTCGGTTTGCAGCGCTTGCAGGGACGAAATCCCGCGCGCTCGGCATCGGCGCATGATGCGTGGAACGCCACGTTCTCTCGTCTTGCAAGCCGTGCGGAACACGAGGGCCGGCAATAGACGCCCGTGGTGAGCACGGAATAATAGAACTTACCGTCGAAGGACGCGTCGCGCGCTTTCACGGCCGACCAGCGGGCGTCGTCGGTGAGGTGTGCCGGGCCATTGTTGATGGGATTTGCTCTGGTCTTTTGCATTGGCGGAGCGATCAGCATCATTGACGCTTTCAGTGTGGTTCGGACTATACAAAATAAGAGCCGATGACGTGCGTACGCACTCCGTTCCTTGCCGTCGAATTCAGATGTTCGGTTTTGCTGTGGAAGTTGGGGAAAACAATGCTCCGATCCACTCGCATCTTTTCGGCATATATTATTGAAATATATTGTTTTATCCTCGTTTGGCATCGAGGCCTGGCTTTGCGTCCATCTAGCTAGGTCACGGCGATACGGATGCGGACCACGATGCGCGCGCTGACATGGCGCCCTTGCATGCTCAGCAGCGACACCGGAAATTCACGTGACAGGTTACGTAGATATACGTGCGCTGCGCCGGTCGACACATCAGGCGTGCAGCCTGGCGTCGCGGCGGTTTTGATGCGTCGCATGGAGCGCTCACCACTTCCCTGATATTCGTTGCTGGGGTTGTGACTTGAAAGAGCGCGAGGGACATCGAAGTTGGCGATCGAAACTGAATTTACGCCTCTGGCATCGGCTGTGGGCGGCGCGCTGATCGGCGTGTCGGCGGTTCTGCTGCTCTATTCCAGTGGGCGCATCG
>Ga0209933_1001154_pt1 | contig 28963 bp, 28 predicted proteins | sample ThiBiot_300_biof_FD_183944 | JGI IMG/M metagenome (GOLD analysis project Ga0209933, IMG submission 183944) | Wastewater bioreactor microbial communities from Cape Town, South Africa - Thiocy_cont_300_biof (SPAdes) | ecosystem: Engineered > Bioremediation > Thiocyanate > Unclassified | place...
TGACCGTCTCGGTCGAGATCACCGGGGTCGGCTGGAACGGAACGACCGAGCGCAGGAATTCCATTCCGGCTCCTATGCCGCGACGGGCGAGCCCAGGCGTTCGGCGATCCGGTCGCGATGCGCGAGCCGCTCGATCGGCCCGATGGCCGCGAGCGTCGGCGTCGAGCCGGTGAAGATGCGGCCGGCGAGTTCGCGAAGGCGCACGGTATCGACCGCGTCGATCTTCGCGACCAGTTCATCGACCGGGATGGTGCGGCCGAAAAGGAGAACCTGGCGGGCGAGCTGGCCGGCGCGGGCGGCGGGGCTTTCGAGGCTCATCAGCAGGCTGGCGCGCATCTGCGCCTTGGCGCGCGCCACCTCGGCCTCGGAGATGTCGAGGCTGGCCCGTTCGAGTTCGCCGGTCAGGACCGGCATCAGCTCGTCGATATCCTCGGCGCCCGTCGCCGCATGGATGCCGAAGAGCCCGGTATCGGCGAAGCTCCAATGGAAGGAATAGATCGAATAGCAGAGGCCGCGCTTCTCGCGGACCTCCTGGAAGAGGCGCGAGGACATGCCGCCGCCGAGCAGCGAGGCGAGGATCTGGACGGCATGGAAATCCTCGGAGGCATAAGGCAGCCCCTCGAAGCCGAGCAGGATCTGCGCCTCCATGAGCTTGCGCCGCTCGCGCAAGTCGCCGCCGACATAGCGCGCCGTCTCGGGCGCCGCGAGCGGGGTGGAAGGCAAAGAGGCGAACCGGTCCTCGGCGAGACGCACGAGGCTCTCATGATCGACGGCGCCGGCGGCGGAGAGCACCATCGACGGACCGTGATAGTTGCGGTCCAGATAGGACGAGAGGTGCTGCGGGCGCGTCCGGCGCACCGTCTCCTCGGTGCCGAGAATCGTGCGGCCGAGCGGCTGGCCGGGGAAGGCGCCTTCGACCAGGAAGTCGAACACCCGGTCCTCGGGCGTATCGAGCGAGGCGCCGATCTCCTGCACGATGACGTGCTGCTCGCGCTCGAGTTCGTTGGCGTCGAAAGCCGAATTGCAGAGGATGTCGGAGAGGATGTCGACCGCGAGCTCGGCGTCGGGCTTGAGGATGCGGGCGTAGTAGGACGTCGTCTCGACGCTGGTCGCGGCGTTCACCTCGCCGCCGACCGCCTCGATCTCCTCGGCGATGTCGGTCGCCGAGCGGCGGGCGGTGCCCTTGAAGGCCATATGCTCCAGGAGATGGGAGATGCCGTGCTCGGCGGGGCTTTCGAGGCGGGAACCGGCGCCGACCCAGACGCCGAGCGCGGCGCTCTCGAGATGGTCCATGGCGTGGCTCGCGACCGTGAGGCCCGAGGGCAGTCTCGTCACCTCGACGCTCATGGGCGACCTTCTGGACGGATCGCCCGGCTCGGATCGATCATGTTTCTGCCCTTTCCGCGACCGCCCGCGCCCGTTCCTCGACGAAACGGGCGACGGCGGCGCTGTCGTTGGGAAGAACGGCGAAGCGCTCCTCCCGCTGCATGAGATCGCCGAGCCAGGAGGGCAGGGCGGGCCTGACGCCGGTCGCGGCCTCGACCGCGGCCGGGAACTTGGCCGGATGAGCCGTGGCGAGCGTCACCATCGGCGCCGCCGAGACATCCAGGCGCGCCGCGACCGAAAGCGCCACGGCCGTGTGCGGATCGGCGAGATAGCCGGTGGCGGCGAGCATCGAGCGCATCGTCGCGGCGGTATCGTCCTCGCCGGCGCGGCCGGCGGCGAATTCGGAGCGGATCGCTTCCAGTGCCGCTCCCGGAACCGTGAAGGCGCCGGACTGCGCCAGCCCGCCCATCAGCTGGCGGACCACGGCGTCGTCGCGCCCCGCCGCCTCATAGAGCAGCCGCTCGAAATTGGACGACACCTCGATATCCATCGAGGGCGACTGCGTCGGCACGACGCCGCTCTTCTCGTAGCGTCCGCTTTCGAGCGTCCGCGCGAGAATGTCGTTGGCGTTGGTGGCAATCACCAGCCGCTCGATCGGCACCCCGATCCGCTTCGCCACATAGCCGGCGAAGACATCGCCGAAATTGCCGGTCGGCACGGTGAAGGAGATGGGCCGCCATGGCGCGCCGAGCGCCAGCGCCGAGGTGACGTAATAGACGACCTGCGCGACGATGCGGCCCCAGTTGATCGAATTGACGCCCGAGAGCGAGACGCGGTCGCGGAACTTCAGATCGTTGAACAGCTGCTTGACGATCGCCTGGCAGTCGTCGAACGAGCCCTCGATGGCGACCGCGTGGACATTCGCCTCGCGCGCCGTCGTCATCTGGCGCTGCTGGACGGGCGAGACGCGGCCCTTCGGGAAGAGGATGAAGATGTCGGTGGCGCTGCGGCCGCGGAAGGCCTCGATGGCGGCGCCGCCGGTGTCGCCCGAGGTGGCGCCGACGATGGTGGCCCGCAGGCCGCGCGCGGCGAGGACATGGTCCATCAGCCGCGCCAGCAATTGCATCGCGACGTCCTTGAAGGCGAGCGTCGGGCCGTGGAAGAGCTCGAGCAGGAAGGCGTTCGGCCCGGTCTGCACCAGCGGCGTCACGGCGGGATGGCGGAAAGTGGCATAGGCCTCGCGGCAGAGGCGCGCGAGCAGCGCGTCGCCGATCTCGCCACCGACAAAGGGGCGGATGATCGCGAAGGCGACTTCGTCATAGGGTCGGCCGGCAAGCCGGGCCAGCGTTTCAGGCGAGAAGGCCGGCCACGTCTCGGGCACATAAAGGCCGCCGTCGCGTGCGAGGCCGGCGAGCAGGACGTCGCAGAATCCGAGCTGGGGCGCGGTGCCGCGCGTGCTCACATATTTCACGGAACTCGATACCTCCACCGGACCGCCTTCCGTCCCGGCGGCCGAAGCCGCACCCTATCGCCGGCCGGCGAAGGCGGCAAGCATATCGGGCCGGAGCGGGGCGCGTCGCGAGGGGCGCGCGGATCCTTTCGGCCACTAAGTCGCCAAAGACGGAAGCGACTGTTATAGAGGTCGCGCTTCAGCGTCGAGGAATATCTGGCAATGCAGTCATCGTCTGTCCGCGCTTCGCGTCCCGTCCGCTTCGCGCTGCCCGCCACGGCGATCCTCCTGGCCGCCGCGCTTGCCGGGTGCAACAGCTTCGGCGGCGGCTCGGAAAGCGCGTCCGCGCCGGTGCCGGTCGCAACGGCCGATGGATCGGCCGCGGCGCCGGTTGCGGCTTCCGGCGGTACCAATCCGGTCGCCAATGCGATTTTCGGCGGTCCCAGCGCCGGCATGGCCGGCGCCGTGGTGCTCGATCCCAACGACTATCAGGCGACCTTCAAGCTCTGCCCGCCGGTCGCGATCCGGCCCGGCACCGAGCAGATGACCGCCTATCAGGCCGGCGCCAAGCCTGACCCCGTCACCGGTGCCGGCCCGCCGATCACCTATATCGCTTCCATCGTCAAGACGGCCCGCGAATGCTCGAAGGCGGCCAATGGCGAGGTGGCGGTCAAGGTCGGCGTCATCGGCCGCGTCGTCGCGGGGCCGGCCGGCAAGGCGGGTCCGGTGACCATCCCGCTGCGCATCGCGGCGGTCCAGGGCACCGACAAGATGGTCTCCTCGCAGCTCTACAAGATCCAGGTGACGCTCGCCGAGCCCAATCTCGCGGGCGACTTCACCAAGATCGACCAGACGATCACGCTGCCGATCGCGCCCGGCAATTCCGACTACAAGATCTATGTCGGCTTCGACGAGGGCCCGGCGCCGAAGGCGCGGCGCGGTGCCCCGACCGGCTAAGGCGGACGGAAGGCGGCGCATCCGCTGCGGCGGTTCGCCCCTGGACGCGCCTCCGGTCTTCCTTGACTGGGGCGCGGCGCTCTCTACACTTCGCTCTCGGCCGGGTTGTCGTCGCGATCCCACGACCGCCGGGAGAGACTGGTGGGGTTCGCCCCGCCGGCGCCGAAGGAGCAACCGCCCCGGAAACTCTCAGGCTCAAGGACCGGACGGTCGGCGACGCTCTGGAAAGCAGACCCGTCTCTTGTAGGCGGGGCTCACCGAAGGAGCAGCCTTCCCAGCCGCGAGGCAGGGGAGGGAAATCTCTCAGGTTCTCGGACAGAGGGGGCGCGGACAGTCCGTCTTTCGGACAGGCCGCGCATTGCAACCCCGTCCGAGGAGCCTTCATGGCCGACGCCGACTCGCCTTCAGCCGAATCCCTGCTCGAAACGCCGCTCGCGACGCTCCATCGCGCGCTCGGCGCCCGCATGGTGCCCTTCGCGGGCTATGCGATGCCGGTCCAGTATCCGTCCGGCATCCTCGCCGAGCATAACTGGACGCGCGAAAAGGCCGGTCTCTTCGACGTGTCGCATATGGGCCAGGCCTTCCTGGAGGGGCCCGACCACGCGACCACCGCGCGGGCGCTGGAGGCGCTGACGCCCGGCGATTTCCTTGGCCTCGCGCCCGGCCGCATCCGCTACACGCTGCTGACCACGGCCGAAGGCGGCGGCATCATCGACGATCTGATGGTGACGCGGCCGGCCGATGCGGCGGACGGGACGCTGTTCCTCGTCGTCAACGCTGCTCGCAAGGCGATCGACTACGCCCATATCGCCGCCAATCTACCCGAAGGCGTCACGCTGCGGCCGATCGAGGACCGCGCCCTGCTCGCCCTGCAGGGGCCGCTCGCCGCGGCGGTGCTCGCCCGGCACGTCCCCGGCGCCGAGACGATGGGCTTCATGACGGCGGCCGACACCGCTTTCGACGGCATCCCGGTCGCCATCAGCCGCTCGGGCTATACCGGCGAGGACGGCTACGAGATCTCCGTCGCCGCCACCGAGGCGGAAGCGGTGGCGCGGGCGCTGCTCGCCGCGGAGGAGGTCAAGCCGATCGGGCTCGGCGCACGCGATTCGCTTCGCCTCGAGGCCGGTCTCTGCCTCTATGGCCACGACATCGACGAGGCGACCTCGCCGGCCGAGGCCGATCTCGGCTTCGCAGTCTCGAAGCGTCGCCGCGCCGAGGGCGGCTTCCCCGGCGCAGGGCGCATCATCGCCGAATTCGCCGATGGCCCGGCGCGGCTGCGGGTCGGCATCCAGCCGGAGGGTCGCGCGCCGGCGCGCGAGGGCACGGAAATCCGCGATGCCTCGGGGACGCTGGTCGGGCTTGTCACCTCGGGCGGCTTCGGGCCGACCGCCGGCGGACCGGTCGCGATGGGCTATGTCGCCGGGGATGCCGCCGCGCCCGGCACGCCGCTGACGCTTTCCGTACGCGGCAAGGATCTTGCTGCGCGCGTGGTGCCGCTGCCCTTCGTGCCGCACCGCTATTTCCGCAAGAACGCTTCCTGAAACACGCCTTCCAACCGACAAGAACCAGAGGACCAGCCGCCATGGCGACCTATTTCACCAAGGACCACGAATGGGTCCGCATCGACGGCGACATCGCGACCGTCGGCATCACGGACTATGCGCAGTCGCAGCTCGGCGATGTCGTCTATGTCGAGCTTCCCGAGATCGGCAAGGAGCTGAAGAAGGGCGACGAGGCGGCCGTGGTCGAATCGGTCAAGGCGGCGAGCGAGGTGTTCGCGCCGATCTCCGGCACCGTCGAGGGCGTCAATTCCGGGCTCGTCGACCAGCCCGCCGCGATCAATGAAGCCGCCGAGGGCGCCGGCTGGTTCCTGCGCCTCGTCGTGGCTGACAAGGGCGAGCTCTCCGGCCTCATGGACGAGAGCACCTACCGGAATTTCCTCGAGACGCTCTGAGCGGGCCGTCAATCAAAGGGTGCGCGATGCGCTATCTTCCCCATTCCGAGGCGGATCGGCAGGCGATGCTCGCCGCCATCGGCGTCGGCTCGATCGATGATCTCTTCCTCGACATCCCGGCCAATCTCCGCGTCCATGGCCTCACCTTGCCCGAGGCGGCGGGCGAACTTTCCGTCGAACGGACGCTCGGGCGGATGGCGGCGCGCAATGTGCCGGCCGGATCGGTGCCGTTCTTCGTCGGCGCCGGCGCCTATCGGCACCATGTGCCGGCGAGCGTCGATCACCTGATCCAGCGCTCGGAATTCCTCACCTCCTACACGCCGTACCAGCCCGAGATCACGCAGGGCACGCTGCAATATCTCTTCGAATTCCAGACCCAGGTCGCGCATCTGACCGGCATGGAGGTCGCCAACGCCTCGATGTATGACGGCTCGACCGCGACGGCCGAGGCGGTGCTGATGGCCCATCGCGTGACGCGGCGGAACAAGGCCGTGCTCTCGGGGGGACTGCATCCGCATTACCGCGCCGTTGTCGCGACGACCTCGGCCATGGCGTCGGACGGCGTCGATGCGCTCGACGCGGATCCGCTCGGCACCGAGGACATCCTCGCGCGCATCGACGCCGAGACCTCTTGCGTCGTCGTGCAGTCGCCCTCCGTCTATGGCCATCTCATCGACCTCGCGCCGATCGCCGAGAAGGCGCATCAGGTCGGCGCGCTGCTCGTCGCGGTCTTCACCGAGGCTGTTTCGCTCGGCCTCGTCGAGCCGCCGGGCGCGCAGGGCGCCGACATCGTCGTTGGCGAGGGTCAGTCGATCGGCAATCCGCTCACCTTCGGCGGCCCCTATGTCGGGCTCTTCGCAGCGCGGATGAAGCATGTCCGCCAGATGCCGGGCCGGCTCTGCGGCGAGACGGTCGACGCCGAAGGCCGGCGCGGTTTCGTGCTGACGCTCTCGACCCGCGAGCAGCACATCCGCCGCGACAAGGCGACGTCGAATATCTGCACGAATTCAGGCCTCTGCGCGCTCGCCTTCACCATCCACATGACGCTGCTCGGCGAGACGGGCCTCGCGCGGCTTGCCCGCATCAATCATGCGAATGCCGTCGAGCTCGCCGAGATGCTCGTCGAGGTGCCGGGCGTCTCGCTGCTCAACGAGAGCTTCTTCAACGAGTTCACGCTCCGCCTGCCGCGTGAAGCAGCCGGTGTCGTCGAGGCGCTGGCTGCGAAGGGCATTCTCGGCGGCGTCCCGGTCTCGCGGCTCGAGCCGGGCCGGCCCGACCTCGCCGATCTTCTCATCGTCGCCTCCACCGAGGTGAACACCGTCGACGACCGCATCGCCTTCGCGGCTGCTCTGACCGAGGTGCTGAAGTGAGCGCAGCTCCCTATGACTATGCCCACGATAATCTGTCGATGGCGCTTGGATTGATGGCGTGGAGCAGCGCAACGCTGCGAAAGCGGCTTCTGCTCGCTTATCAGAGTTACTTGTTCAAACTTCACGAGCGGGACTTCCCGCCCGAGCTGTCGCAACGCTACAGCGCTTTGATTGACGCTATGTCGACTATGCCTGCTCGTTATCCGCACGAGGGAACAGTTCAATCGACGCTAGAACAAACTCATCCCCTTAAGATTAAGGCGATGATCAAAGAGATATCGTCTATTCAATACAGTCTTGTGCATATTCGTTATAATTGACGAGGTGGGTAGATGACCATGAACACCCAAGGCCGGCCCACCTCCGCCGGAGAGGCTTCCGTGAGCGCGATCGATACCTTCACCGGCAATTGCGCGCTGCAGCAGGAAGAGGCGCTGATCTTCGAGATCGGGCGGCATGGCACGACGGGCGTCGATCTCGACGAGCCGGAGGCCTTCACGCCGCGGCTCGGCAAGCTCCAGCGCAAGGCGCCGCTCGATCTCCCCGGCCTCTCAGAACCGGAGGCGGTGCGCCATTATGTGCGGCTCAGCCAGAAGAACTACGCCATCGACAGCGGCCTCTATCCGCTCGGCTCCTGCACGATGAAGCACAATCCGCGCCTCAATGAGAAGCTGGCGCGGCTGCCGGGCTTCGGCGACATCCACCCGCTACAGCCGCTGTCGACCGTTCCCGGCGCGGTGGAGCTGATGGCCGAACTAGGCCGCTGGCTGATCGAGATGACCGGCATGACCAGCGTCGCCCTGTCGCCGAAGGCCGGCGCGCATGGCGAGCTTTGCGGCATGATGGCGATCAAGGCCGCGATCGAGGCGCGCGGCGAGCCGCGCGATATCGTGCTGGTGCCGGAATCGGCGCATGGCACCAATCCGGCGACGGCGGCGCTGCTCGGCTTCAAGGTCGTGACGGTTCCCGCCCGCGCCGACGGCACGGTCGATCCGGAGGCGGTGAAGGCGCTGCTTTCGCCTGAGGTCGCGGCGATCATGCTGACCAATCCGAACACCTGCGGCCTCTTCGAGCGCGACGTGGTCGCGATCGCTGCCGCGGTGCATGCCGCGGGGGCCTATTTCTACTGCGACGGCGCCAATTTCAACGCCATCGTCGGCAAGGCCAAGGTCGGCGAGCTCGGTGTCGACGCCATGCATATCAACCTGCACAAGACCTTCTCGACGCCGCATGGCGGCGGCGGGCCGGGGGCAGGGCCGGTCGTGTTCTCGAACCGCCTCGCCGCCTTCGCGCCGCTGCCTTTCGTGCGGGTCGGAGCGGAGGGACCGGTGCTGGTCGAGGACGAGGCCGAGCTTCAGGCCGGCGAGACGCCGTTCGGACGTATGGTCGCCTTCCACGGCCAGATGGGCATGTTCGTTCGCGCCCTGTCCTACATGCTCTCGCATGGTGGCAACGGCCTGCGCCAGGCGTCCGAGGATGCGGTGCTCAACGCCAATTATGTCCGCGCGGGCCTTCGCGACGTGATGACCCAGCCGTCGGGCGACCGCACCTGCATGCATGAGGTGCTGTTCGATGACGGGTTCCTCGAGGGCACCGGCGTCACGACGCTCGATTTCGCCAAGGCGATGATCGACGAGGGCTATCATCCGATGACGATGTATTTCCCGCTCGTCGTGCATGGCGCCATGCTGATCGAGCCGACGGAATCGGAATCGAAGGCCTCGCTCGATCTTTTCGTGGCGACGCTGCGCGATCTCGTCCTGAAGGCAAAGGCGGGAGACATCGCCCGCTTCCGCGAGGCGCCGCGCTTCGCGCCGCGGCGGAGGCTCGATGAGACGCGGGCGGCCCGCCAGCCGAAGCTCACTTATGAGCGGCCCGTCCCGTTCGAACAGGCGGCGGAGTAAGACTCAGGGCGTGCGGCTCGCGCTGAGCCGCGTGCCCCTGAAACCGCCGGCCGCGACGCTGTCGCAGAGCGCCTGCCATTGGCAGTCGGCGCAGGCGGCGCGGCTGGTGCCGGCTGCGAAGGCCGCCCGCATCGCCGAGAGGCGGTCCGCGTCGAGCGCGAAGCGGCTCCCGGCCTGAAGATCCATGCCGAGCAGCGCCGAGATGGCGCTGGCAGCAGCGGCGTCGCGCGCCGTCACGCTGTCGTTGCGGCAATGCGAATCGGGGAGCGACAGGGCGGGGCGCAGACGCTGTCCGGCCCGTCGACGAGGAGGATTTCCTCGCCGGCCGAAAGCCGGGCCAGCACGGCGTCGTAATTGGCGCAGAAGGCGGGGCTGTAGCCCTTGCCGACATAGGTCAGCATGCAGAGCAGGTGATGCGGCCGCAGCTCCACCGTCACCTGGCGCGCCGCCTCACTCGTCGAGGCCGGACCAGGCCGCGAAGGCGGCGACGGTGGCCGGCAGATCGGCCATGCGGCGAATGACCGTTTCGGCGCCGGCGGCGGTCAGCTGGTCGGCATGACCCGGCCAGGAATGCGAACCGCCGATGAAGCCGATGACGCGCATGCCGGCCGCCTTGGCGCCATGCACGCCATGGGTCGAATCCTCGATCACCACGCAGTTGCGCGGATCGGCGTCGAACTCGTTGGCGGCATGCAGGAAGACGTCGGGCGCCGGCTTCGGCCGCTTGTTGCCGATCGCTACGGCCGAGAAGACATAGGGCCGGAAGCGGTCATAGAGCTTGGTGCGCGTCAGCGAGATCTTGAGGCGCTCGGGCGAGGAGTTCGAGCAGATGCAGCGCTGGTAATCGAGGCGGTCCAGCATGTCGTGGACGCCGGGGATGATCTCCAGCTCGTCGGCGAGGCGGCGGTCCAGCTCGGCATCGGTCTCTTTGTGGAAGCCCTCGGGGAGGGGGTGGCCGAGATCGGACTCGATGATCTTCGCGATCCGGTCCCAGGTGAGGCCGGCGAAGCGATGCGACATCTCGTCGACTGAAATCTCGTAGCCGACCTCCTTCAGCCGCTCGCTGTCGACGCGCGAGGCCAGGATCTCGGAATCGACGAGGACGCCGTCGCAATCGAAGATGACGAGCATGGGGAGAGAGTTCCTGATTGTTGCGGCCGCGTCCTAACAGATCGGAGCGGCGCTGCCTATTGCACGCTGATCGGGACGGTCGCGAACACGGCCTTCCCGTCGCCGGCGACATAGCGCAGCTCATAGGAGCCGGGCTCGGAGGGAACGGTGATGCGCACGGTCGGCATGTCCGGGCGCACGCGCGCCATGGTGAGATGCTCGGACGAGGCCATGCCGCTCCTGGCGATCGTGACGTCGTCATAGCGGGCGCCGGGGCCGGTCCAGGCGACGTCGATGCGCGTGCCCGCGGCGGCCGAGGGCGGCGCGTTCAGCGTCGCCGCCGGCGGATCGACCGTGATGGCGACCTTGGCCGGCACCGTGTTGTCGGCGGCCGAGTGATACAGCACCTCGTAGCTTCCGGGCTGCAGCGGCGCGTTGAGCGTCACCGACTTTCCGTTGTGGCGAAGGCCGACGCCGTCGAGCCGCGTCGGGTCGCCGGCCTTCGTGATCCAGATCTCGTCGAAGCGCTCGGCCGGCCCGGTCCAGGCGATCGTCATCGGCGCCCCCGCCGGAACGCGCGCCGGCGCCGAGACCGTCACCGGCCGCATCGCGACATCGAGCGTCTTCGTCGCGAGAACGGCGTTGAGCTCGGGGTGGTAGTAGCGGATCTCGTAGGTGCCGGCCTCGGCCGGCGCCTGCATCTCGCGCGTCTTGCCGTCGGCGCCGACGAGCACGCTGCGGATTTCCGAGCCGGCCGGAAGGCCGGGCCAGGTGATCTGGATGCGGTCGCCCTTCGTCTTCGGTCCGTCATAGCCGACCTCGAACCGGTCCGACTGGATGACCCGCCCGGGCGCCTCGATCGAGGCGGTGGGCAGCGTCGCCGGCGGCGCCTTGGCATTGGCGAGCGCGGCGGCGAGACCGCCGCCGAGATCGGTGCCGTCCTTGGCGTTGAGGAACTTGCCGCCGCCCTGCTCGGCGATGCAGGCGGCGCGCGCACTGTCGGCCTCGTCGAGCCCGAGGCCGATCACCTCGATGGCGAGATCCTTCGACTTCGCCTTCAGGGCGCCGGCGAGCACGCAGGGATCGGCGTCGCAGGCCTCGATCTTGTCGACGATGACGACGATGGTCGCGTGGTCCTTGCGGTAGTCGATGGCGTTGGCCGCGCGCTCGATGGCGACGGCGAGCGGCGCCTTGCCGCGCGGCGTGAGCTTCGCCGCCGCCTGCGACACTGCCTCGTTGCCGTCCTGCTGCGGCTTCACGACCACCTTGGCGTCGCCGCAGCTCGTCTTGCTCTCGCTGCCGAAGGCCAGCAGCCCGACCTTCGCCTCGGTCGGGAAGTCGGTCATCGCCGAGGCCACCGCGTCGGCGACGAGATCGGCCTTGCGGTCGCGGCCGAGCTTGCCGGCCATCGAAGCGGAGGAATCGACCACCAGCATCGCGCTATCGGCAAGGGCCGGCACGGCGAGGAGCGCGAGCATCGCGGCGACGAGGGGCAGGCGGAACGTCATCGGGGCCTCGGTCTTGCGGCCGTCAGCGGCCGGTCCTGCGGGTGCGGCGCGTGATGCGCCAGCCTTGTGGCGCGATTCTAGCCGATCTTCTCCGGCGAAACGATGTCCGCCGCGCCGCAGTCGCCGTGAAAGGTCTTCTTAACCACGCTTCCTAACGCGGTTTTCACCCTGCTCGCTAACCATGGTCGCCGGAATCTGTGAGTGTTGCGTTGGGAGTTGCGGGCATGCGGGGAGTTCAGCTGAAGACGGTCGCGACGGGTGCGCGTCCGGCCTTTGCCGATACGATCATCAGGGGCGATTGCGTCGCCGCGCTGGAACAGCTTCCCGCCCATTCGATCGATGTCGTCTTCGCCGATCCGCCATACAATCTTCAGCTCGAAGGCGGGCTGACGCGGCCGGACCAGTCGGTGGTGGACGGGGTCGACGATGCCTGGGACCAGTTCGCGAGCTTCGAGGCCTATGACGCCTTCACGCGCGCCTGGCTGCTCGCCGTCCGCCGCGTGCTGAAGCCCGACGGCACGATCTGGGTGATCGGCTCCTATCACAACATCTTCCGCGTCGGCACGATGCTGCAGGATCTCGGCTTCTGGATCCTCAACGACGTTGTCTGGCGCAAGACCAATCCGATGCCGAATTTCCGCGGCAAGCGCTTCACCAATGCGCATGAGACGATGATCTGGGCCTCGCGCGGGCCGAAGTCGCGCTACACTTTCAACTATGAGGCCATGAAGGCCTTCAACGACGACGTGCAGATGCGCTCAGATTGGCTGATCCCGATCTGCACCGGTTCCGAGCGGCTGAAGGACGAGGCCGGCGACAAGCTGCACCCGACGCAAAAGCCCGAGGCGCTGCTCGCCCGCGTGCTGCTTGCTTCGACCGAGCCGGGCGATATCGTGCTCGACCCCTTCTTCGGCTCGGGCACCACGGGCGCGGTCGCCAAGCGGCTCGGCCGCCACTTTGTCGGCGTCGAGCGCGAGGAGGCCTATATCGAGGCCGCCACCGCCCGCATCGCCGCCATCGAGACGGCGCCCGCCGCCGCCCTGCATCTCTTGAAAGGCAAGAAGGCGGAGCCGCGCGTTCCCTTCGGCTCGCTCATCGAGCGCGGGCTCGTCCAGGCCGGCGCGATCCTCTTCGCCGCCGGTGGCCGCCATCAGGCGCGCGTGCGCGCCGATGGCTCGGTCGAATCGGGCAGCCATACCGGCTCGATCCACAAGGTCGGCGCGCTGGTGCAGGGGCTCGACGCCTGCAATGGCTGGACCTTCTGGCACACCCATGTCGACGGCCGCCTCGCCCTCATCGACACGCTCCGCCAGCAGGTCCGCGACGAGATGGCCGTGGCGGGGGGCTGACGGCGTCAGAGATTGCGGATCCAGTCCTCGCGCCCGTTCAGGACACGGACGATGAGGACACCGTCGTCATCAAGCCGATAGACGACCACATGGCTCTCGTGGAAATGCAGGCGGACGGGGGGATTGAATTCGCTGCGCTCGCGAGCAAGCCCCGGCTGCTCCGCGATCAGCTCGAACAGGTCCATCAGGCGGGCCACATAGGCTTCCGCCTGTCGGACGCCGAACATCCTGACGCCGTCGCCATAAAGCGCGATGATGTCCTCGTCGGCTTGAATCGTCTTTTTATAGCGGGCCTTCATCGCTCGCACCGGCGCGCTTGCGGGCCTCTGCCATGAGGTCGGCAAGAGTGCGGTCGCTTCGACCGCTCGCCAAGCCCTCGTCGATGAGCGACTGCAGCATGGCGATCTGATCGCGACGCTCCTGGTCGCGACGGATCAGGTCGCGCACATAATCACTTGCATTGCCGTAACGCCCATCGCGAGTCTGCTCCTCGACCCAGCTTTTCATGCGATCGGGAAGCGAAATGTTCATCGTAGCCATGGCGGGCACCTCCAGCCCGAATAATGGCAAACTTTGCCATTCTTCGCTACGCTCGATTGTGTCGCGGTCTTCACACGAAGCTGAACCCAGGCGGATAGGCGTGGAAGCCGTCGAAATCGGGCTTGCCGATGGGCACGCCGAGATGGCGGAGGATCGCGTAGGCGCTCGTGAGGTGGAAGAAGAAATTCGGCAGCGCATATTGCGTCGCGAAGGTCAGCGCGTCGGTCTCGACCAGCGCGTCGCCCGCGCGCTCCGACGCAGGGAGGGCCTCGGCGGCGTCGATCGCCGCCGGGTCGAGCGCAGAAAGCGCTGCGATCCGCTCTGAGATGCGGAGGCGGAGATCGGCGATGCGCTCGCCCTCGGCCGGTCCCAGCGCTTCGAGTTCGGGCGCCACCGGCTTCAGTGCGCGCACCGAGAAATTGGCCGCGATCAACACCTGACGGCGGAGATCGAACATGTCCTCGGCGAGCGCAGTCGCGAGCAGCGCCTCTTCGTCATGCCGGCCTTCCCGCGCAAAGGCGTCGAGGCGCAGCATGAGCCCGTCGAGCTGCCGCAGATAGCGCAACAGCACCGGCACGGTGACGGCATGGAGGCCGGCCATGGCAAAGCTCCGTCGGCAAGGCTCCGTCAGGCGGTGAGGCGCACGCCCCATTTTTCGAGATCGGCGCGCATCGTCGCCGGATCGACGAAGCGTTCGGCGTTCCAGCCGGCCGCGCGCGCCGCCTCGATATTGGCCGGCATATCGTCGAAGAACAGCGTCGCCGCCGGATCGAGATCATGCGCCTCGACATGGTGATGATAGATCGCGACATCCGGTTTCACGAGACGCACCTTGCCGGAAACGGTGATGCCGCGGAACGTCGTCAGATAGGGGAAGCGCGCCTGCGCCTCGGCGAAGGTGTCCTCGGCGAAATTGGTGAGCGCGGTCACGTCATAGCCTGAGGCGATCAGGGCGCGGAGGATCTCGACCGTCTCCTCGATCGCGCCCGGGACCATCTCGTGCCAGTGGAGCCGCCAGGCGCGGATCAGCTCGGCATGCTGTGGGTAGCGGGCGAGCACCTCCGCCTCGGCATCTGCCCAGCTGCGGCCGCGATCCTGCTCGAGATTCCATTCATGCGTGAGCACCTCGGCGAGGAAGACGCGCCGCGCCGCTTCGTCGGGAATGAGCCGGCGGTAGAGCCGCTCGGGCTCCCAGCTGATCAGCACATTGCCGATGTCGAAGACGATATGGCGGATCTTGGTCGAGGCAGCGGTCATGGGGGGCTTCCCGTTATGCGGACCGACTTCATAGCCCCTCTCCGGACGGCTGGCCATGCCGCTACCGCTCAGCGCCGCCGCTTCGTCGCTCCGGGAAAGGCGGCTTCTATCGCCTTCTTCATGACGCTCGGCAGCGCCTCACCCGGAAGTTCCTCGGCGCTTGCCCACCAGTGACCGTCCGGCGCCGCCGGATCGCCCTCCGGCTCCGCTGCGAGGATCGAAAGCGTCAGGCGGAAATGGGTGAAGACATGAATGACCTCGCCCTTCGCCTCCCAGCGTGCCGTCAGCGGCGCCGTCGCTTCGGCGGCGGGCGCTGTCGAGGGTAGCCACTCGCTTCCCGGAACCTCGGTCATGCCGCCGAGCAGTCCCTTCTCGGCACGGCGGCGCAGCAGCACGGCGCCGTCGCGACGCCTTGCGACAAAGGCCGTGCCCGTCCGCTCCGGCCGCGCCGCCTTGTCCGGCTTCACGGGGAAGCTCTCCTCGATTCCGGCGGCATGGGCGGCGCAGCTTTCCGACCAGGGACAGAGCGAACAGGCCGGGCGTCGCGGCGTGCAGATGGTCGCGCCGAGATCCATCATCGCCTGCGCATAGTCGCCGGGCCGCTCCTCAGGCGTCAGCATCGCCTGCAGGCGACGGATCTCGCTCTTTGCGGCCGGCAACGGCGTTTCCACCGCGAAGACGCGCGAGAGCACCCGTTCGACATTGCCGTCCACCACCGCGGCCGGCTGGTCGAAGGCGATGGCGGCGATGGCGGCGGCGGTGTAGGCGCCGATGCCGGGAAGGGCGGTGAGCCCGGCTTCGGTCGCCGGGAAGCGGCCGCCATGCTCGCGCGCCACGGCTTCGGCGGCGGCCTTCAGATTGCGCGCGCGCGAATAATAGCCGAGCCCGGCCCAGGCCTTCATCACCTCTTCGGATGGCGCGGCGGCGAGCGCGGCGACATCCGGCCAGCGGGCGAGGAAGCCCTCGAAATAGGGCTTTACGGCCGCGACGGTCGTCTGCTGCAGCATGATCTCCGAGAGCCAGACGCGATAGGGATCGGGCGTCACGCCGCGCCGGCGCTCGGCCGGGCCGATGCGCCAGGGGAGGCGCCGCGCATGCCGGTCATACCAGGCGAGGAGGCTGACGGGCGAAGGAGGAGGCAGCGGGGGCATCGCCGCATGGTGGCCCGCCGGCCATCGATGCGCCAGCGCGGCGGTTGATCTGTGTCATGCGCCTTTCGTCGCGCTGCGATAGGCGGTGGACCTTAGTCCTCTGCCCTCCCATGCGCCTTGGAGCCCCAATGATGGATCGCGACGAAAGCCTCGCCCTTCGTGCCGATGTCGATGAACTGGCCCGGGCCGTGGCGGAAGAGGGCGAGGCGATCTTTGCGGCCTGGTCGGCGGGCATCGAGCGGCCGGACTTCGTCGCCGGCGCGCGCAACCTCGCCGATTATCTCGCGCTTCGCCGCCGCGACAATCGGCCCCTGCAGCGCCGGCTGATGGCGCATGGCCTTTCCTCGATCGGGCGCCTCGAAAGCCGCGTCGCGCCGACGTTCGCCGCCGTGCTCGCTGCCCTCGATGCGATCACCGAGAGCGCGCCCCGCCGCGATTTTCCCGGCGACGAGACCTTCTTCGCCGGCGAGCGTCACCTCGCCGCGGCGACGTCGGAGATCCTCGGCCCGCCATCGGAAGGCCGCGCCGTGCATCTCCTCGTCACCTGCCCGAGCGAGGCGGCGGATGATCCGGCCTTCATGACCGATCTCGCGTCGCGAGGCGTCGAGGCGATCCGCATCAACTGCGCCCATGACGACCGTGAGGCGTGGGCGCGGATGATCGCCCACGCCAAGGCGGCCGAAGCGGCGACCGGCCGGCGCATGAAGGTCCTGATGGACCTTGCCGGGCCGAAGATCCGCACCGGCGCCATCCGAAAGCTCGACGGCAACAAGCGCATCGGCGACGGCGACCGTCTCGCAATTGCTGCGCCGGGCCGGCTCGACGAGGCGCCCGCCGATTTGATGGCTGTCGAATGCACGCTGCCGCAAGCGCTCGCGGCCTGCGAGGTCGGCGAGCGCATCTTCATCGACGACGGCAAGCTGCCGACCAGCGTCGTCGCGGTGGCGCCCTGGGGCGTCGTCGTCGAGGCGAGCGGCGCGCCGGATGAGGATGGCTACAAGCTGAAGGAAGAGAAGGGCGTCAATTTCCCCGACACCGAATTCTCGATCCCCGCTTTGACCGAGAAGGACATCGAGGATCTCGATTTCGTCGCGAAGAACGCCGACGGCATCGAGTTCTCCTTCGTCCAGACGGCCGCCGATATCGACGATCTCCATGCCGCTCTGGCGCGCATCCGCCCGGGCGACTGGCAGAGCCTCTCGCTGGTGCTCAAGATCGAGACGACGCGGGCGCTCGCCAATCTCCCCGAGATGATCGTCCGCGCCGCGGGCAGGCAGCCGACTGCGGTGATGATCGCGCGCGGCGATCTCGCGGTGGAGATCGGCTTCAACCGCCTGGCCGAGATGCAGGAGGAGATTCTCTGGATCGGCGAGGCGGCGCAGGTGCCGGTGATCTGGGCGACACAGGTTCTCGAGCATCTCATCAAGAAGGGCTTCCCCTCGCGCGGCGAGATGACCGACGCCGCGATGGCGGCGCGGGCGGAATGCGTCATGCTCAACAAGGGCCCGCATGTGCTGAAGGCGATCGACGAACTCGTCGTGCTTTTCGCCCGCATGGGCGGCCACCAATACAAGAAGACCCCGACGCTCCGCCGGCTCGCGAGCTGGTAGGAAGGCCCCTCTCCATCTCTCCCCCGCTTTGCGGGAGAGAGGGCCGGGCACGGCCGGCATGAGCGCCTCGCCCTCTGGACGGGCGCTTTCTCGATGAAGATCTCGCCCTGGTCCCCTCTCCCGCAAAGCGGGGGAGGGCCAGGGAGGGGGCGTCTTCGTGACTGAATCCCGCCTCCGCCGTCACCCGACCGGCAGCACCACCCGCCGCGTGAGCCCGAGCGCTTCGAGGAAATCCGCGTCGTGGCTCGCCACCATCAGCGCCCCGTCATAGCCGCGGAGCGCCTGTTCCACTGCCTGGACCGAGTCGAGGTCGAGATGGTTGGTCGGCTCGTCGAGAATGAGCAGCTGCGGCGGGTTCGAGCCGCAGAGCACGGCCGCCAGCGCCGCGCGCAGCGCCTCGCCGCCCGAGAGCGAAGAGACCGGCCGGCGCGCCTCCTCGTTGCGGAACAGGAAGCGCGCCAGCGCCGCATGGGCCTCGTTGATGGTCGCCTGAGGATTGAGCCGGCGGAACGCGTCGAGGATGGTCTGGCGCCGGTCGAAGAGCGCCAGTTCCTGATCGAGCAGCACCGAGGCGACCGGCCTCCGGACTGTGCCCGACAGCGGCTCCAGCTCGCCGGCGGCGAGCCGCAGCAGTGTCGACTTGCCGGTACCGTTGCCGCCGGTGATGCCGATGCGCTCCGGCCCGCTGACCACGAGGTCGAGCCCGTCGAAAAGCAGCGGGCCGTCGGGATGGCCATAGCGAAGCTCGCGCATCTCCAGCACCTGGCGCCGCTCGGCGAGGCCTGAGGAGGGAAGGGCGAAAGCGAGCTGCGCCACGCGCTCGACCGCAGCCTGCGCCTCGGTGAGAGCCTCGCCGGCCGTCTCCATCTGCCGCTCGGCCAGCCGGCCGGCCGCGCCCGCGCTCTTTTCGGAGCGCTCGCGCGCCGCATCGAGCATGATCTTCGGCGTGTCGCCCTTCGCGCGCTCGCGCCGGCCGCGTCCGTCCTTGTGCGCCTTGCGCTCGGCAGCGGTCTGGATGCGTTCGCGCGTCTGTTTCAGCGAGCGCTCGGCAATGTCCAGCCGCTCGGCCGCCGCCGCGCGCTCCTCGGCACGCTTCGCGGCATAGAAGTCGTAGCCGCCGCCATAGCTGCGGGCGCCGAGCGCCGACAATTCGACGATCTGGTCCATGGCGCGCAGCAGGGTGCGATCATGGCTCGCGACCAGTGCGCCGCCCTTCCAGTTGGCGATCAGTTCGGCGACGGCGGCGCGGCCGTCGCGGTCGAGGCTGTCCGTCGGTTCGTCGAGCAGGATCATGTCTGGCTCGGCGAGAAGCAGCGCCGCGAGCGCGAGCCGCGTCCGCTGTCCGCCGGAAAGCGCCGCCGCCGGGCGCTCGGGATCGAGCACCGGCAGGCCGGTCGCGGCGAGCGCGGCGGCATAGCGCGTTTCGAGCGTCCAGTCGGCCAGCGCGGCATCGTCAAGGCTGCCCTCGCCAGCGGATAGCCGCGCCAGCCGATCGAAGGCGTCGCCGACACCGGCGATGTCGCAGACCCGCAAGCCGTCGTCGGCGCGGATACCCTGCTTCAGAAGCGCGATGCGGCCGACACGTTCGATGCTGCCGGCGCGCGGCGGCTCGCCGCTGGCGATCAGTTTGAGCAGCGTCGACTTGCCGGCGCCGTTGCGGCCGACAAGGCCCGTGCGTTCGGTGCCGAAGGCGAGATCGAGATGGTCCAGGAGAATGCGCCCGTCAGGCGCGGCGAGCGTGACGTCGTGCAGCGCGACGAGCGGGGCCCGAAAGGGAACGGACATGAGGAGAGACCAGGGCAGGAGACAGGACGCGGGCGAAAATCATCGTCGCGGTCCGATCCATTGCGAGGTCTCCTCTATCCAGTTCCGTGACGCCTACTTAGGCGCAGCCGCCCGCCGGCGCAACCCGTCAACTCGCCTCCAGGAATCGCTCGGCGGCTTCGAGGTCGACCGAGACGAGCTGGCTGACGCCGCGTTCGGCCATGGTGACGCCGAACAGGCGATTCATGCGCGCCATGGTGATCGGGTTGTGGGTGATCGTGACGAAGCGCGTCTCGGTCGTGCGCGCCATTTCGTCCAGCAGGTTGCAGAAGCGCTCGACATTGTGGTCGTCGAGCGGCGCGTCGACCTCGTCGAGCACGCAGATCGGCGCTGGATTGGTGAGGAAGACGGCGAAGATCAGCGCCATGGCCGTCAGCGCCTGCTCGCCGCCGGAGAGGAGCGTCATGGTCTGCGGCTTCTTGCCGGGCGGCCGGGCCATGATCTCGAGCCCCGCTTCGAGCGGATCGTCTGACTCGGTCAGCTGCAATTCGGCCGTGCCACCGCCGAAGAGATGGGTGAAGAGGCGCTGGAATTCGGCATTCACCACCGTGAATGCGGCAAGCAGCCGCTCGCGCCCCTCGCGGTTGAGGCTGGCGATGCCGAGGCGCAGGCGGCGGATTGCCTCGATCAGGTCGTCGCGATCGGTGGCGAGGCGCTCGCGGCGGGCTTCGCCCTCGGTCACCTCTTCCTCGGCGCGCAGATTGACGCCGCCGAGCTTCTCGCGCTCCTGCCGCAGCCGTTCCAGCCGCTTGTCGACCTGTTCGACATCGGGCAGCGGCGCGTTCGGATCGAGCCCGGCGATGCTTGCGACCTCATGCGGCGCGCAATCGAGCAGTTCGGTGATGCGCCCCTCGATCTCGGCGCGGCGCTCCATGCTGGCGGTCAGCCGCTCCTCGGCGCGGCCGCGCCGCTCGCGCGCTTCGGAAAGGGCCGTGAGCGCGTCGCGCGCGGCTGCGTCGGCCGCGGCCTGCGCGGCTTCGGCAGTCTTCAATCGTGCGGCGGCCTCGCGGCGCCCTTCCTCGGCTTTGGCGATCTCGGCCGTCACGGCGCGGCGGCGGATGTCGAAATCGGCCGGCGCCTCGGCGAGCTTCGTCTTCTCGCGCTCGATCTCGGCACGCCTCGCAGCGAGGCTGGCGCTCTGCTCGGCGGCGCCGGCGCTGCGCGCCTTCCAGCTCTGCCGCTCGCCGGCGATCGCGGCGAGCCGCTTGCGGCGAAGCTCTCCCTCCCGGGTGAGCGCATCGGCGGCTGCGCGGGCCTCGACATGCGCGGCGCGGCGCTCGGCGAGACCGGCGCGCAGCATCGTCGTCTCGGCGAGGGCCACGGCCGGATCCGCGGCTGAAGCGAGCGCCGCCTCGGCCGCCGAGCGTCCGGCCACCGCCTCGCGCAGGGCAGCCTCGACGCGCTTGCCGGCCTCCTGCAGCGCCGCCTTGCGGGCGGCGAGGCGACCCTGCTCGCGCTCCGCGGTGGCGAGCCGCGCCTTGGCGTCGTCGACGGATTTCTGCGCCGCGCGGGCCGCATCGCGCGCCGAGCGCTCGGCCTCGGCCGCGTTGCGGACGGCCGCGGTCGCGGCATCGAGCGTTGATCGGCGCTCGAGGATGGCGGCGCGGGCCGGGGCGAGTTCGGAGCGCAGTTCGGCGAGGCGGTTGCGGTTGGCGAGGCGGATCGCTGCGGCGGTTGGCGCCTCCGCCGTGGCGACGAAGCCGTCCCAGCGCCAGAGATCGCCCTCGCGCGAGACCAGTCGCTGGCCGGTCTTCAACAGCGGTTGCAGCGTCGCGCCATGCGGGCGGGCGACGATGCCCGTCTGCTCCAGCGCGCGGGCGAGCAGAGGCGGCGCATTGACATGGCGGGCGAGCGGCTCGGCGCCATAGGGCAGCAGCGGGTCCTCGGCGAGAGGCTCGACCTCGCCCCAATAGCTCGACGCGCCGGCATCGTCGGAAACGTCGAGATCGTCGCCGAAGGCGGCGGCGAGCGCCGCCTCGAAGCCGCGCTCGACGGCGAGCGAATCGAGGATCGGCGGTCGCCGACCCGAGGAATGGCCCGCCGCGAGGATCTTCTCCAGCGCCCGCGCCTCGCTTTCGATGCCGGCGAAGGCGCGTTCGGCCTCGGCTAGCGGGCCACGCGCCGCGGTCTCTGCCTCGCGGGCCGTGGCCGCGGCCGATTCGGCGGCGACGACACGGGCATCCGCCTCCGTCCGCGCACGCTCGGCGGCGGCGACGGCTGCTTCGGCGGCGGCGAGGTCAGGCAACCGCGAGAGTTCGGCGGCGAGCGCCGCCGCGTCGCGCTCGACGGTCGCGGCCTCGCCGCGCACCTTGGCGAGGCGGTCCTCGGCACTCTTCAGCGCCCGCTCCAGTTCGCTCCGCCGCGCCGCCAGAGCCGCATGATGCGCCGTCGCCTCGGCGAGGCGGCGGTCGGCTTCCCGCTCCCCCGCCTCGGCGGCGGTCCGGCGCGCGGCTGCTTCCGCCGCCAGCGGTCCGGCCTCCGCTTCCGCCTGGCGCAGCGACGCCTCTTCGGCATCGAGCCGCGCCGTCATCTCGGCATTCTCCCGCTCGAGGGCGGCGGCGCGCAGGATGTCGCCTTCGAGATCCTTCAGCCTCCGCTCGAGATCGGCCGCCCGCTCCTGCATGCGCCGCTGCTCGGCATTGATGCCGTCGCGCGCCTGGGTGAGGCGCTGCAGTGCCGCGGCGGCGCGGGCTTCCTCGTCGCGGGCGGCGGGGAGGGCGCTCGCCGCGACAGCCTGGTCGCGCGCGGCACTCGCCTGCGCTTCGGAGCGCGCGCTGACGGTTTCGGTCGCGGTGGCCAGCGCCGCCTCGCCCTCGCGGACCTGCGCCGAGGCGGCGTTGAGGCGGAGATAGAGCGCGGTCGCCTCGGCCTTGCGGATATCGGTGGAGAGGTTGCGGTAGCGGTTGGCCTGCCGCGCCTGACGCTTCAGCGCCTCGATCTGGCCGTCGATCTCGCCGATGACGTCGTCGAGCCGTTCGAGATTCTGCTCGGCCGCCCTGAGCCGCGTCTCGGCCTCGTTGCGGCGGGAATAGAGGCCGGAGATGCCGGCCGCCTCTTCGAGGATGGCGCGTCGTGCCTGCGGCTTGGCGGCGATCAGCTCGCCGATGCGGCCCTGTCCGACCATGGAAGGCGAGCGCGCGCCGGTCGAGGCGTCGGCGAAGAGCAGCTGCACGTCGCGCGCCCGCACCTCGCGGCCGTTGATGCGGTAGACCGAGCCGGCCTCGCGCTCGATGCGGCGCGTGACCTCGAGCGTGTCGGCATCGTTGAAGGCCGCCGGCGCCTTGCGGGCGGCGTTGTCGATGGCGAGGGTGACTTCGGCGGTGTTGCGGGCCGGTCGGTTGCCCGAGCCCGAGAAGATGACGTCGTCCATGCCGGACGCGCGCATGTTCTTGTATGAGCTTTCGCCCATCACCCAGCGCAGCGCCTCGACGAGATTGGACTTGCCGCAGCCATTCGGCCCGACGACGCCGGTCAGGCCCGGCTCGATGACGAAGTCGGACGGCTCGACGAAGGACTTGAAGCCGACGAGGCGAAGACGCGTGAACTTCATCGCGCCATCCCCCGATCACGGGTTAGCCGGCCGCAGGACGCGGCCGACCGCGCGATGCGGACAGCATCACGACAGAAGCGCGTCCAGATCTTCGAGCGAGAGCGCACCCGGCTTTTTCACCCCGTCAATGAAGAAGGTGGGCGTCGCGTCGACGCCGAACTCCTTCGCGCCGCGGTCCTTCACGGCGTTGACTCCATCGAGCAGCGCCTGATTTTTCAAGGCCAGCTCGAAAGTCTCCTGTGTAAAACCAACCTGCTTGGAAAGAGCGAGCAGCGCGGAGACCGGATCGTCGACGAAGGCCCATTTGTCCTGCTGCGTGAACAGAAGATCGACCATCGGGAAGAAATTGTTGTTCGGCGCCGCATGCGCCAGCATGAAGCCGGCGGTGGCGAGCGGATCGAGCGGGAAATCACGGAGAATGAAGCGCACCTTGCCGGTGTCGACATATTTCTCCTTGAACGGCTTCCAGGTCGTCTCGTGGAAATGCCTGCAATGCGAGCAGGTCAGCGAAGCATATTCGACGACGGTATGCGGCGCGTTGGCGTCGCCGAGCGCCATGTCGCCGAGCGGGCCCGGCTCCAGCAGCTTCTTGAGATCAACCTTCTCTTCGGCGGCGAAGGCCGCGCCCGGCAGCATGGCAAACGCGCCCGCCGCCAGCGAAGCCGCGCCGAGCCGGACGAGAAACTGCCTGCGATCAAGGTCCACGGTCTCGGTCTCCTCAGGGAATGGCGTCCATTGATGGCGCCACGATTGCCACGCCTATACGCACCAATGCCAGCGCAAATGCGGCGCTTTACCGGCATTTCGCGTTCACGATCGCTCGACCTCGCCGAACACGCCGCGGCCAAGCCGCTCCAGCGCGTCGCGCAGCGCGTCGCTCTCGATCTCGGCGACGGCGTCCGACGCCTTCTTCGCTACGGCCGGGGAGGGCGCACTCTTCTTCTCTATGGGGCCGGGGCGACTCACCGGTGCCTGGACGATCTTCAGCACCGTCACCGCGCCGAAGCCGAGAAAGCCGTTGATGCGTTCGAGAAGCACAGCCGTCTCGTGCTGGAGATAGATCGCCATGCCGGCATCGACGCGGATGACCAGCGTCGCGCCGCGCGGCCGGTTGGCGCCCTCGGCGCCGGTCGTCCGCGGCCAGATCAGCCTGTCTGGCTGCGTCGAGCGGGCATAGCGGGGCCCGACCACGTCGGCCCAGGCGGCGATGAGATCGGCGGTCGCGAATCCGCGCTTGGCGAGAAGCGGCTCGATGACGCCGCCGACGAAGCTGCCGACCGCCGCCGCATCGCGCCTCTTCATCGTCTTCAGCTCGTCGCTCATGGTTTCGGCTCGCCGCTCATGGCCCTGCTTCTCGCATGGCAGGCTGTGGCATGAAAGGTCCGCCAGCCTTCAAAGGCCGGCCCCCGGCGGCGCGGATTCGCGACAGCGGGCTTCCGGTCCTGTGGAGCGGGAGAGGATTGTCTTTTTGAAACAATAGCTTGACCATTGTTTCCATCGCCTTGACACTCAAGAACCCCGTCACTATTGTGCGCGCGGCTTCAAAGGGGGACGGCAGCGGTTTCCGGCGGCTTTTCCAGGCACCCGACAAGGACGGCGCGATGAGCGACAACGGTTCGGCGGGAGACGGGACGAGCAGGAAGGACCATGTCGGCGAGGAAGCCGCGCTTTCGGAACGGTTGCGTTCGCTCGGCCAAAAGCTCGAGCAGGCAAAGGCCGGGACGGAGCGGGATGCGAAGGCGGACGGCGCGCCGTCGGGCGGAATGCAGGGCATGGGTCTTGCGCTCCGCGTGGCGAGCGAATTCGCTTCGGGCGTCCTGGTCGGCGCCGGCCTCGGCTGGCTGATCGATCACTTTCTTGGAACGACCCCCTGGGGCATGATCGTGCTGCTCCTGCTCGGCTTCGCCGCTGGCGTGTTGAACGTCCTGCGCGCGGTCGGCAAGGTGGCGCAGCCGGAAGAGCGGGTGAAGCCGCGTCCGGGAGTGAAGTCCGGCAAATAGGCCGTTTTGGGGCCGCGGCGATCCGCGGCGGGACACGAAGGCGAAGAGGCGGGCTCGGTGGCGAACGATCCGATCCATCAGTTTCAGATCCACGAGTATTTCCCGCTCGGCAATTTTGCCGGCATGGACTTCCATTTCACGAATTCGGCGCTCGCGATGGTCGCGAATGTCGCCGTCGTGACCGGTTTCCTCTATTTCGCGACGGCCAAGAAGTCGCTCATTCCCGGCCGCACGCAGTCGGTCGCCGAGCTCTCCTACGAGTTCGTGGCCTCGACGCTCAAATCCTCCGCCGGCACCGAGGGGATGCGCTTCTTCCCCTTCGTCTTCTCGCTGTTCATGTTCATCCTGACGGCGAACCTGTTCGGCATGTTCCCCTATTTCCTGACGGCGACGAGCCAGATCATCATCACCTTCGCGCTGGCGATGTTGGTGATGCTCGTCGTGGTCGGCTACGGCTTCTACCGCCATGGTACGCATTTCCTCGGCCTTTTCGTGCCGCATGGCGTGCCCGGGGCGGTCATCCCGCTCGTCTCCGCGATCGAGGTCATCTCGTTCCTCTCGCGGCCGATCAGCCTCTCCGTCCGTCTCTTCGCCAACATGCTGGCCGGACACATCACGCTGAAGGTGTTCGCCGGCTTCGTCGTGTCGCTGGCGAGCCTTGGCGTCGTCGGTGTCGGTGGCGCGATCGTGCCGCTGCTGATGACCGTCGCGCTCACGGCGCTCGAGTTCCTCGTCGCCTTCCTGCAGGCCTATGTCTTCACGATCCTGACCTGCATGTACCTGAACGACGCCCTGCATCCCGGCCACTGAGCCGGGCAGGCCGACCGATCCCTGCTCTCGATAGACATACCCCTCAAAGGAGAATTGAAATGGAAGCGGAAGCCGCGAAGTTCATCGGTGCTGGTCTCGCCTGCTTTGGCATGGCTGGCGCCGCCCTCGGCCTCGGCAATATCTTCGGCAGCTTCCTTTCGGGCGCCCTGCGCAACCCGTCGGCTGCCGACGGCCAGTTCGGCCGCCTCATCCTCGGCTTCGCCGTGACGGAAGCGCTCGGCATCTTCTCGCTGCTCGTCGCGCTGCTGCTGCTGTTCGTCGTCTAAGCGCCGATCGGCCGCCATCCGGCGGTTCTGTGGTCCGTCATGCGGCAGGCTTGACACTGCCGCATGACGTCTTTCCTCGATCCGGGGTCCTCGATGACTTGGCTCGTCACGTCTGCATCGGCTCAGGAAGCGGCGCCTCCGGCGCCGGCGGCTCCGCAGCCTGAACCGGCGGCGCCCGCCGCCGACGCGCATGCGCCTTCGCCCGACACCACGCATAGCGAGGTGGGGGCTGCCGAAGGGCACAAGGGTCCGTTCCCGCCCTTCGATACCAATACGTTCCCGTCGCAGATCCTCTGGTTCGTCATCTGCTTCGGCGCGCTCTACCTCCTCATGAAGCGGGTGATCGTGCCGCGCATGGCCGCGATCATCGATGGCCGTGCCCAGCGCATTGCCGGCGATATCGAGGAGGCGCAGCGCTTGAAGCTGCAGTCCGATACCGCGCTTCAGGGCTATGAGAAGGCGCTCGCCGATGCCCGCGGCTCGGCGCACAAGATCGCGCAGACGGCGACCGACCAGGCCAAGGCTGATGCCGAGGCTCGCCGCCATGCGATCGAGGCCGATCTCGCCGCCAAGCTCGCCGAGGCGGAGACGCGCATCGCCGACATCAAGTCGCGGGCGCTCGCCGATGTCGGCACCATCGCCGAGGACGCCGCCGGCGCCGTCGTCGAGGCGCTGATCGGCCAGCAGCCGACGCGTGACGAGGTCTCGGCAGCGGTTTCGGCCGCGCGGGCGCAGTAGGGGAGACCGCGATCATGGGTTTCGACGCCACATTCTTCGCGCTTGTCGGTCTCGTCCTCTTCCTGCTGCTGCTGATCTATCTCGGCGTGCACAAGACGATGGCGAAGGCGCTCGACAACCGCGCCGCGTCCATCGCCAAGGAGCTGGACGAGGCGAAGCGGCTCCGCGAGGAGGCCGCCCAGCTTCTGGCCGAGTACCAGAAGAAGGCCCGCGACGCCGAGGTCGAGGCGCGCGGCATCGTCGATCAGGCGAGCCGCGAGGCTGCCGCCCTGGCCGAGGAGGCCAAGGCGCGCATGGAGGACTACGTCACCCGCCGTACCAAGATGGCGGAAGACAAGATCACCCAGGCCGAGACCGTCGCCCTGCAGGAAGTGCGTTCGCTCTCCGCAGATGTCGCGATCGCAGCGGCCGAGAAGATCCTCTCGGCCAAGCTCAAGGGCGAGGCCGCCGCCGGTCTCGTCGAGAAGGCGATCGGCGAGGTTCGGTCGCGTCTCAACTGAGCCGCTGACGTCATTCACCGTATTTCGGACGGCCGGGCCTCGCGCCCGGCCGTTTCGTTTCGGGCATTGTGCTGGCTGTCAGGCCGGGACCGCGGCCAGGAGGTCCATCTCGACCTCGATCGCCGCCGGCGCCACGCTGGAGAGCAGCGCGCGGATCGGCGCGAAGCTCGAACGGTGCAGCGGCGTCGCGCCATGATTGGCGAGCGCCTCCATGTGGAACGGCGTGCCGTAGCCCATGTGCCGGTCGAAGCCATAGGCCGGGAAGCGGCCGGCGGCGCGGATCATCATCCGGTCGCGCGTCACCTTGGCGACGATCGAGGCGGCGGCGATCGAGACCGATCGCGCATCGCCCTTCACCACGGCTTCGCCCCGGCAGCAGAGGCCAGGCGGGACGTCGATGCCGTCGATGAGCGCGTGGTCGGCGTCATGCGCCAGCGAGGCCACGGCCTGGCGCATGGCCCAGAGGGTCGCCTGGCGGATATCGGTCTGGTCGATCCGGGTCACCGACCCTGCGGCGACCGCGACCACCGAGGTCGCCATGATCGCCTCGAACAGCGTCTCGCGGGCGGCGCGGTCGAGCTTCTTCGAATCGTCGAGACCGGGAGGAATGCGCTTCGGGTCGAGAATCACCGCCGCCGCCACCACCGGTCCGGCGAGCGGCCCGCGGCCGGCCTCGTCGACGCCAGCGATCTTCTTCAACCCGGCACGGCGCAGCCGCCGCTCCATCGCGTCAGTGGGCGCGTCGGGCAGGTCGAACAAGGCGGGCGAATCGGCGGGGCGTCTGGCCATGGCCGCAACAATGCGCCGAAGAGCGGCGCTGGCAAGGCAGCGATGTCCCGAAGCCTCACCGCGCGCGACTAGAACAGGCTGAGCTGCGCCTGCGGCTTCACCGGCGGGGAAAAGAGATCGGTGCGGAGGCGCAGGTTGCGGCGGTTCATGCCGAGGCGGCGGGTCGCGATCTCGAAGCGGCGGCCGATCTGCCAGGCATAGGGGCCTTCGCCCTTCTGTCGCTTGCCGAAGGTCGAATCATAGTCCTTGCCGCCGCGCATCGAGCGCATGACCGAGAGGACATGTCGGTAGCGGTCGGGATAATGGCGCAGCAGCCATTCGCGGAAGAGGTCCGCGACCTCAAGCGGCAGGCGCAGGATCACATAGCCCGCCTCGCCGGCGCCGGCCTCGGCCGTCGCATCGAGGATGCGCTCGATCTCGCTGTCGTTGAGCGCGGGGATGATGGGCGCCGTCAGGACGCCGACCGGGATGCCGGCGGCGGCGAGCGTGCGGATCGTCTCCAGCCGGCGCGGCGGCGTCGCGGCGCGCGGCTCCATGACGCGGGCCAGGTGACGGTCGAGCGTCGTCACCGAGATCGCGACCTTGGCCAGCCCGCGCTCGGCCATGCGCGAGAGAATGTCGATGTCGCGCATCACCAGCGCCGACTTGGTGACGATCCCGACCGGATGGTTGAAGCGCTCCAGCACCTCGAGGATATCGCGCATCATCCGATGCTGGCGCTCGATCGGCTGGTAGGGATCGGTATTGGTGCCGATCGCGATCGTCCGCGGCTTGTAGCCGGGCGCGGAAAGCTCCCTCTCGAGCAGCGCGGCGGCGTCCGGCTTGAAGAACAGCTTCGATTCGAAATCGAGGCCCGGCGAGAGGCCCATATAGGCATGGCTCGGCCGCGCGAAGCAGTAGATGCAGCCATGCTCGCAGCCGCGATAGGGATTGATCGACCGGTCGAAGGCGATGTCCGGCGAATCGTTGCGGGTGATGA